>OLON01001995.1_pt1 | contig 10996 bp, 10 predicted proteins | sample 1672691 | NCBI WGS metagenome assembly OLON01 (sample SAMEA3136714, study PRJEB25190) | human gut metagenome | biome: human gut; feature: human-associated habitat; material: faeces | place: Austria | collected 2013
ACTCTGCGCTGCAGTCTGACCCGGCAGTATCCACACACAGTGAAGGTGAAGAGCCGTACAGAAGAGTTGTGGTAACACTGGTAAGAAACAGAAATAATCGATAATTAAGAGACAGGGGTCTTTAAGCGGCCCCTGTCTTTTTTTCACTCAAATGTATATTGGAGGAAATTATGGAACAATTATATAACTCCACGATTGCCGCAATATCTACGGCAATGAGTAATTCGGGAATAGGAATTGTACGAATGAGCGGACCGGAAGCATTTCAGATCGCAGACCGGGTATATAAGGGGAAAAAAGAGAAAAAACTATGTGATCAGAAGTCACATACCATTCATTATGGATATATTGTTGATGGAGAACAGGTAATTGACGAGGTCCTGGTCATGCTGATGCGCGGGCCGCACAGCTATACCGGTGAAGACACGGTAGAGATCAACTGTCACGGCGGTGTCTATGTGGTAAAACGAATTCTCGAAGTCCTGATCAAAAACGGTGCACGCCCGGCAGAGCCGGGAGAGTACACTAAGCGTGCATTCCTGAACGGAAGACTGGATCTTTCGCAGGCAGAAGCAGTTGGTGATCTGATCGCATCGCAGAACGAATATGCATTGCAGAGTTCGGTAAGCCAGTTAAAAGGAAATATCAAAGATAAGATTAGCGAAATGCGCGAAAAGATCCTGTATCATACTGCATTTATCGAGACTGCACTGGACGATCCGGAGCATATCAGTGTTGACGGCTATGGAGAAACACTGAAAAAAGTCGTCGATGAGATCATGGAAGCAATGAAAAGATTGCTAGATAGCTGTGATGATGGTAGGATTATAAAAGAGGGCGTACGCACAGTCATCCTCGGGAAACCGAATGCGGGAAAATCCTCTCTGTTAAATGTACTTCTCGGAGAAGACAGGGCAATCGTTACTGATATTGCCGGTACGACAAGAGATGTACTGGAAGAACACCTGAATCTGAAGGGCATTTCCTTAAATATTATGGATACTGCCGGTATCCGTGATACGGAAGATGTGGTGGAGAAGATCGGTGTTGATCGTGCGAAAGAATATGCGGATAAGGCAGACCTGATCCTGTATGTGATCGATGCATCCAGACCACTGGATGAAAATGATGCAGAGATCCTGCATCTGATCAAAGGCAAACGTGCGATCATCCTGTTAAATAAATCCGATCTGGATATGCAGGTGACAAAAGAACAGGAAGAACTGCCGGAAGAATTTCCGGTGATCGAGATCTCTGCAAAGAATGTACAGGGAATCGAAGAGCTGGAAGATACGTTAAAGGAGATGTTCTTCCAGGGAGAACTGACATTTAATGATGAAATCTATATTACAAATGTGAGACAGAAAACAGCGCTTCAGGATGCATATGCTGCACTGGAACGTGTGAATGACAGCATTGCCGCGGATATGCCGGAGGATTTCTATTCGATCGACCTTATGGATGCGTATGAAGCTCTCGGTAATATCACCGGCGAAACGATAGGAGAAGATTTGGTTAATGAGATATTCAGCAAATTCTGTATGGGAAAATAAAGATAAATATGATGTCGTAGTCATCGGTGCCGGCCACGCAGGTTGTGAGGCAGCACTGGCGACGGCGAGACTGGGCTTTCAGACACTGGTATTTACCGTAAGTGTGGACAGCATTGCGATGATGCCTTGTAATCCGAATATTGGCGGAAGCTCGAAAGGACATCTGGTAAGAGAGCTGGATGCCCTTGGCGGAGAGATGGGAAAGGTCATCGACCGTACATTTATCCAGTCAAAAATGTTAAATAAATCCAAGGGTCCTGCGGTACATTCGCTCCGTGCACAGGCGGACAAAGCAGTGTACAGCAGAACGATGCGCCGCGTACTGGAGGCTCAGGAGAACCTGGAGATCAAACAGGGAGAGGTTGCCAATCTCCTTGTGGAAGATGGAAAGATCACGGGAGTGCAGACATTTTCCGGTGCAACATATCACTGTAAGGCGGTTATCATCTGCAGCGGAACTTATCTGAAAGCACGATGCATTTATGGTGATGTGAGTCAGTATACAGGCCCGAACGGACTGCAGGCGGCCAATCATCTGACTGACTGTCTGAAAGAACTGGGCATTAAAATGTACCGTTTTAAGACAGGAACACCTGCCAGAGTAGACCGGAAAACAGTTGATTTCAGCAAGATGGAAGAACAGTTCGGAGATGAAAGAGTGGTACCATTTTCATTTACCACGAATCCGGACGATGTGCAGATCGACCAGGCATCCTGCTGGCTGACTTATACAAATGAGACGACACATGAGATCATCCGTGCCAATCTGGACAGATCGCCGTTATATTCCGGCATGATCGAGGGTACGGGACCGAGATATTGTCCGTCTATCGAAGATAAAGTGGTAAAATTTGTGGACAAAAAACGTCATCAGGTATTCCTGGAACCGGAAGGGCTGGAGACGGATGAGATGTACATCGGCGGAATGTCAAGTTCGCTGCCTGAAGATGTACAGTATGCAATGTACCGCAGTGTTCCGGGACTGGAGCATGTGAAGATCGTGCGGAATGCGTATGCGATCGAGTATGACTGTATCGATGCGAGACAGTTAAAACCATCACTGGAATTCCGCAATATCAGCGGCTTATTCAGTGCCGGTCAGTTCAACGGAAGCTCGGGCTATGAAGAAGCTGCCGCACAGGGCCTTATAGCGGGCATAAATGCCGCCAGAAAGCTGCAGGGCAAGGAATCCTTAGTGTTAGACCGCTCAGAGGCTTATATCGGCGTTCTGATCGATGATCTGGTTACAAAGGAAAGCCATGAACCGTACCGAATGATGACTTCGAGAGCAGAATATCGTCTGCTCCTTAGACAGGATAATGCGGACCAGCGTCTGACGGAAAAAGGCTATGAAGTCGGTTTGATCTCACAGGAGCGTTATGACCGTCTGAAAGAGAAAGAAAGACTGATTGAATCTGAAATCGAGAGATTAAAGAATGCCTATGTCGGAACCAGTGAAAAGGTACAGGAACTTCTGGAATCTTATGAAAGTACACCTTTGAATTCAGGAAGCAGTCTGGCAGAACTGATAAGGAGACCGGAATTATCTTACGAAGCTGTTACGGATATTGATGTGACGAGACCGGAACTTCCGAAAGATCTGGCAGCAGAAGTGATCGAGCAGGTGGATATTTCTCTGAAATATGACGGTTATATCCAACGTCAGAAACGCCAGGTAGAGCAGTTCAAGAAGATGGAGAATAAGAAAATTCCGGAAGATATGGACTATGATGCAGTGAACAGCCTTCGTATTGAGGCAGTTCAGAAGCTGAAAGAGTACAGACCGGTGTCAATCGGGCAGGCATCGCGTATCTCTGGTGTATCTCCGGCAGATATATCAGTATTGCTTGTGTATCTGAGTGGAAATCACAGATAAGAAATCATAGATAAATTAATAAATGTGATGAAAAAGTAAGAAAAGCGTGGATGAACAGCTGCAGTATAATGAAGTATATCAGTAAGAAATACATCTAACACAAAAATAAATGTATTAATATTAACATACGTTAAAAATATAATTACACAGTAAATATAATGATAAGTATATAAAATGAATAAGATGAAAAATCATACATTTTATATACTTATTAATTTTAGAGAGAAAAAAGGAGAAAAATATGGACCAGATTTTGAAAAAAAGCCTGGAAAAGATAGGAATAGAGATCACGGACCAGCAGAAAGAGCAGTTCGATGCCTATCATAAGCTTCTTGAAGAGTGGAATAAGGTGATGAACCTGACCGGAATCACAGAATATGAAGAAGTTGTAGAGAAGCATTATGTAGACAGCTTGTCGATTGTAAAAGTAATGAATATGAATCATGTGGATACAGTGATCGATGTGGGTACAGGAGCTGGTTTTCCCGGATTACCGCTGAAAATTGCATTCCCACATCTGAAAGTAACATTACTGGATTCATTGAATAAGCGGATTAAGTTCCTCAATACGGTGATTGAAGAGCTGGGGCTGGAAGATATCCACACAATTCATGGAAGAGCAGAAGATTATGCCAAAGATGCAGCATATAGAGAGAAGTATGATCTGTGTGTATCCAGAGCAGTTGCAAATCTGGCGACATTGAGTGAATATTGCCTTCCTTATGTAAAAGCAGGCGGTATGTTTATACCTTATAAATCAGGTGAGATTGATGAAGAGGTAAAAGGATCGAAAAAAGCGGTGAAGGTGCTTGGAGGAGAGATAGAAGATGTAGTGAAATTCGAATTGCCGGGAACGGATATCGGAAGATCCTTTGTAAAGATCCACAAAGTGAAGAATACGGCTAAGAAGTATCCGAGAAAGGCAGGGATGCCTTCAAGGGAGCCGATTGTTTAATCGTTTGGGAAATGGCTTACCCCGGGATGGAATGAAAATGAGATAGGGATTCCTGTGCTGATTCGGTTATGGGGAAATTCTAAAGCAAATAAATTGGCCTAAAAGCAGCCATCAAAAATCCAAAACTCGCGTTCGCTCAGACAATGGATTTTTGATGACTAACGGCCAATTTATTTACTTAAGAATTTCCAACCATGACCTCATATGCACAGGAATCCCTATCTCATTTTCATTCCATCTGGTTTTCGCGGGCGGCTATGATTAAATAATGAGAGCGTAGGGGTGGTGTGGATATGAGGATAGGTGTTGGAAGCAGGGAAGAAAAATTGGTAAAAGGGAGAATGTTTCACGTGAAACATTCTCCCTTTGTACGTGTGTGTAGGTTACTGATGGATGGAATGTATAATAATAACTGAGCTTGTTTGTAAATGTTAATGATAGTCTTTGAAATAGTAATTAGCTTATACTATATCAGCGCAAATCCTTGAATTAGCAATTGTCGCTTAATAATAAATCTATTTGTTCCAGGAATGCAGTGGCATTTTCGCGTTGTGGAAGTAATCCGCTGCCTGGGACTTCGAGGTGTTCGATAGATGGAAGTATGTGGCAGTATTCGGTGGCTTTTTGTGATGTTTCTGGTGCGTTTTTACCTGTGATTACTGCAATTGAGGTTGTAAGTCCTTCGAGACAGTGGGCAACATTTACAGTTGTGTAATGTCCTAAAATGCTGGCGTAGAGATATTTACACTCTGCTGAGTCGGAAAGAGCGGTGTTGCGTGCGCCAACATTATAAATAAATGTTCCATATATAGGGATATTTATTATCTTTGCAAGTAGTTTTGATTTGTGATTTGGAGCTTTTGCAAGTGCATGTGTGCTTTCCGGACAAACCAGAATAATATGGTCAATCTGGTCGGCTATATTCTGACAGGCAGCTGTTACAAAGGAGGCTGAAGCCCCGGTAGCTACGATATCTGTCTTTTCGCCTATAATATCACGAATAAAATCAGTAAGCAGTTGAACATACAGATAGCAGGTATATGTAATTGCGGGCTTGTCGGATTTGCCGCATCCGAGAAGGTCTATCGTATATACTGTGTGTTCTTTGGAAAGAGTACCGATTACTTTATCCCATTCCATAGAAGAACTGTAATGATTCAGATCATGAATAAGAAGAACCGGAGAACCAGTTCCTTCTCTTTTATAATATATATTTCCAAATTTCCAATTATAGTAATTGGATTCATCTTCTTCTGAATGTTCATCGGAGGCGTTGAATATGAATTTATTTATTACATGGAATGCTAAGGTTGTCGTTCCAATTGCTGTTGAGATGAATAATAATGTCTTTTTCCAGTTCATGCTGATACCTCACTTTCTTTTCCTAATTATACTATATTTACTTATGAATTGGAAGATTGCCTTTACAAAATGAGCATAAAATGAACAAAGTGAAGGAAATAGGACATTTTACTTGGAATATATGAAAAGAAGGGACACGAATAATAAAGCAAGTGGTAAAAACAAATGTTTCACGTGAAACATTCACAAAAATCGTATGTCACACAAAGATAACGAAAATAATATAGAGAACGGTTTTATATTTATGGAAAAGGGAAAATCTATGTTTCACGTGAAACATTTTCTGGATAAGTATTCTGAAAAGTGATATACTAGAATCATGTGAAATAAGGGAAGGTGATAATTAAATGGGACGAGTTATAGCCGTTGCGAACCAAAAAGGTGGTGTTGGAAAGACAACGACAGCTATTAATCTGTCGGCATGCCTTGCTGAAAAAGGCCAGAAAGTTCTTGCTATCGATATGGATCCGCAGGGAAATATGACGAGTGGATTAGGAATAGACAAAGATGAAGTTGAAAAGAATATCTATGATCTTATGATTGGTCAGGCTGGTGTAGATGAAGTTCTGCAAAAGGAAGCAATTGAAAATCTGGATGTGATACCGACAAGCATTGACCTCTCGGCTGCTGAAATTGAACTGATCGGTGTGGATGATAAAGAATTTATTATAAGAAATGCGGTTCAGCCGATCAAAGATGATTATGATTATATCATTATTGATTGTCCGCCATCGTTAAGTATGCTGACGATCAATGCAATGACAACAGCAGATTCTGTACTGGTTCCGATTCAGTGTGAGTATTACGCACTTGAAGGGTTGAGTCAGTTAATACATACAGTGGAGCTTGTAAAAGAAAGGCTGAATCCTGTTCTGGAGATTGAAGGAGTTGTATTTACTATGTATGATGCACGAACCAATCTTTCACTCCAGGTAGTGGAAAATGTAAAGGAAAACCTGCAACAGAACATCTATAAGACGATTATTCCTAGAAATATCCGATTGGCTGAAGCACCAAGTTATGGTATGCCGATTAATCTGTATGATCCAAAGTCTACAGGAGCAAGCGCATATCAGAGACTGGCGGATGAAGTTATGAATAGAGAGTAAATGAAAGATGTAATGTAGGAGGAAACGAATGCCAATAAAGAAAAAAGGATTGGGGAAAGGACTGGACAGTCTGATTCCTGATAATAAGAGCATGAAGTCTGTTACATCGGAAAAAACTGTGGAATCAAAAGAAGATGCAGCAGCTAAATCCGGTGTACAGGTAATGAAAATTAATGAGGTTGAGCCAAACAGAGACCAGCCGAGAAAGAATTTTGATGAAGATGCTCTCCTTGAACTTTCGGATTCGATTAAGCAATTTGGTGTGTTACAGCCATTGCTTGTTCGAAAAAGAAAAGATTACTATGAGATCATTGCGGGCGAAAGAAGATGGAGAGCTGCAAAACTTGCCGGAGTAAAAGAGGTTCCTGTGATTGAAAAGGAATATACAGATCAGGAAATTCTTGAGATAGGTTTGATTGAGAACATTCAGAGAGAAAACTTGAATCCGATTGAAGAAGCAATTGCATACAAGAGACTTCTGGAGGAATTCAAGCTGAAACAAGATGAAGTCGCAGAGAGAGTATCGAAGAGCAGAACAGCCGTAACGAACTCTATGCGTTTGCTGAAACTTAGTGATAAAGTTCAACAGATGATCATTGACGATATGATTTCAACGGGACATGCAAGAGCATTGCTGGCCATTGACGATCCTGAGCTTCAGTACACACTGGCAAATAAGATATTTGACGAAAAACTTAGTGTAAGAGAAACTGAGAAATTGGTCAAAGAAATAAAAAATCCAAAGAAGCCGAAAGAAAAGAAACCGGTGGCCAATTCATTTATTTACCAGGATCTGGAAGAAAAAATGAAGAGTGTATTTGGAACAAAGGTAAGTATAGCATCAAAAGGAAAGGGAAAAGGTAAGATAGAGATAGAATATTATTCAGATGATGAATTAGAACATCTGTTCGATATGATGATGAGCATTAAAAGAGGAGAGTAATTGAATATGGATAGCAAAATACTGAAAGCACTTGGTATCGATCCGGCATTGATATTTTTATTTTTGCTGGTACTGATTGTTATATTATTCGTTCTGTATGTAAATGTAACAATGAAGTATAATCGATTGAAAAGCAGCTATACGACGTTTATGCGTGGTAAAGATGGAAAAACTCTGGAAGAAAGTATGATGTCGGGATTCTCGGATGTAGAGGCCATTCTGAAATATACAAAACAGAATCGTACAGACATTCAGAAACTTAACAAGAAGATGGAAAAATCTTACCAGAAACTTGGAATTGTAAAGTATGATGCATTTAATGAAATGGGTGGTAAACTCAGTTTCGCACTTGCAATGCTGGACAATAATAATACTGGTTGGATCATCAATGCGATGCACAGCAGAGAAGGCTGCTATACTTATGTGAAAGAGATCGTAAAAGGTGAAAGTTATGTAGAGCTTGCAGAGGAAGAAGCAGAAGCACTGGATAAAGCAATCTTCGAAGATGGTTATGAAGAAGAGGTGGATAAAGCAGTTGCATCTGCAACAGGAAGTCTTAAGTCTGTTAAGTCTGGTCCGGCAAAGAATGGAAATCAGAAAAGCGCGAATGCGAGAAATACAAAACAGACATCTGGAAAAGCAAACAATGGTAAGATCTTAAATGCAAGAACCAGTAATGTGCGTCCAGATATGGCAAGACCTGAAAAAACAAGAAATGAGAGATAATATAACATATATATAATCAGGAGGAATTTAGAAAAATGTTAGATATCAAATTTGTAAGAAATAATCCGGATGTTGTAAAGCAGAACATTAAGAACAAATTTCAGGATGAGAAATTACCTTTAGTAGATGAGGTAATAGAACTGGATCAGAAGAATAGAGATATTAAGGGAGAAGTAGAAGCACTCCGTGCAGAAAAGAACAAAATCTCTAAACAGATCGGTGCATGTATGGCACAGGGAAAGAAAGAAGAAGCGGAAGAATTAAAGAGAAAAGTAGCTGAGAGTGCTGCAAGGATCGAAGAACTTTCCAAAGAAGAAAAAGAAGTAGAAGAGAAACTGAAACAGAATATGATGATCATTCCGAACATCATCGATCCTTCTGTACCAATCGGAAAAGATGACAGTCAGAATGTAGAAATTGAAAAATTCGGTGAGCCTTTTGTTCCTGATTTCGAGATTCCATACCATACAGAGATCATGGAAGCATTTGACGGAATCGATCTTGAGAGCGCCGGAAGAGTAGCGGGAAATGGATTCTATTATCTGATGGGTGATATCGCAAGAATTCATTCTTCTGTACTTGCATATGCAAGAGACTTTATGATCAACCGTGGATTTACTTACTGTGTACCACCTTTCATGATCAGAAGCAATGTTGTAACAGGTGTTATGAGTTTCGCAGAGATGGATTCCATGATGTATAAGATCGAAGGAGAAGACCTGTACCTGATCGGAACAAGTGAGCACTCTATGATTGGTAAATTCATCGACACAATGTTAGAAGAAAAACAGCTTCCACAGACACTTACAAGCTATTCACCATGTTTCCGTAAGGAAAAAGGAGCTCACGGTATTGAGGAGCGTGGAGTATACAGAATCCACCAGTTCGAGAAACAGGAAATGATCGTTGTATGTAAACCGGAAGAAAGTAAGATCTGGTATGATAAATTATGGCAGAACACAGTAGATCTGTTCCGTTCACTGGATATCCCGGTACGTACATTAGAGTGCTGCTCAGGTGACCTGGCAGATCTGAAGGTAAAATCTTGTGACGTAGAAGCATGGTCTCCAAGACAGAAGAAATACTTCGAAGTAGGAAGCTGCTCTAACCTTGGTGATGCACAGGCAAGAAGACTTGGTATCCGTGTCAAAGGTGAAGACGGAACAAAATACTTCGCACACACACTGAACAATACAGTAGTAGCTCCACCGAGAATGTTGATCGCATTCCTGGAAAACAACCTTCAGGAAGACGGATCAGTTAAGATCCCTAAGGCATTACAGCCATACATGGGTGGAACAGAGAAGCTTGTACCTAAAAAATAAGCAGTTATAAGGATAAGCGTATGCATCAATATATGAAATCCATTGGATTTGGAAATATCAGAGACAAAAAACACTTAACACAGATTTTAAAAGATGTGGAAGAATCCTATACACAACATCAGCTCGTTACACAGGATGAAACAACGGATCTTTGTGAGTTTGAAAAAGAATATGGAGAAGGAATCGGGATCAAGGTGTGCGGAGATATGGACATCGATGAACAGTTTGAGTACCGTTATTATACACCATATTTCAAAGGATCCGGTGTGACATCCTATGCGGATGTCAGTGTGGAACGAAGGATAGACCGGGAAGCATATGTGGGCATCTGTGAAGATACAAAAGTAGGCATTAATCTGGTATTTTATCTTCAGAATATGATGGAATATCTGAGGGAAAGGCAGCTTGGTGGAAGAAGTATCAAGTATTCTTCCGTGACATTGTCCGGTCTTTGCAATGAGGGAATCATTCTGCTTCCGGTGCTGAAAAGTAAAGAACAGGAGCGGGAACAGCAGGAAGATGTACACAATCGTATGCTGCTGTTAAGCGCAGCAAAATCTGGCGATCCACAGGCGATTGAAAGTCTTACTCTGGATGACATCGATACATATTCCAAAGTATCAAGAAGATTGATATCGGAAGATGTATTTACGATCGTGGATACGTACATCATGCCGTACGGAATCGAATGTGACCGGTATTCGATCATGGGAGAAATCCTGGAATATCGTCTTACCAGAAATGAGATAACGAGAGAAGATATCTGCATCATGAAACTGGATGTGAACGGCCTTCTGTTCGATGTATGTGTACCAAAAAGAGAGGTCATGGGCGAACCGGCAGTCGGACGCAGATTCAAAGGAAATGTGTGGTTGCAGGGAAGAATCAACTTTTAATCTGCCATGCATTCGGAAGAAGTTTCCGATGGCAGACCCTTTGTATGTGGATAAATAAAGAAAAATGTGGATAAATATTTTTGAAAGATACAGGGATGGGGAAAACCATCCCTGTATTGACTTTTACAGGATTAATAGGTAAAATAATAAAGTACGAGTTAGTCAGGCTCCCTTAGTTAAATGGATATAACAAGCCCCTCCTAAGGGTCAGGTGGAGCAATCCCCTTTCGGAAGCGATTTATGAAATAAAT
>OLON01002005.1_pt1 | contig 10951 bp, 11 predicted proteins | sample 1672691 | NCBI WGS metagenome assembly OLON01 (sample SAMEA3136714, study PRJEB25190) | human gut metagenome | biome: human gut; feature: human-associated habitat; material: faeces | place: Austria | collected 2013
CTCAGTTTCCACTTTTTTATCGATCATATCCTTAAGAATCTTCTCCAGTTCCTTTTCCGATTTTTCCTCGTCATCCGACTCAGATGATGCTTTTGCTTCCGGATCCGCTTTAAATGGATTATCCTCACATACGGATCTACGAAGTTCATCTCGAAGCTCTTTAGATGTTTCTTCTTTCTCTTGTACGATCTCAGAATCAGAATCTTCATTCGGTTCATCTTCATCCGATTCTCCTGATCCCTCACGCAGAGCTTTATATCTTTCTCCGAGTTCAGATACTTCCTCATCTGCTTCAGCATCAGGAGATGAGCCTCTATAGTCTTCATCTTCTGGAAACATATCATCATGTTCCTCAGAAGAGAGAACCTCGTATTCCTCAAACTCTTGCTTAAGGAACGGTAGCAGCTTGGCAAATATCGTATTCTGTATACGAATACGGTCACTGCTTCTATAGGTATATACGGATTCATCAATTAAATCCAAGACATCTAAAAGAAATTGAACTCTTTCATCTCCAAGTTCCCATTCTTCATAAAAAAAATCCGAAGAAATAGCATATAAATGGATCATGCCTATGATCGTATCCACTTTCGAATGTTCCGCTTTTAATCGTTCTTCAAAAGTGGGTGCATTCATAATAATTTCATCAACAGCCATTTCCAGCGACTTAGAAATACCAGGAAATCGTTTTGCAACCCGTCGATTCACATGAGCATCTTCCAGTGCATTCATAAAGAAATGATACTTGTATTGCAGCACCGCTAGAAGATTGGTACCTTTGAATTTGCTAAAGTACGTAACAAATTCCGTTTCCAGTTCTTCCTCTTCCGCAAGCAGCTCTAAAGAACCAATGGATTTTACTTCAAAATCACACTGTTTCATCAGCTTAAAGTTGGTATAAAGCATATGGCCAACTTCATGAAGCATTAATCCAATGATCATTTCATGCTTACCTTTTCGAGTACTCTTTCCTTGAACCATCTCAGAATGATAATTAATCGTAATTTTCTGATCATCCGTGTACGCAATTGTGCCACGTTCATCAACAATTCTTACCATACATTTTTTCAGACCGTAGCGCTTCACTAATATTTCAGCCATATCAGTCAAATACGCAGCATATGATCTGGATCGAAAAAACTCCCTATCAGACATGGATTTTACTTCCTCTTCGATAAGTCTGCGGACCTTTAAATGACTTGTTCTTGCCATAATACCGCCCCCTTATCTTGCGAACCGTGAAGTGTCGAGAATTGCTTCTTTGATCGTCATTCTGTCTTCCCGATCAGTGGCTGCTTTATTAATGACGCATTGAATGCAGGATTGATATATTTTATCAATTCCCATAACTTTAACCGCCATAGCCCAGGATAAGAGAGAACGCATACCACATACACCAATGATGTCATTCTTTGTGATATACTCGTTGATATCATGTACAATATCAGCCATCTCACTGATCAATCCAGAATCCTTCATACCGGTTCTTTTGATGACACGATCGACCATCTCCCGTTTTTCCGGTAAATCCATAGTAAGAACCAATTGAAACCTGTCAATCACTGATTCATTCAGTTCTTCACAGCCTCGATAGTTATCATTTGTTGTTGCAATAATAACGGTATCTTTGTGTCTACTAATATCCTCACCGTTTTGGAGTCTAATCGTTCCTGATTGCTCCAAAAGAGAATTTAGAGCCATCAATACACCTGGCCTGGTGATTGCTTTAATTTCCTGCAATTCAAGAACATCACCATTGCGGATAGCTTCAACGATAGGAGAGTAGACAAACTTAAATTTCTTTTGTTCTCTGCTTGTCATATCATCCATTACTTGCTGAATCAAAAGTTCCGTACATTCCCGTTGGGAATAACCAGCCGGAAGTGTACTTTCTCCGGTAAGTTTTTCATAACTTCCTTCCAGATCAAACTCAATATCTAGAAGATCAGGATAGCCTTTTTCTTCCATAATCTCTGAAAATGATTTTGATGTGCAGACTGTATCATCCTCATCTGTATCCGGCACGATCTCACCATAAAGAGAATAGGCATCCGTGTCTGGATGACAAGTGTATACACGGTATGGTCTACCAAGCGCCTGTGCGACTAATTTTGCAGCTGTCGTTTTACCGCTACCAGCTTCACCGGAAAGGATAATATTAGAGATTCTTTCCTGTGAATCATAGGTACCACATACCATCTCACAAATCATTTCAACTTCTTTTGGTACGGTGATCGTATCCGGCAGATTAGGAATTAACTGACGTTCAGCATCCGTAAGAACGCGATCCGAAAGTTTGTATTTGCCAGATATCTCACTCGGCTTTAATGTGGAAATGCCAGATGCTTTTACTGACTCAGGAGTTTTTGCAAGTACCTGGAATGTTCCAAAAAATTTTTCTGGAGCATATTCCCCACTTTCTATCTTGGAATTTCTCAGTTTCCCACATTCTCCAGACTCATTGATAGATAACTTAATATCTTGGCCAGTACCGCCTGTCACACATCTCATATAGATATTATCTGTAAGTTTTGCTAATAACCCACAGAATCGCTCAACTGTTATTTCAGATGCAAGCATAAAACTTTCTTCATCTGCAATCCTTTCCGGATCCAACAGAAGTCCCGGAAGGATTTCGCGATAAATCGTATTTGCTTCTGGCTCATTTAGAATTTTTTCCATAATTGCTAAGAAAATCACTGTTCCAGCCCGCTTCGTCTCTCCAATCACAAATGAGGACATGACCTGCGTTTCTTTGTCATACGTTCCGGCATAAACAAAGCCTCTTCTTGTAACAGCAGCGCAATCAATCATATCTCCATGATCAATTTCTGCCAGACTGGCTTTTTTATTTGCACCAAACCCTGCTTTATTTGAATTCTTCTCCGTAATAAGTGCATACTGTCTTAATGCCTTATAAACAGTTACAGAAGCTTTAACAGTATCTCTGTGCCTGGATAAATCACTTGCAACCGAGTTATCATAACTTCTGGATGCAACTTCCTCTAAAACACCAGGAAACTTTCTTCCGAATTTAAACATTTGTTTTATCATTTTTTCTTTTTCCTCCTTCATGCGCCTTAACACATTTGTCTTTCCTATCAACCCATACATAGGTATAGCCATAAAGCATAAGTGCCTCTGTCAGTTCTTCAATAAAAGCATCTTCTCCAGGCAGATCTGCAATTGGAAATGAAAAATCTGCTGTAAGATTCTCTCCATGAGTATTGATCCATTGTTTCACAGAGATATTTCCTCTGCTTTTTGTGTTGAACTTTATCGTTGGATATACTCTGTCTTCCTGTTCTTCTTGTCCTGGTACTTTTTTTTCATGTAATTCCTCTATTTTATAAACAGCTATTAGGAAAACAGCTCTTATAATCGGAAAGACAAACAAGAAAAAAAATACCAGAAATAAAACTAACATGATTGCTCCATTTCCTTTGTGCCATGAGTTCCGTGTACATAATCCACATTTAAAACCTTAAACTGTGTAGAAGATATTGCATCTTCTTTCGGCACACGATACTGTGGTTCCGCTGAAAGTGATATGGATGAACCTGTTTGGATCTTCATCTTCAATAACTTTTCAGCAACCTCCCCATAAGCAACAAATGAAAATGATTTCCAGAAGCTGACTTTTAAGTCTGAGTCATATGCTTTTGCCGATGCCCGAAACCTTACACATTTACCGCCATTGAACGGATATACTTTCAGGCAAGCATCTTCTCCTTGCTTATACCTTGATAAGCGTAGTGATGGAAACGTTGTTGTAGCCACCATTTTTACTCCTCCTTTCTTTTTAAACAAAAAAAGCCGAAGAAATTCTTCGACTCTACTTAAAATATATATAAAAAAAGTTCGCCTGCATAAATGCCTGCGAACTTAATTATCTCTTACTTAACTATCTTAACTTAACTATGAACAGTATAGCATCTTTTCTCCTAATCTTCAAGAAATTTTGCTATCAGCTGTTATTTGATTTCAATACGGTAGAGCAGTGGTAACTGATAAATGCCATTAATTTCCAGAAAATCAACGTTTTGCGTATAAAGCCCTACGATGCAGCCTTTATTAAAATCTTCATGTTTGGATGTGGTGAACATATAGATTCCCAGATTTTCACCCTCTGAGACTCTAATCTGAATCTTTCTTCTTTTTCTTAGCTGCATTTTGGTAGTGTCCGTAATACAGATTCCTTCAATATACTGCCATTTTCCCAAACCGCCAATATAGAGGTTTCTTAAAAATTCTATTGCACAGAAAATCATAATCAAAAAAAGAACAGGATATAACTTTGTCAGATCAACGATTAAAAAAGTGATAACACATATAGCTGCACCTACAAAGAGTAAAAAAGAAATATACATTCTTCTAACCATAAATTCCGGAAATGAATTTAAAGGATAAGTATTGTCTCTAAGCCACTGCTTGCATTTATCTAAAATCATAGCAAACCTCATTTCTCACATAAACGCACAATATTAATATTATTATATCACATAAAAATAGTAGTTAACATCTATTAATAACTATATTTCTGTCAAAAGCTCTTCAAAATTAATATTAATAATAGCAATATTGCTCAAAAAAAGAAAAGCCCCGAAGGACTTTTCTTAATACTTGATTCCCATCAATGAAAATGTTATTTATTGTTCTTCTGCCATTCAGTATACTGTTCCCAAGCAGTAGGAGTGAATACTATATCCATTTATTCAAATGTCTCCAGTTCTGAAATAGTCTTTGGAATAAAGCCACCAGATTCTGCTTCAGCCATTGACTTATCAAGCATTGCTAAATAATCAGCATTTCTCTTGGCTTTCATCATTTTATTATATTCTGCTTCGGATAGCATAACAACATTTTCATTTTTAGGTCTTGAGATTATTAATGTTTCTCCATTAATAACTTTTTCGCAAAAATTTTTAAAATTGTCCCTAACATCCATGCTCTTTACAGCTAACATATGAATCACTCCTTTTTCCGTACGTAAATCCATACGTTTTTATATTTTTATTATATTTTCTTATTGTATTCATGTCAATAATATTGATGCATTATTATATTTCCATGATTTGAGCTTGAAATACATTTCTGATATTACCAACCACAAACGATATAAATACTCTCAACAGTATTTTGTTTGATCTGATTTTCTGTACAGAAGTCTTTCCACAAAAGAACCAGTTCCTTGCATTTCCTACTGATATAGTCGAAATTGCCTGGTAAAATATCAAATTGCGTTTCATCCTCATTTCCGTCAGAATTTACAAAAAGAACATTAACATTCCAGTAGCCTAATTCATCTGTTGGAATATAAAATCCTCTATCTTCCGGATGTCTTTTTTTACAATATTCTTTAATCGCCTGTTCTATTCTCATTCATTTTCTCCTTCCTATGCATTCGCCACATGTTCAAATGGATTGCGCTCTTGTAATGCAAGTACTTCTTTTTGATGTACCTGGTGTAATATCTCCCCCAATGCCGTGATCCGTTTATTTCCATCTTTCAGGATGCAGTTCTTCACACTTAATGCATCTCCAACAAGTGCAATCTCTTTTTTTGCTCTTGTGATCCCCGTGTACAGAAGATTTCTTGTGCGGAGCGGTAATGGCTGCGTATTCGATAAGCTCATAATCACATATGGAACTTCCGTTCCCTGGGACTTATGAATGCTGATTGCATACGCAAGTGTGATTTTATCCAGATCCGGACGGTAGTAACGTATCGTCGTATCACTAAAGTAAAGTACATCCATATATGAACCATTCTTATCTTTTGCAATCTTTATCACACGACCGACATCGCCATTTGAAACTTCATTTTCGTTGACAAGATGCATCACCATATCTCCAGCACGGTACGAATACTCAAAGGATTTCATTTCTTCGGAATCCATTTTGGGATTGATGTAATCCTGGATTCTACGGTTCATCTCTTCAAATCCGGTTAGTCCTTTTCTCTGCGGTACTAGATAAATCACATTTTCTTTCCCGTACTGATCGACTGCTTCACAATATAGCGCAACCACACGTTCAGCAATTTTAACCGGATTCAATTCTTCATAGAAATGAAAATCTTTTCCAGTTTTCAGACATGTTTTTTTCTCTTTGATCAAGAGCGAATTACTTAAAATCGTAGAATCCTCATCCTGTCTGAAAATCTTAGTGAGACGTACCACCGGGACTTCTCCAGATTCGATTAGATCATGTAACACAGCACCGCATTGCACGGATGGTAATTGATCCGCATCTCCAACTAATAGAAGCCTTGAAAAGTCAGGAATACAGGTTACAAGTTTCTGCATAACCCAAATATCTACCATGGAAAATTCATCCACAATAATATAATCAGCAGCTAACATTTGTAATTCCTCCGATTCTTCATCATCCTCTTGAATGCGAAGACCCAGAGCCGAATGAACCGTACTTGCCGGCTTACCAGTGGATTCGGACATTCTTCTTGCCGCTTTTCCGGTTGGGGCTAATAACATGACTCGCTTTTCTGGAAACGAATCTTCAAAAATATTGACGATCGTTTTCAGAACGGATGTCTTTCCTGTACCGGGCCCACCTGTCACGATCGTTAATTTGTTCCGCAACCCCTGTCGGACGGCTTCTTTCTGATTTTCATGGAGCTTCATGCCGGTCCTTTTTTCATAACGATGGATTTCACCATCCATATCTCTGATGTATCCAGGAGCTATTGTTTCCAAAAAGGAAGACAGCTTCATTGCAATATCACTTTCTGCATGAAAAGCTTCAGGCCGGAAGATTAAAATTTCATCCCCGATTTTTTTTGCAATCACATCCTCGTTTCGAATCATTTGGTGTGATACTTCATTGATCAGCTCCTGATCCGGATAAGAATGACTGAGTACCATATGTAACAATGATAGGAGAGTAGTAGCGAGGCATCCGGTACTACCAGTCGTTTCATTTTCTTTCAGAGCCTCTATGATACCAGCCTCAATCCGCTTTTCACTGTTCATTGGAAACGAAAGCTTTTTTGCAATTTCCTCAACAAAGGAAAAGCTGATATAATCCACCGAGCAGAGAAGATAAGGATTTTCCCTGATTCTTTCTTCCAGATTGTTCATACTGAAATGCTGATGGACTTTAATTGCAAGTTTCGCATTCATTCCAATGGAGGTAAGGAATGTGACATTTTGAACCGCTGAAGCATTCACTTTGAAATACTCCATTACCGAAGCTATTTTTTTCTCCGATAAATCAACTACCTTCATCTGATCCGGATCTTTTTTTAATATTTCCAAAGTATCCGTTCCAAATTTCTGATAGATTTTTTTTGCCGCAGCTTTACCAATACCTGGTATGATACCGGATGAAAGATAGCCGATAATGGATTTTTCATTATGATCCACAAAATCCTCAAACATCGATACCTGAAATTGAATCCCGTATTTCGAATCTTCACGAAACTCTCCCATATATTCAACCGTATTTCTGGTATTACATGGAAGTCCGGTTCCAGTAATTGTAATCGAAGAATTATTCAAAATATAATTCTTCTCCAGTATTTCCAGCTTTTCATTGCAGGAATACATCATGACTTTCTGGACATGATAATCATTATCTGAATTATAATAGATTTCTTTTATAAACCTTGCTTTAATCTTTACCATTTTTTCTCCTTTTCAATTTATTTGTATAATTTCATACAATTTCCACTTTTACACCACTTCATATTCTCATCGTCCCTTATTTTCTCCAAATAATGTTCAGACTGTCTATTAGCGCAGTAATAACAAAGATTCTGAATATCTGGTTTCTTGTGAGAACAATATTTACAGCTTCTTACATCTGATTTCACTCTTACCATTGAATTTCTCCTACTAAATGAAAGAGAGGGCAGTAGCACACCCTCTTTCCTCATTTTATTCCGCTTTTTCTATCATCAAAAAGGAACCATCTGTTGCTTTAGTCTGGAACTTCACCCGTCTTGCAATCCGGTCATAATATTTAACCAGAGCCTTGCGTTCGCCCTTGGCAGCTCCTTTTATGACATATTTTGAATACAGACCTCCTTCATTTTTCTTGAATGCAGCCTTATCAAATACCTCTTTCTTCTTAGAGTACATGCCATATATTGCCGGATGATCCTTTTTTAGCTTTTCTTCATCAAAAGAATCACGGGCATAAGATTCTTTCAATTCGATATAAACCGAGTTTTCATCATCCAGGACAAACTCACCCTTTTGTGCATCTTTAAATAACGGAAACAATTCATTTAAAGCCTGCGTTTTCAGATTTTCGGCTGCTTTCAGACGACTACTGTACTGCGCAATCAGCTCATCTGCATGAGATAGCCGTTCCACAGAAGACCGATATTTTTCCGGAATCTCTATGGTCGCTGATATGCTTCGTTCCCCTGGATCCGCATACAAGCGTTCCAGATAATGAAAGATAGCTTCCGCAGAAGCATCTTCATCCGGCTGTACTTTAGACTCCACGCAAGTCACAAATTCATCAGCCATTTCCATCATATCTTCTTCGATGGCATCATCTCTTTTGACCAGGCAGATGGCTCGATCCGCTTTATCAAGTCCCCAAGCGCAGCAAATGAATGTCTTATCCGAAAGATTCAGGCCTTTCATATAATAGCGACACTGCATATCATAGGAAGCAGGAATAATATTATTTTTCCAGTTCCTATGTGCATCAAAATCATTTGCACCGTTCGTCTTAATCTCTCCCAGATAGATATGTTCCTTTCCTTCTATTCTGATCACAACATAGCAGTCATAATTGAATATCATATAGGGATACCGTAAGATGGTTTTTAAATTTACCTCTTCTCCTGAACCGATCTTATGCAAATACCAATCTTCATAAGAAGAATATCCTTCTTTTTCAATGAAGTCCGTAAAATCATAACAACCGGTTCTCTCAGCAAACTCTGGTAACAGTTCCCCGCAACCATACATATATTTGTCAAAATAAACATCTACATTTTCTTCGCCAAACTCTTCCCGAAGATCAGATTCCATGCATCTGGCAATCGTTTCCTCAAAAAGATGTCCTCTTTGAAAGATTTCCGGATTGCTCTTATCCATCGCATGAATTCCGATTTTCTCATTGTACAGTTCTGTTTTGGTTTTATACTTGTTGGTTCCAAGTATTGTTCCAATGTCAGAGCCGCCAATCGTAGAAGTTAATTCTCCGTGAGGTCCCTCTTTTCTGTATCGCTCCCAATCTTTGACATTCATGTCATTCACACATGTTTCTGTCCACTTGAACGGACGATACATTTTCAACTTTATCTTTTCCATAAAATGCTCCTTTAAGAAAAAGGAACAGCAAATATTTTGCTGCCCTTTTGTCTCTCATTTTAAATTGATACATTAAAATCGTAGCTTTTATAATCAAGATGAATCGCTCGTGCGACTTTCTCCTGATTATTTAAAGCAGATTCTTTGGAATCTGTTTTTATAGTAGCCACAACCTTCCAGAGTGTCGTATAGATATCCAGTGCAGTTACATGTTCTTCCCACTCCATTTCCATATCATCCGATATTTCTTTTGTAGCAGCAGTAGGAAGTCCAAGTCTTTTTGCAACGGAAACGAGGCATTGCCTTGGATAATCAATCTTTACCTCGGCCAGAGCTTCCAGCTGATCCGCAGCATGAGAGTAGAGCGAAAAAATATCCTGGCAGTTATCTTTAAACTGTTCCGTGTTTTTCTCACCCATATGCTTCATGGTAATCGGATCACCGATGCGCATCTTAAGCCCTTCACATAATATATAAGGATAGATATTCGCTCCTGAAGATGCCGTGTCGGACGTTGTAAACCCTAGGAGCGGTACGCCGGTCAGTTCTTCATGTCCACTTCTACGCATTGCCCGGTTCAAAATACGCATGATATCATCCGAATTATTGAGTCGATAGGTACAATAGGTGTAACTATGTGAAGTTGTACACGACTCTAATTCGTATCCTCCAAATATTTCCTTCAAGGCTTCATGAAGTGTACTCAAGAGATCAAATGTCGGCATGACCGCATATGCATTACTATGCACAGCTGAAATTTTTTCATCCCTGACTAATACTTTCGATTCCTTATCCCAGAGATTGAATCCTTCGTTTAAAAGCGCTGCTAACACACTTTTGCAATGTTTGTAGCAATGCTTAATCGCGCGTCCATCAAGTCCCGCTCTTTCACACAGGGATGAAACAGCCGTTTCTCTTACCGGCATATATTCTCTTTTTCCATCCGAAACGTAGGAGAGTAGTAATCCACTTCCTCCCATAGTCTCCGTAACTGCCTCATCGGAAAGCGACTCGATATGGTGTCGTTCTTTCACATCCTCTAAAACAATTGGGGCATTCTCTAATTCCTCCAACTGCAGAGTTTCAACCGATGGTGTTAACCACCTGTCTTTCCTCTTCTGAAGCATGAAGAAACGCATCATCTCGGTCTCTTCCCTAAATCCTCTTTCCTCTGAATCTTTCAATTTCTGATACATCAATCTTTTTCCTCCTTCTGTCGTTTTCTTGCGACGTTTTTTTTCTACACCATCTGCGTCTAAAAACTTCAGGTGTGCTCCACAGGCAAATCCGGAGTAACAATCTCCTCGCCCTTTTTTTTCGCCCATGCATCTCTTACTGATTCTGGAAGCATAAAACATTCAATGGGGCGTGCCATAATACGGTCAATCACATCCGATATTCCTTCATAATGACCTTCATCAATAAACAACCCTCGATAGTTAGTTGCTTTCCGATCTGCTTCATCCTTGCTAAAGCCAATCTCAACCAGTTTGTTTCTGAGTTCCTTTTTCCAGTCCTCATACTGCATAAAGCTCTCCTCCTTTCTTTTAAACAAAAAAGCGTGTCTATCGAAGTTTTCTGATACTTTCGATAAACACGCCTTTGTGTTTAATTTAACTCATTATTTTTTTATTCCGATTGAATCACAAAAACAAAAA
>OLON01002016.1_pt1 | contig 10918 bp, 9 predicted proteins | sample 1672691 | NCBI WGS metagenome assembly OLON01 (sample SAMEA3136714, study PRJEB25190) | human gut metagenome | biome: human gut; feature: human-associated habitat; material: faeces | place: Austria | collected 2013
CTTTCATCCACTTATGAGCGAGCTCATGTGGATTTAGATCTTTTGACTTTGGCATCATATTATATACTTTTCTAGAATAATCCTGTGATCTGACCATCTTCAGTTACGTCAATATTATTGGCAGCCGGAACCTTCGGAAGTCCAGGCATCGTCATAACAGCTCCTGTCAGTGCTACTACAAATCCTGCACCTGCACTTACATAAGCTTCACGGATATGTATATCAAAATCTGTCGGTCTGCCAAGCTTCTTAGCATCATCAGACAGTGAATACTGATTCTTTGCCATACAGACAGGCATGTTGCCAAATCCCATCGCTTCAATCTTGGCGAGTTGTTTGGCTGCCTTAGGCTCAAAGATCACACCTCTTGCACCATAGATTTCTTTAGAGATAGTCTCAATCTTTTCCTGCAGAGACAGACCGTCCTCATACAGCGGATGGAAATGACTTTCCTTGTTCTCCAATGTTTCAAGTACTTTTTCAGCAAGAGCGATACCGCCCTCTCCACCTTTTTCCCATACCTCAGAAAGAGCAAATTCACAGCCTCTCTCTTCACAGAATCTGCGGATATATTCATTCTCTGCATCCGTATCTGTCACGAAAGAATTCAGCGTAACAACTACCGGTACATCATATTTCTGAATATTCTCAATATGTTTTTCCAGATTCACAATACCTTTTGCAAGCGCTTCCAGGTTCTCATCAGAAAGCTGATCTTTTGGTACTCCGCCATTATACTTCAATGCGCGCACTGTTGCAACCAATACTACTGCATCCGGCTTCAGACCGGACATACGACATTTGATGTCCATAAATTTTTCAGCACCAAGATCTGCACCAAATCCAGCTTCCGTAATCGTAATATCTGCCAGTTTCAATGCCATTCTGGTAGCACGTACACTGTTACATCCGTGGGCAATATTAGCAAATGGTCCACCGTGAACGATAGCCGGTACGTGCTCCAGAGTCTGAATCAGATTTGGTTTGATAGCATCTTTTAAAAGTGCTGTCATTGCTCCGGTTGCCTGTAAATCATCTGCTGTTACAGGATCACCCTGGAAGTTATATGCTACGATAATGCGTCCCAGTCTTGCTTTCAGATCTTTTATATCTTCTGCAAGACAGAGAATAGCCATGATCTCAGAAGCAACTGTAATTACAAAATGATCCTCTCTTACCATTCCATCCGTCTTGTTACCAAGTCCGACTACAATATTACGCAGATTACGGTCATTCATATCTACACAACGTTTCCATACCACCTGGCGTGGATCAATGCCCAGCGCATTACCCTGCTGAATATGATTATCCAATAATGCTGCAAGCAGATTATTCGCTGAAGTAATTGCATGAAAATCTCCTGTAAAATGCAGGTTCAGATCTTCCATCGGCACAACCTGTGCATATCCGCCACCGGCAGCTCCTCCTTTAATACCGAAACATGGTCCGAGCGATGGCTCACGAAGTGCAATAATAGCTTTTTTATTCATCTTGGCAAATGCTTCACCAAGTCCTACTGTAGTAGTAGTCTTACCCTCGCCTGCTGGAGTAGGATTGATTGCTGTTACAAGAACAAGCTTGCCGTCTGGGTTATCCTTTATCTTATCATATAAATCATCCGAAAGTTTTGCCTTATACTTACCGTATAATTCCAGATTGTCTTCCTCAATTCCGATCGATGCGGCTACATCTCTGATATGGCTCATTTCTGCTTCCTGTGCGATTTGAATATCTGTTTTCATGTTCTTCATCCTTTCTTTCATTCATTAGTGTCCAGTAACTATATTAAACATACTCTTCTATGTACTGTTCAAACTCTTCCATAGACATGAGTACCTTTCTTGGCTTTGTTCCCTCTTCCGGTCCAACCACACCTGCTTCACAGAGCTGATCCATAATTCTTGCGGCACGGTTAAAGCCGATCTTGAACATCCGCTGTAACATTCCAATAGACGCCTTTTCTTTGTCGATGATCAGCTTACCTGCATCTACAAAATAGGCATCTCGTTCGCTTGCACTGTCACTGCCAGACATCATATTTCCACCGGCAGCGCTGGAATTCATGTGTTCTACCACTTCCTGGCTGTAAGCAGCATCTCCATTGTGATCTTTCAGATAATCGGTTACCTTCTGAACCTCCTTGTCCGAAACAAATGCTCCCTGCACACGGACCGGTTTCTGATAACCGCTCGGATAAAAGAGCATATCACCCTTTCCGAGGAGTTTCTCAGCTCCGTTCATGTCAATGATCGTCCTTGAATCCACACCCGATGATACAGAAAATGCAATTCTGGACGGCATATTGGCTTTAATCAGACCAGTAATGACATTAACAGACGGTCTCTGAGTTGCAAGTACCAGGTGAATGCCGGCTGCTCTTGCAAGCTGGGCCAGACGACAGATAGATTCTTCCACCTCACCTGGTGCCACCATCATCAGATCGGCAAGTTCGTCCACAATGATTACAATCTGCGGCATAGTGTCCGGCTTATTGCCGTTCTCATCCGGTTCCATCTGACTTACTTTCTCATTATATCCTTTCATATCACGGACTTGATGCTCCGCAAATGCCTGATAACGTCTTGTCATTTCCGCAACTGCCCAATTAAGAGCTCCTGCAGCTTTCTTCGGGTCTGTTACTACAGGAATCATCAGATGCGGAATGCCATTGTATACGCTTAATTCTACTACTTTCGGATCCACCATGATCAGTCGCACCTGATCTGGTGATGCTTTATATAAAATACTCATGATCAATGTATTGATACACACAGATTTACCGGAACCGGTCGCTCCTGCAATCAGAAGATGCGGCATCTTGGCAATGTCAGCCACAACACATCTTCCTGCAATATCCCGGCCTACCGCAAAGGATACATTTGATGCACTGTTTTTAAATTCAGTAGACTCCAGAAGATCCCGCAGCATAACTGCAGAATTTTCTTTATTTGGTACTTCGATCCCCACCGCTGCTTTTCCTGGGATCGGTGCTTCAATACGAATATCCGCAGCCGCAAGATTCAACTTGATATCATCAGCAAGTCCTACAATCTTGCTGACTTTCACACCCTGCTCCGGCTGAAGCTCATATCTGGTAACAGATGGTCCACAGCTTACATTGGTAACCGTTACATTCACGCCGAAACTGTGCAGTGTATCCTGCAGCTTTCCGGCGGTTTCGCGAAGATGTGTATCCGAATCCCCACCGCCTTTTTTACCTCTTGTAAGCAACGAAAATGGAGGCGTATGATAAGTCTCATTCTTAACTTCATTTTCTGAAACTGCCTGAGCTACGCTTGCAGTCTCCTGAGCAATCGCATCTGCCCCTGCCTTTTTCCTGCTTCTCTTTGCCAGAGCTTTGGACTCCGCTAAAGATTCCACAGCCGAATCAGTATCAAACGGATCCGGCAGATCGTCTGGCTGCGCAGCCATCTCCGGCTGTGTCCTGTTAATCACCAGATCCTGTGTATCTTTCGTGTTTGGCTGAACTGCTGACGGAATATCGGTCTTAAGTTCGTCAGCTTTCATCTCTTTCATCTCCGGAGATCTTCCGCTCAATGTTGTATCAAAAGATACTCCCTCCACGTGACGGTCTTTTCTCTTTGATGCAGTCTTCTTTTCTGCTTTAGCCTGTTCCAGTTCTTTTTCTTCTCTGGCTGTGCGTCGTTCTTCTCTGCGTCTTGCAGATGCCTCGCGCCTTCTGGTATTGGACTCTTTTGCATGTGAATAAGCGCGATCGCTCTGCTTCTTTACACCTTTGAGAACGGAACGCCCGGTGATGATCACTATTCCAATGATCATCATAATAATCAAAATCACATATGTCCCTGCCACTCCGAGAGCCGGTGACAGGATGTCTGCAAGCGATCCTCCGACAGTACCTCCCGCATCACTGATCAATTCAAATAAACCACATAAAATCAGGAAACAGATCACAGCTGCGCCGGATTTCCAGTATGCGATACGATTATGCTTGTTCGATACCAGAAATGCTGTTACTCCAAATAGCAGAAAAGGTACAAGATATGCACCTGCGCCAAAGCTTTCCATCAGGAAAGCCGAAGCTGACGCCCCAAGTGTCCCACCAAATCCAAAATTACTGATCAGAAGAAGTATGCTGACAGCCAGCACGATCCATATAATTATTTCATCAATTACAAAATTCTCTCCCGCTTTCTTCGTTGTCTTCCCGGTGGTCTTTTTAGACGTACTTTTCTTCTTAGACTTCGAAGCCATATAATCCCCCCTGTTTCGCGCATCGTATCTATAGGCATATCATCACAAAGTATAGATACACATACTATTTAAAGTATATCATTTTTACAAGAGACTGTCATTATTTAATTATCCATTTTCTGTTCCATTTTCATCGATCATTTGATGCAGTTTCGCCAGTGCTTCTTTTAATCCTCCCACTTCATCAATGAGACCGACTGCAACTGCTTCCGGGCCTTCCAGCATTGTTCCCACATCTTTGACAAGCTGTGTTGGATTCAACATCAGTTCTTCAATCTGATCCTGCGTCATATGGGAATGTTTTGAGAGAAATGCCGTAATCCGATCCTGCGTTTTTACCATATTGCGGAAACTCTGTTCTACCCCGATGAACATTCCATTGGATCTTACCGGATGGATGATCATGGTTCCACTTGGTACAATAAAAGAATAATCAGCTGCTACTGCAAGAGGACCACCGATAGAATGGCTTCCTCCGAGCACCAACGACACCGTAGGCTTACTGAGAGACGCGATCATTTCTGCAATCGAAAGTCCTGCTTCCACATCGCCACCCAGAGTATTTAACAGAATCAACAGACCATCTATCTCACAACTGTCTTCTATTTCCGCAAGCATGGGAAGCAAATGCTCGTATTTGGTTGCCTTCGTGCTTCCGCTGACCGCATCATGTCCTTCTATCTCTCCGATGATTGTGATTAATTTAATTCTGTGGTGCGCACGGCTTTCATCAAGATCCAGTGAACCAGTTTCTTTGATTTCTCCTGCTTTTCTTCATTTTCCTGCATATAAAAACACCTCCATACCCTTTAGTATGGAAGTGTTATATAGTTCTTATTCATGTATACAGGATTCTTATACCTGTTCCAGTGCCTGTTCTACATCAGCGATAATATCATCAGCATTCTCGATACCTACACTGAAACGAATCAAATCCGGCTGTACCCCGGCTTCCATCAGTTCCTGATCATTCATCTGGCGATGTGTGTGACTTGCCGGATGCAGTACACAGCTCCTTGCATCTGCCACATGAGTTACGATCGCAACCATTTTCAGGCTGTCCATCATCTTCACTGCGCTGTCACGTCCGCCCTTCAGACCAAATGTAAGCACACCGCATGTTCCGTTTGGCATATATTTCTGAGCCAGTTCATACTGAGAATCACCTTCCAGTCCCGGATAGTTAACCCACGCCACCTTTTCATGTCCCTGCAGATATTTCGCAACCTTCAATGCGTTCTCACAATGACGAGGTACACGAAGATGTAATGTTTCGAGTCCCAGATTCAGCAAAAATGCATTCTGCGGTGCCTGGATAGAGCCAAGGTCACGCATCAGCTGTGATGTAGCTTTTGTTATGTATGCAGCCTTGCCGAATTTCTGTGTATACACGATGCCATGGTAGGTCTCATCCGGTGTGGTGAGTCCTGCAAATTTGTCACCGTAAGCTTCCCAGTCAAAATTACCACTGTCTACGATCACACCACCTACACAGGTCGCATGTCCGTCCATATATTTGGTAGTTGAATGTGTTACAATATCCGCACCCCATGCAAATGGTCTGCAGTTGATCGGTGTGGCAAATGTATTATCTACAATAAATGGTACACCGTGCGCATGTGCTGCTTTGGCAAACTTTTCAAAATCAAGAACAACCAGTGCAGGGTTTGCAATAGATTCACCAAATACAACCTTTGTATTATCACGAAACGCGGCATTCAAATCTTCCTCACTGCAGTCCGGCTCAACAAAAGTAGCCTCAACGCCCATCTTCTTGATGGTGTGAGCGTAAAGATTATAAGTACCGCCGTACAGTGCAGATGCACATACAATATGATCTCCTGCTTCCACAATATTCATGATCGCATAAAAATTAGCTGCCTGTCCCGATGAAGTAAGCATCGCTGCCACTCCACCCTCCAGATCACAGATCTTTGCAGCTACCGCATCATTGGTCGGATTCTGCAACCGTGTATAAAAATATCCGCTCTCTTCCAGGTCAAAAAGTCTTCCCATCTGGTCACTGGAATTATATTTAAATGTTGTACTCTGATAGATTGGCAGAACTCTTGGCTCTCCATTACCCGGTTTATATCCTGACTGAATACACTTAGTTTCAATCTTATAATCACTCATCCTCTCGATGCCTCCTTTTATCCATTATCCATAATTATTCATCCCAGTTATGATATACATCCTGTACATCATCGTCATCATCCAACAGATCCAGGGTTTTCTGAATATTCTGAATATCCTTAGGATCAGTAAGTTCTACATAAGTCTGCGGAATCATGGTTACTTCTGCAGACGCCATATGAATTCCTGCTTCTTCAAGTGCTTCACGCACCTCACTGAAATCATCTGGATCCGTCAGAATCTCAAAGCTGTCATCTTCCTCAGCAAAGTCTTCTGCACCTGCATCCAGTGCCTGCATCATAAGATCATCGGCATCTCCATCGTATTCTTCCTTATCTACAATAATCTGTCCCTTACGGTCAAACATAAAAGATACACATCCCGGTGTACCTACGTTGCCATTACCTTTTGTAAATGCACTCTTAACATTAGATGCCGTACGGTTCTTATTATCTGTCAGTGTCTCGACTATAATTGCCGTACCATTCGGACCGTAACCTTCGTATGTAATATGTTCGTAATCTGCTGATCCGCCTTCGCCTGCAGCTTTTTTAATATTTCTCTCAATCGTGTCATTTGGCATATTGTTAGATTTAGCCTTTGCGATAACATCACGCAGACGGCTGTTGTTAGCCGGATCAGCGCTTCCACCTTCTTTTACCGCTACTGCAAGCTCTTTACCGATTTTTGTAAAAATCTTACCTTTTGCAGCATCATTTTTTTCTTTTTTATGCTTAATATTGGCAAATTTTGAATGTCCTGACATCTTCTTCTCTCCTTATCTTCTATTAGTTCGCATACATTTTATTTTATCATGCATATTACATTTTTTCAATCTTTACTGATTGAATCGCATTATTGTCTACTTCCAGCACTGTAAACAGATATCCTTCATAAAGTACTGTGCTGCGCTCATCCTCTCCGGGGATTCTGTCAAGCTGATGGATCAGAAATCCGTTTAACGTCTCATACTCTTCCTTATCAAAATGAATATTCAGCAGATCTTCCAGATCCTCCAGGTCAGTAAAGCCATTGACTTCATAGGATCCATCTGCCTGTACTTCGATATCCTCTTCCTCTTCATCGTATTCGTCCATAATATTACCTACGATTTCTTCCAGAATATCTTCCATAGCTACCAGCCCTGAAGTCTGTCCATACTCATCAATGACGATTGCAATATGATTATTTCCTTCCTGCATTCTGCGGAACAGTGTATCTATGCTCTTGGTTTCAGGTATGTAATCTACCGGACGGATATACCCTTTCAGTTCTTTGATCGGACGATTGCGGTTGGCTTCGGTAAAATAACAGGTCATAGCATCCCGAAGATGAATGGTTCCTATAATCTCATCAATATCCTCCCGATATACCGGGAATCTGGAAAAACGTTCTCCCAGCATAAACTTGAGTGCAGTTTCCAGTGTTTCCTCTTCATCGATACCCACAATATCACGTCGATGTGTCATAATGTCTTTTGCATCCTTATCAAGATAGCGGACAATATTGCGGATCAGTTTCATTGCCTGACTTCCGACTTCTTCTGTCTCGCCTTCTTCTCGAAATATCTGTCTCATCCGATGAAACAAACTTCGTTCTTCCATATCCATACTCCTTTTTATGTATGAAGCGCAAGGCTGACCCTTATCGCTTCATCAACGCTTCTCATTCGTTCTTTATCCAGATGACCGATCATATCTTTTAGCCTCTGCTTATCAATCGTTCTTATCTGTTCCAACAGAATTACAGAATCCTTCATGATCTGACATCGTCTGGAATCAATCTCAATATGCGTAGGCAACTTTGCTTTATTCATTCTGGATGTAATCGCTGCGCAAATGACAGTCGGACTGTATCTGTTACCTACGTCATTCTGTATGATCAGCACCGGCCTGATGCCTCCCTGTTCCGAGCCGACTACCGGGCTGAGGTCAGCATAATAAATATCTCCACGTTTTACCTGCACCTGTTTTCACTCTCCATATTTCTGATAAAAACAGTATTTCCATCTTTTTTCAGATGTATTCTATTGCAGTTCTTCATTCGATATATTTATGCGAAATAATCAATCTGCTCTATGACTTTTCCATCTTTCAGAAATTCTCTCGGTATTCTCTTACCCAGGTCACAAACAAATTCATAGCTGAAACGACCGGACAGATCACTGAGCGTCTCTACCGGAAGGTAATTGTCTCCGTCCCGACCGATAAGTACCACGCGGTCTCCATATGCCACATTTTCAATTTCTGTACAATCTACCATAAACTGATCCATACAGATTCGTCCGAGGATTGGGGCTTTCTTGCCATGGATCAGCACAAAGCCTTTATTAGACAGACTTCTCGGATATCCATCTCCATATCCTACCGGTACAGTTACAATCCTGGTCGGACGTTCGGTCACAAACGTACCGCCATAACTTACCGGAACTCCTGCCTCTACCCATTTCACATGGGAAACATGACTGATCAGTTCCATAGCTGGTTTCAGATGTACATGCTGCTGATCTACTTCGTCTGAGGGATACAGACCATAAGTAGAAATACCTGATCTTACAATATCCATATAGGTCTCTGGCAAATCAAGAATCGCCGCACTGTTTGCACAGTGATAATGCTTAAATGTGACATTTCTGTCCTCCAGTGCTTTACGCATCCACAGATAGCGCTCCAACTGTTTATGGGCATAAGCTTTGTCTGCTTCATCTGCTTTGGAGAAATGTGTATACATTCCTTCCATCTCAATGCCTGGAAGCTTTGCAATCTCTGCGATTGTATCTGCATTCTCCTCATCGATCTGGAATCCAAGTCTCGACATTCCAGTGTCTAATTTGATATGGACGTACGCTGTCTTTCCAAGCTTTACTGCTGTCTCAGAAATCTGCTCTGCGATTTCTTTCGTATAACAGGTGAAACGGATCTCATGTTCAATTGCTTCTGCCTGCTGTGATGGAAAAACAGGACCCAATACAAGTATCGGTTTCCTAATACCGTTTGCACGCAGAATCACACCCTCATCCGGTGTGGCTGTAGCAAATCCCCACAAGTAGTTTTTTTTCTCCAGATCACATGCGATTGGTACCGCCCCGTGACCGTAGCCATCCATCTTGACAACAGCCATGATCTTAGTCGCATCACCAACCGTTTCATGCATCTGATCCATATTATATTCTATGGCGTCCAGATCAATTCTGGCACACACTCTTGTATATTCTTTCATCATTTTTCCGCCTTCCAGTTTTCTGTCATTTGGATCGCTGATCCAAGTGCATCAGCAAGATCCCTCGCCAATACACTATAGCACCCCATTTCATTTCTTGCAATATCTCCCGCAAGTCCATGGAGATAAACTCCAAGAACAGCGGCATCATAATTATCGCATCCCTGCACCATAAGTCCGCCAATAATTCCGGCCAGCACATCTCCGGAACCTGCTTTTGCCATTGCAGCATTTCCGGTAAGATTCACATACATTCTTCTGCCCTTTGCTCCCACAAAAGTACGTGCATCTTTTTGTACCAGAGTAACATCTAAAGTTCTTGCCGTCTGTTCCAGGATCTCTCTTCGATGCATTTGTATCTCGTTGACAGGCCGTCCTGTTAATCTGGATAATTCCTTCAAATGTGGAGTCAGTACATAATTGCCTTCTGCCAGCCGGTCCTTCCATTCCGGATGCGTCGCCAATATATTAATTCCGTCCGCATCAATCAGACATGGCACATTTATTTCTTTCAAAACGGTATTTACAATCAGATCTGCTACATCAGATCTTCCAAGACCTGATCCTATACAGACTGCATCAGCCCACTCCAGTACCGACAGAAGACTTGCTTCGTCATATTCCGTATATGTTGTGATAATAGCTTCCGGAATCAGCTGTTGTAAAATACTTCGGTTATCTTCAGTGGTATAAATGCGTACAAGTCCTGCTCCCATGCGATAAGCAGCACAGGCGCTTAAGAATGCAGCTCCTGCCATTCCACTGCTTCCGGCAATTAATAATAATTTTCCAAATGTACCTTTATGCGCATATGGCGGACGTTCAGGCAGAAGTTTGGCAATATCACTCATTTCTAATGCATATGCAGTATCCAGCTGTTCCTTTACTGTAAAACTGTCAATTCCGATATCTGTCACGCAGACTTTTCCGGTATACAATGCACCGGGAAACAGAAACAGACCCAGCTTTCGATCCTGGAATGTTACGGTTGCATCTGCCTGAAACGCTTCACCGAATACACGTCCATCCGTAGCTGAGATACCGGACGGAATATCAACCGCGAGTTTCCGTCCCGATGACATATTCATATGTTGAAGTATTTCCAGATAGTGTCCTGTAATCTCACGATTCAATCCTACACCAAACAATGCATCAATTACAATACTGTAATCATTATCCTGCCATTCTGTGAGAAGAATTCCTCCACGCTGTTCGAACTGATCCATCTGATATATACACTCTTCTGTTCGGCTTGTCATCCGTCCGGCAAATACTGCCGTCACCTGGCAGCCTTTCTCTTTCAGAATACTTCCAATAGCAAAGCCAT
>OLON01002020.1_pt1 | contig 10904 bp, 8 predicted proteins | sample 1672691 | NCBI WGS metagenome assembly OLON01 (sample SAMEA3136714, study PRJEB25190) | human gut metagenome | biome: human gut; feature: human-associated habitat; material: faeces | place: Austria | collected 2013
TGAGGTTATTTTAATGAATGGAAGTTTAAGAAGTATATTATATTTAGCAACAACTATAGCTATATTAGTTTTAGTATTTAAATTTGTAAGTTTTATGTTACCATATGTATTAATAGCTGCTTTAATAATTTTTATATATAGAAAGATTAAAGGTACATTGGATTATAAGAAAGAAAAACATGAACAAGGAAGCGTATATACAACAAAACCATCAGAGGAAGAAAGCCCATTTGATTCAGAAGATGGAGAAATAATTGATGTAGATTATAAAGATGTAAAATAGTAAAATCAGCTGAAAAGCTGATTTTTTTTGCTTTATAGCAAATTTAAAAGCTATTGATGGAATAAAAATATTAAGGGAAATTTTGATAATATTATAAAACAATTGTATAATAAAGGAAATAAGGGGGTGTATTTATGAGCAAAATAAAAATGATTAATCCATTGGTGGAAATGGATGGAGACGAAATGACTAGAGTAATATGGGGCATCATTAAAGAGGAACTATTAGAACCTTTTATAGAACTGAAAACAGAATATTATGATTTAGGATTAAAACATAGAAATGAAACAGATGATAGAGTTACTGTAGAAGCTGCTAAAGCCATTAGAAAATATGGTGTAGGTGTCAAATGTGCCACAATAACTCCAAATAAAGATAGGGTAAAAGAATATAACTTAAAAGAGATGTGGAAAAGTCCCAATGGAACAATAAGGGCTATTTTAGATGGAACAGTATTTAGAAGTCCCATAATTATAGAGTCTATCAAGCCATATATTAGAACATGGCAACAGCCAATAACCATTGCAAGACATGCCTATGGTGATATATATAAAGACGTAGAGATGAAAATTACAGGCTCTGGCAAGGCAAAACTTGTATTTGAAGATAATAATGGAGAAGTAAGTGAAGAACTTATCCATGATTTTCATGAAAAAGGAATTGTTATGGCAATGCATAATAAGAAAGATTCCATAGAAAGATTTGCTAGAAGTTGTTTTAATTATGCCATAGATACTAAGCAAGATTTATGGTTTTCTGCCAAGGATACAATTTCTAAAAAATATGACCATACTTTTAAAGATATATTTGCAGAAATTTATGAAAAGGAATATAAAGAAAGATTTAATAGCCTTGGAATAGAGTATTTTTACACTTTAATTGATGATGCAGTTGCAAGAGTTATAAAGTCAAAAGGTGGATTTATTTGGGCACTTAAAAATTATGATGGTGATGTAATGAGTGATATGATAGCAACAGCTTTTGGCTCACTAGCCATGATGACTTCCGTTCTTGTTTCACCAGAAGGATATTATGAATATGAAGCAGCTCATGGTACTGTACAAAGACATTATTATAATTATTTAAAGGGAATAAGCACTTCCACTAACTCTATAGCTACAATTTTTGCTTGGAGCGGTGCTTTAAGGAAAAGAGGAGAAATGGATGGATTAAAAGAGCTTGTTACCTTTGCACATAATTTAGAAAAAGCATCTATTGATACCATAAATGACGGTGTCATGACTAAAGATTTGGCACTTCTTACAGATCTAAAGGATGTAAAAGTTACTGATACAGAAGGATTTATTAAAGCTATAAGAGAAAGATTGGAAAAATTACTGTAATTACTGAAATAAAAGTGGATGTGGCATTAAGAATAAATACTACAATATATTGTGTATAAAAATTTTAGTGCGACATCCACTTTTTCATTGTTTTTATACTAGTTATATGAAAAGTTTAATCATTAACTTAGTGTTACCATTGGTGAGTGGAAACCATTTTCTAAAATGCCCAATTACCATTTTTAAATACAGAAACCTCTGTTCCATCATTAGTATAACCTGTTACTTCTAAATCAGCTGTTCCAATCATAAAGTCTACATGGATTAATGAATCGTTAACACCAATTTCTTTTAATTGTTCTTCACTTAAATCTTGAGAATTTTTTATACATGGATAAGCCCTACCAAAAGCAAGGTGACAAGCGGCATTTTCATCAAATAACGTATTGTAGAATATTAAGTTAGAATTTGATATTGGTGAGTCGAAAGGAACTAAGGCTATTTCACCTAAATATCTTGCACCTTCATCAGTGTCAAGAAGTTGAGATAATACTTCTTTTCCTTCCTTAGCATCAAAATCAACAGCTTTTCCATCTTTAAAAGTTATTGAAAAATCATTAATTAAATTACCATTGTAGCTAAGTGGTTTTGAAGAAAATACTATACCATTAACGCCAGTTTTCTTAGGTAAAGTAAATACTTCTTCTGTAGGCATATTGGCATTAAATAAGATGCCTTTTGTATCAGCTTCTTCTCCACCAGCCCAATAGTGATTTTCAGGAAGTTCTACAGTTAAATCAGTACCATTGCTACTTTTTAAATGTAAAGATTTAAAGTTATGATTGTTCATAAAATCAAGATTTTTGGCAAGATTAGCATTATGTTTATTCCATGCTTCAACTGGATCATCAGCATCTATTCTAACTGCACTAATTATAGCTTCTCCTAATTTCTTTAAAGCTTCATCATCATTTACATCTGGGAAAACCTTCTTAGCCCATGCAAGAGTAGGGTAAGATAATACACACCATCTAACTTTATTAGCTGTTGCTGCTTCAGAATATTCTTTTAAAGCTATACTTCTTGCTTTAGAGTAAGCAGCTATATTTTCAATAGGTACACCATTAAAGGCATCAGGATCGGAGGCAGAGATAGAAATAAAGCATGCACCGTTTCTAGCATAATAGTTATATGTCTCACCAAACCATTCAGGTAAGTTAGATAAAGTAGCTACAGAATTATTTGATAATCTTATTTTGTTAAGTTTTGAATCATTATAGTTTACAATAACATCTTTAGCGCCTACAGCATAAGCTGCTTCAGCAATAAATCTTGCAAACTCAGCAGTTTCAATAGGACTATTAATACAAAGGGTATCATTTTCTTGTAAGTTAACACCCATTTCCACTGCAAGTTTGGCATATTTTTTTAATAATTCAATATTCATATTAAACACCTCTAAGCTTATTTTAAATAAAATATAAATAAGTATACCATAATATGTATATATAATGTTATAAATTTTTAGCCAATTAATAAATATTAAAAAGAATAAATAGATAGTATCATTGATAAAAAATTAAATAACAACTATAATTAAATTAAATAAGATATAGGGAAGGAAAGACAAATGAAAAAGTTATTAGAAAATTTGGTAGAAAAGAATAAAGTTCATGCAAAGGAAGGAAAATTAGCTTCATATATACCTGCACTTATGGAAGCAAATCCAGAAGCAGTAGGGATATGTGTTGTGGATTTAAAAGATAAATATGAGTTTTGGGCTGGCGATAGCGATGTTAAATTTACTATACAAAGTATTTCTAAGGTAGTTAGCTTAATAATTGCTTTAAATGATAATGGAAGAACTAATGTTTTCAGCAAAGTAAATGTAGAGCCTACAGGAATGGGATTTAACAGTATAGTTAATTTAGAGGCAGCCATGGAAAATAGGCCGTATAATCCAATGATCAATGCAGGGGCCATTGTAACTACATCATTAATATTTGGAGAGACTCAAGAAAGGAAATTAGAAAGAATTTTAAATTTCATGAGAAGAGCTACCAACAATCCTCATATAGGTATAAACGAAGAGATATATTTAAATGAAAAAGCTACAGGAGATAGAAATAGAGCTTTAGCATATTATATGAAGAGTACAGGAGCCTTAGAAGGAGAAGTGGAAGAAGTACTTGATTTATACTTTAAACAATGCTCCATTGAAGCAACAGCAAGAGATTTAGCTAGATTTGGTGCTGTTATAGCTAATGATGGGGTAACTCCTTGGAGCAATGAAGTTTTAATGTCTAGAGATATATGTAGAATAGTTAAAACAATCATGGTGACATGTGGAATGTATGATGCATCAGGAGAATTTGCTATACATGTGGGTATTCCAGCTAAATCTGGTGTAGGTGGAGGAGTTCTTGCCACTGTTCCAAGAAGATATGGTATAGGATTATATGGACCAGCTTTAGATGCAAAAGGAAATAGTGTATGTGGTCTTCGTATATTAAAGGATTTATCAGAAGAGTTTGACTTAAGTATATTTTAAGGTATTATTTTCCAAAAAGATGGATAGTTATATAAATGAAAGAATAGTATAAAAAGATGGAGGATAATATGGAAAAATTATTGATTATAGATTCTGAAAGTCTAATGAAGAGAGCGTTTTACGCCATACCTAATATGAGCAATGAAGAAAGCTTATATACCAATGCCATATATGGATTTACTAAGATGCTTTTTCATATAAAAAAGAAAATACAACCTAATTTAATGGTATCAGTTTTAAATAGTATAGGAGAAAATATTCCAAAAGTCCTTTGTGAACAAAAACCATATATAAAAGAAATTTTAGAAAATGCTTCAGCTATTATATATGAAGAAGATGATATAGATGTATCTAAGACAATTACATCTCTTGTAAATGATGGTAGAAAAAAATCAATGGAAATATACATAGCTACAGCAGATAAGACATTATTACAATTAATTAATGATAATGTAAAAGTAATATATGTGGAATCAGGAATAAATAGTTTAAATATCTATGATAAAGAAAAATTTATAGAAGCATATGGTATAGAGCCAATACAATATAGTGATGTACTAGCACTTATGGATAGTAATTATTTGGGCGAAAAAACAGCTTTAAGCTTAATAAAAACTTATGGCTCACTGGAAGGTATAATAGAAAATAGTGAAAAAATTAATTCTAGTAGAATAAGAAAAGTCATTGAAGAAAATAAAGAAAGTGTACTTTTAAATAAAAAACTTATTTCTGTAAATGGAAAAGAAGGAATTACTTTAGTTAATGATAGTAAAGATTATAATGAAGAGGAGCTAACGAGGATATTTAAAGAACTTAAGCTAAATAGTCTTTTAGAAGTTTTAGGTATTGAAAATATAGATGATGTAGTGGCTAATGAAGAAATTAAAGTAATTGATAAACTAGATGACTTTAAATGTTTCATAAAAACTATTAAGGAAAGAATATATATTACTTATGAAACATCTAACTCTAATGTGTATTCAAAAATAAGAGTAGAGAATATGTACATTTGTAATGGAGATGAAAGTGTAAAAATAGATTTATCTAGTTTATATGAAGAAAATATATCAGAAACTAATCTTCTGTTAAAAGAATTTATGGAAAATGATGACATAAAAAAAGTTATTCATGATGGTAAGAATTTACTAAAGGCACTAAGCAAAGATGGTACACAAGTTAATGGTTTTGATTTTGATAGTGCTATTGCTGCTTATTTAATAGATTCAGCAAGAGATAAATATAATTTAAATGAACTTATTAATGAATACTTAGAAAAAAATATAGATGAAAAAGCATCATCAGCAATTAAATATTTAAGTGAGCTATATGTTTATTTAAAAGGTAGAATAAAAGAAGAAGGTATGGAAGAGCTTTATTATAATGTTGAACATCCACTTATAGGTGTATTATCAAGTATGGAAGTAGTGGGGTTTAATGTTAATGAAGAAATACTTGAAAGCTTGGCAGTAAAGTTCAAAGAAGAAATAAAGAATACTGAAAAAGAAATTTATGATCTTTGTGAAGAAGAGTTTAATATATCATCACCAAAACAGCTTGGAAAGATATTATTTGAAAAATTAGACCTTCCAGTTATAAAGAAAACTAAGACAGGTTATTCCACTAATGCAGATGTATTAGAAAAGCTAAAAGATAAGCATCCTGTCATTGAAAAAATAATTTATTACAGACAAATAACAAAATTAAATTCAACTTATGTTGAAGGATTAAAAAATGTTATTGATGTTGATGGAAGAATACATTCAAGTTTTAATCAAACAGTAACAACTACAGGAAGATTATCTAGCACAGAACCAAATCTTCAAAATATACCAGTGAAATATGAAATGGGAAGAGAAATAAGGAAGGTATTTATACCTAAGGAAAAAGGTGATATATTACTTTCTTGTGACTACTCACAAATAGAGCTAAGAGTATTAGCCCATATGTCAGATGATGCTAATATGATAGATGCATTTAAGCATCATAGTGATATTCATACAAAGACAGCATCAGAAGTATTTAAAGTTCCAGTAGAAGAAGTAACATCTCTTATGAGAAGTAGAGCTAAGGCTGTAAACTTTGGAATAGTATATGGAATAAGTGATTTTAGTCTTTCTCAGGATTTAAAAATAAGCAGAAAAGAAGCAGCTGAATATATGGCAATATATTTTGATAGATATCCAAAGATTAAAGGTTTCTTACAAGGTGCCATAGATAGTGCTAAAGAAGATGGATATGTATTGACACTTTTAAATAGAAGAAGATTTATTCCAGAGATAAAATCATCTAATAAGATAGTGATATCTTTAGGTGAAAGACTTGCTATGAATGCTCCAATACAAGGAAGTGCAGCAGATATAATAAAGCTTGCCATGGTGAAAGTGTACGAAAGATTAAAAAAAGAAGGGTTATCTAGTGAAATAATACTTCAAGTACACGATGAACTTATACTAAATGTTAAGCCAAATGAATTAGAAAAGGTAAAGACTTTAGTTATAGAAGAAATGGAAAATGTATTTAAGTTATCTGTTCCACTAGATGTTGATGTGAACTTAGGTAAAAATTGGTATGAGGCAAAATAGGAGGATATAGCTTATGATAACAATAGGGTTAACTGGAGGAATTGGTTCAGGAAAAAGTACAGTATCATTTATGCTTAAAGAAGCAGGGTTTGAAATTATTGATGCAGATATTATTGCAAGAGATGTTTTATTTTATAAAAGTTAAAAGATATGATGCTGTTGTAGCAAGGAGAGTAAATAGGAAAGGAGAGCCTATAATACGCTCTTGTTTTGCAAGGCAATTTTATAAGATTATTAGAAGGATGTCTAAAAATAATATTGTAGATGGTGCAAGAGATTTTAGAATGATAACAAGGCAAGTAGCTGAAGCAGTGCTTAGTATGAATGAATTTAATAGATTTTCCAAAGAGATGTTTAGTTGGGTTGGGTTTAAAACTAAATGGATTGAGTATGAAAATAAAAATAGGATTATAGGAGAAAGTAAGTGGTCATTTATAAAACTGTTTACTTATGCCATTAATGGAATTATGACCTTTTCAACTATACCTTTAAGTATAGCAACAATAGCAGGTAGCTTATTTATTGTGGTATCAATGATTATGATTTGTATATTTAGTATAAAGATTTTATTTTTTTCACAAAAAGTTGGTGAATTATCATTGTTAATATTGGCAATGTTTTTTATTGGAGGAATTCAATTGTTTTGTACAGGAATTGTAGGTCAATATTTAGCAAAGGTATATGTTGAAACTAAGAAGAGACCTATTTATATTATAAAAGAAGAAATTTAGATAATAATTAGCTTTTATAAAGTGAATATAGGGTATATTAGATTGTTTTTAAACAGTCTAACACACCCTATATTTTTTAATTTTAACGAGGAATTAAACCAATCTTTTTTTGCATCTTTCTAAGAAGTTTCATAGAAACGTAATTAGCTTTTTCAGCACCTTCTTTGTAAATTGCTTCTAAAGCTTTCTTATCACTCATAAGCTCGTTAAATCTAGCTTGAATTGGAGCTAATTCATTGATGATAACTTCTGCGGTATCTTTCTTTAAATCAGCATATCCTTTTCCTACATATCTAGCTACAACTTCATCTGGAGTAACATTTTCAATAGCACAGATAATATCTATAAGATTTTTAACACCAGGTTGTTCTTCAGTGTAATTTATTACACCTATGCTATCAGTAACAGCTCTAGCAATCTTTTTTCTAATAACGTCTGGTGAATCCATAATCAAGATGTATGAATTAGGGTTTTCATCAGATTTAGACATTTTCTTAGTTGGTTCTTGAAGACTCATTATTTTAGCACCAGTCTTTGGAATATAAGGTTCTGGTACTTTAAATGTATCGCTGTAAGTTGTATTAAATCTTGAAGCTAGAGTTCTTGCAAGTTCTAAATGTTGTTTTTGATCTTGCCCTACAGGTACTAAATCAGTATTATATAAAAGAATATCACAAGCCATAAGTACTGGATATGTAAATAGACCAACACCGATAGATTCTCCCATTTTTTTAGATTTATCTTTATATTGAGTCATTCTGCTAAGCTCACCCATGTAAGTAGAGCAATTTAATAACCAGCAAGCTTCACTATGGGCAGGAACATGTGACTGAATGAATAATGTATTTTTAGCTGGATCGATTCCAGCTGCTAAATATATAGCTAAAACTTCAAGAGTTCTTCTTCTTATATCAGCAGGAGTTTGACGAACTGTAATTGTATGCAAGTCCATCATTGAGTATATACAGTTATAATCTTTCTGTATGTCAACCCAGTTTTTTATCGCTCCCAAATAGTTTCCGAGTGTAAGATTTCCCGACGGTTGTACGCCTGAAAATATGATTTTCTTATCTTCCATTATTATCTTCCTTTCACAGATTAAAGCATTTCTGTCAAGACTTCTCCCAAACGTCTTACACCTTCTTCTATATTTTCAATAGTAGCCGATGAATAGTTAAGTCTGAACATATTTGACGGAGCATATATATCCGTTGCAAAATTTGAACCGGGTACGATAGCGACTTTCTTTTCAAGGCACTTATCGACAATCGGTGTAATATCTTCGATAGTAGGGCATTCGCACCATAGGAATATACCGCCCTCAGGCACTACCCACTTAACTTTACCCTGTGGGAAATATTTTTCCATTGCACTGACCATTGCGGCACATTTCTTTCCGTAAAGCTCTCTGTTCTTTGCAATGTACTTATCTATATCGTACTTCTTCATAAATTCCACACACATAAGCTGTGTAATCATCGGTGTATGTACGTCATTTACCTGCTTTAGCATTTCAATCTTTTCCGCAAGCGGTGCAGGTGCTACAATGTAGCCAAGACGCATACCCGGTGAAAGAATTTTTGAGAATGAGCCTGCATAAACAACTCTGTCCTCTGTATCAAGCGACTTGATTGTCGGCACGTCCTCACCTGCAAAACGTAAGTCACCGTAAGGATTGTCCTCAAGGATTAGCACGTCATACTTTGATGCGATTTCAAGCATACGCTTTCTCTTTTCAAGCGACATTGTACAGCCTGTCGGATTTTGGAATGTAGGAATTGTGTAAATCATCTTTACACCGTCCGTATTCTTCAGAGTTTCTTCAAGCTCGTCCATATTCATACCGTCAGCCTCAACAGTAACGCCGACAAGTTCAGCCTCATATGTTCTGAACGCATTAAGACTTCCTATAAAGCTTGGACTTTCAACGATAACCTTGTCACCCTTATTTAAAACAGCCTTTGCAGTAAGGTCAATACCTTGATTTGCACCTGTCATAATAAGAATTTCATCATTTTCACCGACTGAATTAACTTTTTCCGCACGCTTTCTTGCACAGTCTTTCATTTTCGGATAGCCGTCTGTTGTACCGTACTGCAAAGCAAGAGTAGGGTTTGTCATAAGAATTTTACCCGCAATTTTTGAAAGTTCGTCACCCGGGAACAATTCAGACGCAGGGTTTCCTCCTGCAAGTGAGATAATCTCAGGATCAGCCATACGCTTGAACATTTCACGAATGGCACTGCCTTTCATCGTCTTAACTCTGTCAGCCATAAATTTTGTATATTCCATTTTTCAAAACTTCTTTCTATTTATTAATTTTCTTCCATGAATCTTTTAATGCAACAGTTCTGTTGAAAACAGGCTTTTCAGATGTTGAATCTTTATCAACGCAAAAATATCCCAATCTAAGGAATTGGAACTTATCTCCTACACTTAGATTTGTCAAATTGCTTTCAAGTTTTGCATTTTTAAGAACTATCATAGAATCTTTGTTAAGATTGTCTGTAAAGTCATTTACGCCTGTTTCGTCAGACGGATTTTCAACCGTAAACAATCTGTCGTAAAGACGTACTTCCGCGTCTATTGCGTGTGCGGCACTTACAAAGTGAATTGTACCCTTTACCTTACGTCCGTCAGGTGAGTCACCGCCGCGGGTTTCGGGATCGTATGTGCAGTGTACAGCAATAATATTGCCGTTCTCGTCCTTTTCACAGCTTGTGCAAGTAACGTAATACGCACTTTTTAGTCTTACTTCTCTGCCGGGTGAAAGTCTGAAATACTTCTTCGGAGCGTCCTCCATAAAGTCGTCCTCTTCTATATAAAGTTCACGCGAAAATTCTACCGTTCTCTTACCCATTTCAGGATTTTCCGGATTAACTTCCACTTCAATCTGTTCAACCTTATCTTCAGGATAATTGTCGATTATAAGTTTTATCGGTCTTAAAACCGCCATTGCTCTCGGTGCTTTCTTATTCAAATCTTCTCTGATACAAGCCTCAAGTAAAGCAAAGTCAACAACGCTGTTTGCTTTTGAAACACCGATTCTTTCGCAGAAATCACGAATAGCCTCAGGTGTGTAACCGCGTCTGCGCATACCGCAAAGTGTTGACATTCTCGGATCGTCCCAACCCGACACAATATTTTCACGAACAAGTTTCAGACAACGTCTTTTACTTGTAAGCGTATAGTTAAGATTCATTCTTGCGAACTCAATCTGTCTTGAAGGGCTTTCATAGCCGACTTCTTTTAATACCCAATCATAAAGCGGTCTGTGATCCTCAAATTCAAGTGAGCAAAGCGAATGAGTAACACCCTCAACAGTATCTGAAATAGGATGTGCAAAGTCATACATAGGATAAACTACCCACTTATCACCTGTTCTGTGATGATGTGCACGAAGTATTCTGTAAATAATCGGGTCACGCATATTTAAGTTTGGTGACGCCATATCAATTTTTGCTCTTAATACCT
>OLON01002029.1_pt1 | contig 10883 bp, 11 predicted proteins | sample 1672691 | NCBI WGS metagenome assembly OLON01 (sample SAMEA3136714, study PRJEB25190) | human gut metagenome | biome: human gut; feature: human-associated habitat; material: faeces | place: Austria | collected 2013
GTAATTCCCATTTTATACTATTGAGTCCTGTAATCAATACGTATTATAGAATTCCTTCGGATTGTTTTGTGCTTTGCACTCCACTAGCATCACCATATTATACATGATATAACGATAAAAATCGAGTAGGATTGCTCCTACTCGATTCATATCTTTTGATTCTTTAAACCGTTGTTACAATTAAGCAACCAGAATGTTGAAGAATCCACATACAACACCAACTACTACGATTAACAAAATAATCTTGATAGATGTCCATTTCTTCTGCATCAGACCATAGATACCCATGGTTGCTGCCAGTGGAAGAATGTTAGGAAGTACTGCGTCAAACAGGCTCTCCTGCAGTGAGAAATCTGATCCTGATGTAGAAATCGTGATACCACATTTAACTTTTACATAGTTAACAATCAGACCACCCATTACCATACAACCCATGATAGAAGCTGCTTTCAGAAGCTTGTTCAGAATTCCTTTTTCTAGGAAGTCCATGATAGCCTCACTACCGGCATTATATCCAAACATAAAGTTAAGATATGAGAAAATATATGTAATGAAGAACATCAGTACTGCGTAAATAATTGCTCCCCAGATGTTTCCATCACCGGAACGTGTAATATCAATACACAGAGCCAGCAGAATCGGGATCAAAACTCCCTGCCAAATAGTATCACCAACACCAGCAAGAGGTCCCATCAGGGAAGTCTTGATATTTGTAATGAATTCATTCGGAATATCGTTGCCCATAGCTTTTTCCTCTTCAAGAGAAATAGCCAGACCAAGGATACATGAACCAAACTCAGGATGTACGTTGAAGAACTCCATCTCACGAGTCATTACATCAATCTGTTTTTCTTTGTTATCCGGGTATAAGTATTTTACTACCGGAAGGAATGTGTGGGCACAAGCCATACCCATCATACGCTCATAGTTGTAACATGTCTGAACCCAGGTCTCCCAGATTAAGGAGGCTCTAAACAGGGCTTTCTTAGGAATCAATCTCTGTTTCCATTCTTTCTTTGCCATTTCGCTCTACCTCCTCTTAGTCTTCATCCGGATCATAATCCGGGTCGTATGCTCCATCAGCTGGTGCTCCAGCTGTAGCAGCTACTGCTGTCTTTCCACCTGCAAGCTGAATGTAGATGATAGCCATGATCAGACCTACAATACCCTGCTCGATCAGTGTCATTCCAGAAACTGTTGCGATCATAAATCCTAAGAACAGGAAGATACGAGCCTCGCCTTTGAAGATGTACTGCAGTGTGATTGCAATACCAAGTGCAGGCATTAATCCACCGATTACCTGGAAGATCTGCAGTGGCTTACCAGCACACATATCGATGAATGACTGAATGTAGTCAGCACCAAAGTATGCAGCCAGTGTACAAGGAGTTACACAGATAATTGCAGAGAAGATCTGTGGCAGGATTACGTTTGACAGGTACAGGTTATTGAACTTACCTTCTGCAACCCATTTATCTCCCATATGTACGAATACAGAGTCAATTGTCATACGCAGATACCATACGATTGTTCCCAGCAGACCAATCGGAACTGCGATTGCAAGAGCTGTATCTGCATCAAGGTTACCAGTGATTGCGTATGCAACACCAAGTACACCTGCCAATGCCATATCTGCAGGCATTGATCCACCAGCGGAAATAAATCCGAGGTATACCAGGTTGATTGTTGCACCTACAACCGCACCTGTTACAGGCTGTCCCAGCAAACATCCTGTAAGAAATCCACAAACCAGTGGTCTCTGGAGTGTCCAAAGTCCAACGAATGGAAGGTTTGCTTCAGCGAGCCAATAAATGATTCCACAAAGAATCGCTACACCTAAACTCATTTTTCATCTCTCCTTTTTAGTTATTGAGTTTTTTATAAGCCAAAGTTATCTTTAGCTTTTTTTAACGCATCATCAATCTTGACGACTGACTGTTCCGGAACGAGCTGGTAATATACATTAACGCCAGCTTTCTGCATTTCCTCACACGCCAGAACTTCTTCAGGATTTAATGCTACGTTATTAATGAATGGCTGTCTCTCTCCACGGATACCAGCTCCTCCGAGGTTAACCTCTTTCAACGGAACTCCCGCTTTGATCAGACGATTGTATGTAGTCGGAGTCTTTGCTAAAAGCAGAAGTCTCTCTCCAGGCACACCCTGAACCATCAGTTTCTCAGCTGCCTTTTCTACATTGTATACGATTACTTTTGTACCCGCCGGAGCCAGTGCCTTTACTACACGTACATTAAAAGTATCCTTTGCAACTTCATCATCAATAATAATGATTTTGTTTGCTTTGAAAGTTGGTGTCCATGCTGTTACCACTTCTCCGTGGATCAGACGGTCATCAACACGGGCCAATACGACATTTCTCATCTCTGCCATCTTATTCGTCCTCCTCGTCATCATCAGAATCCATTAACATTTTTCTAACATCCACGTAGCTGTCTGCAGCTGCGTTGATTGCCGCTTCACACAGTCCCTCACAGGTTGCTCCCTCGAAATCACGTTCCAGCACGATTGTCATCAGCATTGCCAGATTGGTTCCAGTCACATGATAAACGTCGTAGTCTCTTGTGAGCGATACGACTGCATTGAACGGAGAGCCATGTTTCAACTCTGTCAGGAAAATAATATTTTCCGCTCCGTATTTCTCAATTTCCTCTCTTAATACCTTTGTCAGATCATCAATTGTCTGCTCTGGATATAAAGAATATGCAGCAATATTTGTCTGCTCCCCAAGAAGCATCTGTACCGTGTTCAACATTCCTTTTGACTGTTCTCCATGAGAAACCAGTACTACACGAATTTTTGAATCAGCCATTGTGTAATTCATCCTTTCTCTATCTGTCTATTTACTCATCACAAGCCAGCTCGTGCTTACGGTTTAGAGAGAACCAGCGTACCTGTTATGACGCACAATCTTTGTCGTCATATGCAACGTGGCTTATGCTGTTATCAATAATAACATCTTTCTCAAGAGACTCGGACTTAATATATTTCGCCATAATTACGCAATATGCGAAATGTCCTCTTCAGTCATTTCGCACAATAATTGCAAGTCCCTCAGATATGCATCTGACAGTTTCCACAATTTCACTCATAACAACCACACTGTAATAGAGTAATTACTTAATTATGGATTTACGCAATTACTCTATTACTTTTTTTCGCGTTATCGCCAAATACTCGTAATATCTTCGGATAATTCTTTATATTATTAATGATAAGCTGTAATATGTATTATTATATATTAAGTTGTGGTTTGTATTATTCCATTTATTTGACTTTGGGCTTAACTATTGAGAGGTGTATAATATTGCTATTAAACCAACGACAATTAGAAATTTTACTAGAATTATTTGAAAAACCGGAAGTTTATATGACTGCTTCCTACTTTTCCAGTAAACATCAGTGTAGTCTGCGCACAATCCAAAATGATATACGGCAAATCAAAACTGAGCTCGAATCAACAAATTGCGTAATATTCGAGTCTACTACGCGAAAAGGCTGTAGAATCTTAATTCAGGATTCTTCCCTTTTCTCTGCATTAAAAGACTCTTATTATCAACAGTTCAGTTCTGCAACATTGAACTATCCAAACGGAAGAGTCAATCAGATCTTGCATCTGTTATTAAAGGAACATCGTGCCATTTCACTTTATGATCTGGAATCTGCTGTATTTGTATCTCGTTCTACTTTGTTAAATGACCTGAAAGGCGTGTCCGAAGTAGTTGCCAGATATAATCTGGAATTATTACGCAGTTCTAATAAAGTAATTATTGATGGAAGCGAAATTAACAAACGCCTTTGTCTGATGGATCAGAATCTGATTATCACAAATACCGTTGCTGCTTTATCTGAACAAGGTAGTAATTCTTCTATCGAAAAGATAAAAAATATACTTGTAGAAACATTCGTCTCGTTCAAGCATCCAATTACAGAAGCATCATTAAATAATGCGATTATTCAGTTGTATGTCGCATTAGAACGTATGCAGGACTGGTTCTTTATTGAACCATCCGATATGGAGATTGCCGAGAATCTGGAGCCGGAATATACGATTTCCAAAGAAATCTTCAGCCGAATAGGTAAAGAATTCTTCCTTCGCATTCCTGAGACTGAGATTAATTACTTTGCTTTATATATGAAGGGGCAAGGAAGCTTCAATTCTTCCGATGTCATTTCTTCCGATGTAGATAAGTTGATTCTGGATGCATTAGAAGAAATTCGTGACCAGTATAATATTGATCTTACTGACAATCTGAATCTTCGTATTGCATTGTCATTACATACTGCGTCACTGATTGTACGTATCAAATACAACATGCAGTTAAAGAACCATCTGGTAGATTATATCAAACAGACATTCCCGCAGGGATATGATCTTGGTATTTACTTTGCTTCGCATTTGCAGAAAGTATTTCATAAAAAAGTGACGGATGATAAGATTGCTTTCCTTGCAATTCATCTGTACACAGCTCTTGCAAACCAGCATCAAGAAGGCGAAAACAAGAAAGTGCTAGTAATATCTTCCATGCGCCAAAGTGAAAATATCCTACTGAAGCAGACACTTTTGAACTGGTTCTCTGATATTACTTCAGAGCTTACATTCAAGACACCAGAACAGATTGAAGATAAAGATATGGATGATTATGACATTTTTCTCACAACGGAACGCAATCATTATTACGATTCCGGACTTGCCTTTTATGTGGATCCTTTCCCAGGACAGCAGGATTATCTAAACCTGAAGCTTGCAATTGATGGTTTCCAGAGCATTGAAGATATTACCTCAATATTCTACAAAGATCTGTACAGTATCGGTGATGGCAAAAAACGTGAAAAAATCGTTGAAAACATGTGTCAGAAATCCAGTGAATACTTCGAACTGGACGGAGCTGAATTCAAAGATGCAGTCTTCCAGCGTGAAAATATGCGTAGTACCTACTGGGGCAATGGTATTGCCGTACCGCATCCATTGACTGCTGTATCTTCTGACTCTTTTGTAGCTGTTACGGAATTGCCGCAGGCAGTTGTATGGGATGATCAGAAAAATATGGTCAATCTGGTTTTGTTGGTCTGTGTCGGCAAGAACAGTTCCAAGGCTTTTCAGTTGTGGAACTATCTGGCCAAAGTATTTTCAGACAAGCACTTCGTGGAACGTCTGCTTCCGGATCCGAGCTATGAACATTTTATTGCGCTTCTGAAAGAAGCAATAGCCGGAAGTTTTCAAAAATAAACAGGAGGTCATTACATGACAGTAAAAGAGGCATTAGCCCAAACACAGAAAAAAAAGGCTGGCTTGATTAATAAAGCCTCTGTTAATTACGCTGAGACTTTGCTGCTTCCAGGCGAAAAACCTGAAGCAGCAGCCATTGCCAATATTTATACACGCCGTGATAAATTCCCGGGAATCGTTGTAATTACCGATCAACGAGTCATCGCTGCATGCGGAATTCCGGGTATCAAACGCGACATCTGCATGAATATCCGTGATCTGGAGAATTGCGAAGAGACCAGCATGATCATGCAGTACAAAGTAACTTTCCGTACCAGAAAGGAAGCCTTCGCCATGAGCGTAGATCCTGACGTAGGTGCCAACCTCTCTCCGCACGTTGCAAGAATTAACGGAGACGACCTTACTTCATTAAAGTTAGACGCTCGCGGAAATATCTTAAATGCCAGCTTTTTCAAACAACAACGTCTAAATCAGCAGCGTAAGAAAAAAGCCAAAGAATTCTCTGACAAAAAAGAGATTGAATTACAGAAAAAAGCTTCTATGGATTTTAACTCCGATGACTTCAACGAATAGACATTAATAAGGAGATTTATTATGGATTACATTATCAGTCCCTCCGTCATGTGTATGGATCTTATGAACCTTGGCGAGCAGATTAAGACACTTAACAAACACGTATCGATGTATCATGTAGACTTTATCGATGGCGTGTATCTCAAGAATTTTTCCATCACGCTGCCATTTATCGCAGCCATGCGCAAGATTACAGACGCTGCCCTCGATATTCATGTAATGTTAACCGATCCATTCTATTATCTGGATGATATGATCGAAGCCGGAAGCACTTATCTGTCCTTCCATTCGGAAATGCTCATGAATGAAGCATTCCGCACAGCGCACTACCTGCACAAACACGGGCGCAAGCTTGGCGTAGTCCTGGTACCGGGCGCTCCGATTGAAATGATCTATCCTTACATTTCACATCTGGACAAGATCACCGTCATGATGGTCGATCCGGGATTTTCTGGAGGTATCTTCGTCCCGGAAGCTCTTGATACCGTTCGTAAGCTGAAGGAATTAAGAAAAGAAAAAGGCTATCATTACATCGTAGAAGCTGATGGACAGTGTAACGAAAAACATTTCACGGAATTAAAGCAGGTCGGTGTGGAATCCTACATTGTCGGCAGCGGATTATTTGGTCTGATGAAACAAGGACTGACATTGGACGAAGCTTATTACCAGCTTATAAGAAATATTGAAAATGCATAAATTATGATAAAGAAAAAGACAGTGTTTCAAGGATGATTGTCCATCCACAAAACAATGTCTTTTTTTGCTTCCCTTCAGAGCAACCTTCAAATTGCTATACAGCACTTTGAAGGTGTAGCATATCCGCCAAATAGATTTAACAGGAAAAAGTCTCATTTGTGCAAGCACAATTTGCCTTTTCCTGTAAATCTGCTTGTCTCTGAACGGTCGCATATTAGGATACTATAAATAAGTAAATTAGGCTTCCTCATTTACGAATGCTACTACCTTCTTAGCAAGATCCTCTGTCACACCAAGGTCAGCCATCATAGACAGCATTGTGTAACGTGCGCGAGTCTCTTTTGCGTAAAGCATTGCATTGTACAGACGGTCATCATCGAATCCAATCTGTGATGGAAGGTATGGAGCATCCAGACTCTTCAGGATCTCGATCATACGAGCTGCTGTTGGCATGTTGTCATCCATCAGTTTAACGATCTCATCCCAGTGAGCTTCGATTGCATCGATACGTTTCAGTCTGCCATTCACCTCATTCTTCTGAGATTCATGCTCCAGTGCAATGATAGAGCTTGCAGATGCACCGTATACTTCATTGATCTTAGCTTCCCATGCTGCCTGATCGTAAGCTTTTGCTTTTTCACGTGCTGCATCGAAGTCTGGTCTGTTCTCACGCAGGAACTCTGTCATCTTCAGGATCATAACTGTACCTACAGCTACCTTTGTACCGTGAAGTACCGGGATCTTGCCTTCCTGAAGTTCCAGCGTCTCCCAGAAATGACACATATGATGCTCGCATCCTGCTGCCGGACGAGAGTTACCGATAAAGCTCATTGCTACACCAGTAAGTACAAGTCCTTCCATAATGTCTCCGATTACCTTCGGATCTCTTGATGCTACGTTATCAGCGTCAGCTAATACATTTTCAATACAATCCGTTACCAGATTTACAATTTCATCACAGTAGTACTCATCATTAACTACCTTAGAGATTCTCCAGTCATTCAGACATGTGAATTTACCAAGCAGATCTCCAAGTCCTGCAGATACCATTCTTGCAGGTGCTCCACAAAGAATATCTGTATCTCCGATAATAAACAGCGGTGTCTGAGCCGGGATTGTTGTCTTCATGCTGTTGATGATCAGAGCTGCTCCTGAAGAAGCAAATCCATCCATCGGTGCTGCTGTTGCAACGATTGCATAAGGAACTCCCATCTGGAAGCTGAAGAAACGGCACATATCGTTGATAGAACCTGTTCCTACTGCTACAACCAGATCACAATCTCTGTCTGCATCAATCATAAGTTCTCCCAGTGCTTTCTCGTCCGGGATAAATCTCTTTCCCTTGAATACATGTGCTTTTGCTTTGATTCCGGCATCTTTCAGGATGTTCATTACTTTCTCTCCCGCAATACCGTATGTAATCTCATCACATGCGATGTATAAATTCTTAAATCCGTATTTCTCTACATATTCTGGCAGTGCCTTCATAGCTCCTGCGCTAACTGTTACACCTTCCAGTGTAGTAGAATGTGTTCTTCCACATGAACAATCAAATGGTTTTCCAAGATAATCTGCAAGCTTTAATGTCTTACTCATCACACTAACCTTCCTTCAATTTAATAAAATCTGTTCTCTCTAAAAACGCAAACCAAAATTACAAGTCCACGCTATCCTTAACCTAGTCTATCAAACATAAAGCTTCAGACACTCCGAATAAAATTCGCAATGCAAAATATTTTTTTAACGACTTGCGCAAAAAAATTGCGCAATTGATATTCCAATTACGCAATCATTATTTGTAAGCTATTTCTTACATTACCACACTGATTTATTTTTCCACTTTCCAATTTAGATCAGATTCATTGCCTGATTTACCGATTTTACACCAATGACTTCAATTCCTTCGATCTTTTTCAGCATATCTTTGGACACCTGCGGCATAATACATGTTTTAAACCCAAGCTTTCTTGCTTCCGCTACGCGCTGCTCCGGCATACTCACCGCACGCACTTCGCCGCTCAGTCCCACTTCGCCGAATACGATCGTTCCCGGCGAGATCGACTGATTCTTGTAACTGGACACGATCGCCATAACAATTCCCAGATCGATCGCAGGCTCATTCATGCGGATACCACCCGCAATATTGATATATGCATCGTAATTCGAAAGTGGAAGTCCCACTCGTTTTTCCAGCACTGCCATCAGCAGGTTCACTCTATTATAATCTGTACCTACTGCTGTACGCCTTGGCATACCAAAATTACTCCGACACACCAGTGCCTGAATCTCCATCAGGATCGGGCGTGTTCCTTCCATTGAGCATGCCACGACTGATCCGGATGCATCCTCCGGGCGACCGTTCAACATATATTCCGACGGATTCGGCACTTCCTCCAGTCCGGTCTCCCTCATTTCAAACACACCGATCTCATTGGTGGATCCAAAACGGTTCTTCACGCCTCTCAGAATACGATATGACGCATGACGGTCTCCTTCAAAATACAGCACGGTATCTACCATATGCTCCAACACTCTCGGCCCTGCCACGGTACCTTCCTTAGTCACATGACCTACAATAAATATGGTAATATTTAATCCCTTTGCAATCTGCATCAGCGTATTAGTCGCCTCTCGCACCTGCGACACACTTCCCGGTGCCGCTGTCACTTCCTCACTGTACATGGTCTGAATCGAGTCAATCACTGCCACCGCCGGATGCTCTCTCTCGATCACCTGGCGAATTGTTTCCAGATTCGTCTCACACAACAACAGCAGATGGTCACTGAATGTCCCCATCCGATTCGCTCTCAGTTTAATCTGCTTTAATGACTCCTCACCGGAGATGTAAAGCACCTTTCGTCCCTGATCTGATAACCGCTTACACACCTGCAACAGCAAGGTTGACTTCCCGATTCCCGGATCTCCACCGACCAACACCAGTGATCCCGGTACGACTCCACCGCCCAGTACACGGTCTAATTCCTCAATCTCCGTCTGCATCCGGTCTTCCTGATCGGTAGACACGCTGGATAATGTCACAACCTCTGCTTCACGCACTGTATTCTTTGCAGCCGTACCCTTTGATACCGTCACCTTTTCCTCTACAAATGTATTCCATTCCCTGCACATCGGACACTGCCCAAGCCATTTGCTTTCCTCGTGTCCGCAGTTCTGGCAGAAATATATACTCTTTTTCGCTTTCGCCACCCGGTTACCTCCCATTAACATTATGCTGTTGAGCTCACAAGTCCCCAACTATGATGCAACGAGGGGCCGCAATCTGCTGCCCCTCGCAATCTCTTACATATTTTACTTATTTCTTTTTAACCTTGATTTCTACGGTTCTGCCCGGATCCATCTCAGCACTCACGCTGATCTTACCACTCAGGTTCGTCTTCATGGTTCCAATATTGACATCATCCATGTAGATCGCATACTCTGTATCAGCTTCAAGCTCCAGTGTTACCTGAATATCTTTATCAGCAGATACATTGAATACTACTTCATCTGCAGATGCTTTGAAGTTCTCTACCGCTGTTCCCGGCACGGATTCGTATACGAACATGCCGTTCTTTTCAAGCTTCGTGATCTCGTTAAAGGTCTTTACTTTATATATATCGCCCTGAAATTCGAATCCATCCAGTTTGGTCTTGGATCCCAATGTGTAATCTCCAAAGCTAAGTGTTCCGTCATTTTCTGCTCTCAACAGTTCTTTTACTACTGCCATAGTTTTATCCTCCTGGAATTTCTGTTCATCTAGCGCGTTCGTCGCTATACGCTAATTGTACATCATATCAATTTACGCTTCAACTTTTACGAAGAATTTTATTTCTTTTTTATGAAGTCCCGCTTCTACATGATCGCCGGATTTAATCTCTCCGGACAGGATCGCATCTGCGAGTGCATCTTCTAACTGATTCTGGATCGCACGGCGGAGCGGTCGGGCACCGTATTTCTGGTTGGTTCCGGTCTCTACGATGTGCTTCTTCACGGAATCACGGATGGTTAACGTGATATTAAGCTGCTCTTTGGCGCGCTTCGTTATTTCTTTGCACATGAGTCCTGTAATCTTCTTCATCTCATCTGATCCCAGTGAATGGAATACGATGATCTCATCGATTCGGTTCAAAAATTCCGGACGGAATACCAGCTTGATCTCATTCATCACGTTAGACTTCATACGCTTGTAGTCCGCACCTTTGTCTTCTTTGGTCACGAATCCAAGACGTTTCGGGTCAATGATTGCCTGTGCTCCGGCATTGGAGGTCATAATGATTACCGTATTGCGGAAATCTACTTTTCTTCCCTGGGAATCGGTAATATGACCATCATCCAGTACCTGTAACAGAATGTTAAATACATCCGG
>OLON01002036.1_pt1 | contig 10868 bp, 14 predicted proteins | sample 1672691 | NCBI WGS metagenome assembly OLON01 (sample SAMEA3136714, study PRJEB25190) | human gut metagenome | biome: human gut; feature: human-associated habitat; material: faeces | place: Austria | collected 2013
CAATAGCTGTTGCCATCGGGATGCCGAGCTGCTTCAGCACGTCTTCGGCTTGCTGCTTGACAGTAGGGTTGACACGAAGATTGAGTGTCATCGTTTTTTCCATGGTTATCACCTCGGCCTCATTGTAACGTATTTTGCGTTTCAAATCAATAATTCCCAAACTTATAATTAAATTTCTCCATATTGCACAACATAACTTCAGGTTCTCCGACTTCTAAAATTTTGCTTCATACCAATACCAATGTGCTGCAATTCGTTCAGTATATTGTGTATTATCACCTTCTGATTCTGCCCACGACCATCCATTTCCACTTTTTACAAACTCAACCGGAACATCTTGAAAGCCATGTGGTTCATCATCTTCAGAATAGTAAAAGCCCTTATATGTAGTACTCGGAATGAGCCCGAAAGAGCCTGTACAAAATTCCACCATATCATCTGCGTAATAATATACTTTCCATCCATTCCACTCTAGCGGTCCCATTGGATGTTCTTCTATCACTTTCCGCGCATAGTTTGTCAGCTCATCCTGATTTCGCAGTACATAAGACTGGATGGATTTTTTGCTAAATGGCCGAACAATCAACGCCGTAGCTACAGCAATACACCCTAGTGCGGTCAAAAGTCCAATGCAAATTCTTTTCATGTTTTTCTCCAGTCAACTGAAAACATATCACGCTGTAAGAACTATGATATCGCAGACTTTACTTTAGCGTGTGTACAATATGCAGTGCCATATCTGCATTTTCTTTGTCTACAAATATCTCTGTGATATACTTTGGTTTTATACCTAGAGTTCCAATTCTTGCCTGATCGAACGTATTACGCCGATTGACATCTTTAGTTTTGCAATAGAACTTGATTCCCGCAGCCGCCAACGCATCCGTGATGCGACTGCCTTGGTAGGGATCAGAAACGGTTGCGACTTGCGATTTGAAAAACTGCTCTAGCATAAAAGGATCTCCTATATACACTCTAAAAGAAATCTCTTGCGTTTCTTACTGGAATAACGAAATTTAAGCCCAATTTATTTCGTTTGCCTACAAAATTTTTCAAAATCGTATAGCTGCACATAAATTCATGGAAAATTTGTTGCATAATCACAGTTTTGTTTATCTGCATCGCTATTGAGGACGAATACGGCAATACTCCAACGCAGCGGGCGGAACTGGACTGGCTGCTCTACAACAAGCCCTTGGAGTACGCACAGATGGTGCTGAGAGGGGAGATGGGGCAGTATCTCTCGCTGGGATGTGAGCACGGTAGGTTGGAAGATTAAGCATACTTCATAAGGAACAGGGTGTCCGCTGGCCTGTGGCTTCACTATGGGCCAGTGGGCATCTTTCGTTTTACAACTCATCTAAAGGCATTACTTTTTTATATTCACATGAATTTCATCGTCGTTATCGTCTTCATCCGTCTCATTCTCTGCGTTTCCATTTAAACTCTTATTTTCGGCTGCATTGAGGAGTTGCCGCATCATTTCCAAAACGCGCTTGGTTTTAATTGCTCCAACTACAATAGATTCAAATTCTTCCCGGTTTTTACATATAACAATATATCCAAGAGATGCTTTATCCTTGAGTTGTCTTGAAATATTTTCCTCCAAAACGACCGTTACAGGATAGACAGACAAATCATATTCAATAAACATCAACCTATATCTAAATTCCTTGAACGACTGTGCCGCAATACAGAATTCAAACCGTTCGATTTTATTTCCTACCGCGCCCAAACTATCTTGAATATCTACTTCCTGTTCTGTCTGGATGCCAAACATAGCCAACCCACTTTTTTTAGTATAAGATTGGATTGGCCCTTTGTATGGAAGAACCATTCCTTCTATTTCTCCATCCGTTTCAGCCTTCAATTCGTTACTTATATTTTCAAGAATTGTTTTGGGTAAGGTCAAATCCTGTTTTGCGGTGTCCAGTTTTCCCTTTAATCCTAATTCATAACTCATGATTGTTCTCCTTTACTTCAAATACTATTGGTAGATGGTCACTTATCTTTTTGCTTGGATGTCTGTTTTTATCCACCAAACTTGTGGTTTCTGTTTCAGTTATGATTTTCAGGCTTGTGTCAACAAATCTATTTCTGAGCTGCGGGCGTATCATAACCTGATCGAATATATTCCAGAATTCCGTTTTCTCTTGAGATGATTTGTAATAATACGTTCCCGGCGGATATTGAAAATCGCCCAGAAGATTCCACATCGGATTATAGAACATCTTCCGGTCTTCTCCTAAAATTTTTCTTGAAAGACGTTTTGTTTCCGCGGCAACTGGGATGCTATGGAATCCTGTTGCTCCCAAACAACCGTGGTCGTATGGATTTTGATTGAAATCGCCAACTACAATGCTTTCCAGTGATCCGCTTTCTTTTTCAGCAAGTTCAATATCATACGCGATTGAATGAGATTTCATGAGCTGTGTCGATGGGTCTGCATGTAATCGACTTGGCAAGTGCACGGCACATAGTAAGAAATCTTTTTCCACAATTTGCATTGTATAGTACGTATCCTGTCTACTCGGAAAGACGTTCTCATTTGTTCCAAGCATTGTGATTCTATCACATCCGAGTGTGATATATGGGTGCATAAGAATACCTTTTTGGAAAAGATGTTGAATCAAATCATCAACCGAATCTTTGTACTCGGCTAGGATGATTGTATTTATATTTTGTTCTTCAACAATTTCACAGATAATGGGATTTATGTCAGTGTTGTTGTATGTATTCCAAAACAAAAATCTCACAGCTTCTTCACCTTTATTTTCTGAAACGACATCTGATGCTATATATTTCTTTCATTTTCTATAGTTTCCTCGATTTGCTGCTCTGCTAGTTCTCGAATCGTTTCAATACATCCATCCGTATCCTTCAGCACTTCCTTTTCCCAGAAGTGAACAGGATACCAGTCTCTCGTCTTTAAGTCCTTATCATTCCGAACATCCCGTGCGATATTTTCCTCGATTTTGGCTATCCAGTATTCCCGGTTGCGCTTCAGCTTTGGCTTGCGTTCTTCCCAGTTTTGCCCGTGCCAAAACTCGCCATCCACGAAGATAGCAATACGGTACTTCAGGATAGCAATATCTGGGGAACCGGGGAGGCGTTTGTCATTCAGTCTATATCGAAAGCCGAAGTGCCATAGGCGTTTTGCTAAAAGCACCTCGGCTTTTCCTTGTTTTAAGTGGACATGAGACATTCGCTCGGATGTTTCCGGGGTCGTATCATACGATTTAGGATGTTTCATTTGATTTTTGTCAACGCAGAGGTGGTGTCACATCTTCATAAACAATTTCACCATCAACGCATGTATATTTCAGGAGCTTCAAATTATTCCATTGCTTGTTGCGAACTGGGTGACTTCCCTGTGTATAATGCCGCTGAACTACTTCTCGATAGTACCTGTCCATACCTTCCTCATAACCGGCTGCAATGATACAGGCTTCTATCATTTCATAGTCACCGTACGCATATTCTGTGCATACCCAATCGACATATTTCAGTATTTGATCAATCGTCGATTTTTCTGCTTCATCCTTTTTGAGTTCAACTGTAAGATATTTGCACGTTATCTTTGTATCCGTCAAATATCTTGCGGCAAGCACATCGATTTTATCCATATAGTCGATTGGCTTAAAAGGTGATGCTATCACCTGATGCGATACATAATCCCATCGACCTAAATCTACGATTCTTTCATGGCATAAATCATAAACGACGGCTGCTTCTAATGCCATCTCATGTTTTACTCTACCTGCTCTCACACCGTTGCGCAGCAGACTTTCCGGCGTGATCAAATATCGATTCAAGTCATGTAAACGCAGCAAGTCATGTACGGTATCATCTCTTTCCCAGATATGCTGACCCGTTATCATTTCGTTCTGGTGCCGCAGCAGGAAAATTTCTCTCAGAGATTCATTTTCTTCATCGCCGAGTTTGATAAAAGAGACCTTCCAAAAAGCACGAAGCATTTTGAATGTATCTGGCTTATAGACCAATACCTCATCAGTGTCGATGCCTTCTTCAAAAAAGTATGGTGCCGCCTTAAAAGTGCATAACCACCGATACCAAATACTGTCCGAACCAGAATCGACCAGCAAATCATCTTTTACATCTGCATATGCGACCGGTTCACAGGCTGACGAATCCGGGAAGTTTGAATATTTGCAGTCTGGGCCGACTGCGACCAATTCGCCGATACCATATATTTTACGGTCACTAAAAAAGTAAACATTATCTCCCGGTTTCATAGATATATAATCCGCCAAAGTTGCTTCAAACGGCCTTGAAGTCAAGCTATTCAACCGGGTCGAGTAAATTCCACGTTCGGCACAGGTTCTTATTATCTCGGTATCCCCACCGATAGCAAAAACATATCCGGCCATTTTTATACTTCCTTTATCTGCTCCGCAACATACGAATTATTCAACCAGAAGCACTGCTTTGTCATAGAACCACCCGTAGGCAGGGGAGCGGTATCCGTGCTATCCCGCCCATGGGGGCGGACATGAGCCACACGGCTTTCCGATGCCTTGGGCAAGTTATTGCGATTCCGCCCACTGGCATCTTTCCAAATGTGGACCCCCTCCCGCAGGGTATCCACAGTGCGCTGCCACACACGATGTACCTCTTCCAAATCATCAGCCGGGATATTCCAAAACTTTATCCGCTGGAAGTAGCACTCGCCGTCCTCTGTTTTCTGGAAGATAACGAATAAGAACTTCGTTGGTGCAAGGAGATTATACAGTGTCGATTCTTCCCATGTTTCGTTCATCATTGCACAGAAATCCATCTTCGGGAAGGACACATTCTGTTCGATGCTTCCGTCTACCTCCACAGTGATAGCTTTCAGCTGGATACCAGCCTTTTGAAATTCTTCTGTCTTTGACAGATGACCTTTCACACCAAGCATCGCTGATACCAAAAGCTCGTTGAGGTTTTTAGCATTCGTTTTCACATCTAGCTGCGCTTTGAGTTCTGTTCGACTCATGCCCGTATAGGGCCGGACTTTTGCGCTGAACCAGTCCTCAAAGCTGGTCGACCTTAACGCTGCCGGATCTTTGATAATCTTTTCGCAGGGTTCGTCCCCGAAGATGTACCGCCGCAGGATCTGCGTCATGTAGCTGGACTTCAGCGAGTACGCCCGCTTCATGGCAGGGATAGGACTGAACGGCTGCGACCGGGTATCCTGCGAGTTACGGCCCTTCGGGCACGCCGCCAGATACATGGTGTCACCCTCACTGATCAGGTGTGCCTGTCCTGCCTTGATCTTATCCATCAGGACCTTCCAGTCATTGCGGATGACCTCCAGATCCTCGTCCGGGAACTGGAACAGCACCGCCTTGTCGATGGTGAAATCGACTTTTGGAACACCATCCTTGTGTTCATAGGACATCAGGAGCATACAGGCGCACTTTGTCCAGAAAGCACTGGTCTCGAAGGTCTTGCCATATTCTTCTTCATAGTTCAGCATATCGCAGACCAGACGCTCTTTGGCCAGAATGCCGCGAGGTGTCTGGCGATAAGGAGTCACTTTCAGCTCCACGCCAGCTTCTTCAAAGTCCGGGGCGGGTTTGCTGTTGGGCTTGTACCCGAACCAGCTTTCTTCTATCACCGTGCCGACCGCACCTTTACCCGTAGCGATACGCCCTGTCTTGTCGATCTCGCCCAGCGTTTTACCTACTGCTTCCTGACCACGAATGAGAACTTCCTGCTTGGTCTTATACTTCCGCTGTTCCATCACACCTTGCCCTCCTCAAAAAAATAGCTTGATCTTTTTACCTATTTTTGCTATAATCATATCGAGCCATAGAAAGCCCCTGATATAAAAGAGAAGCTTTCTATAAAAATTTCAAAAAAATCTTGATCTTTTTAACGAAAAATTGTATACTTAGTATTAAGTATATCACAAAACGAGGTGTTATGAAAGTGTCAGCAAATAGCGATATCCGTGTTGTTGAACTATTTGCCGGCGTTGGCGGTTTCCGCGTTGGATTAGAGCGTTGTTCCGAAAGATTCAAAACGATTTGGGCAAACCAATGGGAACCCGGCCAAGCTGGTCAATGGGCTTATAAGTGCTACAGCAAGAACTTTGGCGAAGATTCCCACTGTGTGAACGCAGACATCGCCACTGTTATCGATCAAGTGCCGCCGCACGACCTTCTGGTGGGCGGCTTTCCCTGTCAGGACTATTCTGTTGCCAGCACAGGCGCAAAGGGCATTGAAGGCAAAAAAGGTGTCCTCTGGTGGTCTATCTATAAGATCATCCAGAAGAACCATCCGAACTATGTCCTGCTGGAAAACGTGGATCGCCTGCTGAAATCACCCGCATCCCAGCGGGGCCGTGATTTTGGCATCATCCTGAAATGCCTACAGGAAGAAGGCTATGGTGTCGAATGGCGTGTGATCAATGCCGCAGACTATGGCTGTGTCCAGCGCAGACGGCGCACCTTCATCTTTGCATTCAAGAACACCACCAAGCAGTATGAGCGTATGACCTCGTGTTTCTCTGAGAACACAAAGGACGGTCGTGTCTGGCTGATGCAGGAGGGTTTCTTCGCCCATGCGTTCCCGGTGCATTCTGAGGTCGCAGACTCCAAGAAAGTGGCCACCATCGATTTCAATGAATATACCGACACCGTTGATGTGACCAACCGTTTCAGAGCCGCTTTCTACAACAGCGGCGTGCTGTGCAACGGTAAGATCTTCTCTCTGGAAGCCGTCCCGAACGGCAAGGAGCCGATGCTGCTCGGCGAGATCGTTGTCAACGGCGATATCGACAAGAGCTTCTTCATAGAGGACGAGGATTTGGAGAAGTGGAAGTACATGAAGGGTGCCAAGACCATCGAGCGTACTTCCAAAACCGGTTTCTCCTACACCTTCTCGGAAGGCCCTATTGCATTCCCGGACCCCCTCGACCGTCCCGGTCGCACGATGCTCACCAGTGAGGGCACCAAGAACCGCAGCTCCCATGCGATCACCGACCCCAAAACAGGGAAGTTGCGCATCCTGCTGCCGGAGGAGTGTGAACGCATGAACGGTTTCCCGACGGGCTGGACCGACACCGGGATGCCGAAGCGTCAGCGTTACTTCATCATGGGCAATGCCCTTGTCGTTCCGCTCATCACCCAAATGGGCAAGCAATTACTGGATATCTTATAACAAAAAACCAAGGCTGCTTAGTCGGCCTTGGTTTTTATGCTTTTTCGCCACGATCAAGAGGTGCCCTATCATGGAGAATATCCGTGTTGTTGAGCTTTTCGCCGGGGTCGGCGGCTTTCGCCTTGGGCTGGAGCAGGCTTCCTCCTGCTTTCAAACTGTCTGGGCGAATCAGTGGGAACCATCCATGCGTTCCCAGTTTGCTTTCGAGTGCTACGAACGGCATTTCGGGCATCGTCCAGAACACGTTTGTCAGGACATCGTGACCGCCAAAGGAAACATCCCTCCACACGACCTTTTGGTCGGCGGCTTTCCCTGTCAGGATTATTCCATCGCCAAAAAGGGCGCACGGGGGATAGAAGGGAAGAAGGGCGTTCTTTGGTGGGAGATCAACGCTATCCTACGAACACACAGACCTCGCTATGTCCTTTTGGAAAACGTAGACCGGCTCATCAAATCTCCGGCATGGCAAAAAGGGCGTGATTTTTCCATCATCCTTCGGTGCTTCTATGAAGCAGGCTATGCCGTTGAATGGCGGGTGATAAATGCCGCCGACTATGGCGAAGCACAGCGCAGGCGGCGCACCTTTCTCTTTGCCTTCCGAAACGATACTGCCCTGTTTCGAAAAGCGGCGGACCTCATCTGTGTGGAGGGTCTGAAGGGTGCCCACCAGTTGCTCCTGCAGGACGGCTTCTTTGCTCCCATCTTCCCCTTGTATGGCTTTGAACGGAAATACAGCGAGGGATGGCTCGATGAGTTTCGTTACCTCGATCTGAAGGATCTGTCTGCCGCACAATCCTGCCACTTCTACACCTCCGGGCTCATGGTCAACGGACGCTTTTATTCCGTCGAGAGCATCCCCCTTCAATTCCCATATAAGCCGCTCTGCTCCGTGCTGGAGACTGCCCCACTTGCAGAGCGATATTTCCTTTCCGCCGCCGACATCGACCACTGGCGGTATCTCAAGGGCGCAAAGCAGGAGATCCGCCACCGCAGGAACGGTTCTACTTATTTCTTTTCGGAAGGCTCCATGGCGTTTCCCGATCGTTCCGACCTTCCTGCCCGTACGATGCTCACCAGCGAAGGCTCTGTATCACGCAGCACCCATGTAGTCGCAGACCCACAGACCCAACGTCTGCGTACGCTAACGCCCATCGAATGCGAACGGCTCAACGGCTTCCCGGATGATTGGACAGCCGGGATGCCGGAACGACTGCGCTATTTCACCATGGGGAATGCGCTTGTCGTTCCTCTGGTCAAGGCTATGGGCAAGCGGATCAGCGCACTGGCCGAGGACGAGCAGCGTAGTTGATGGGCGTTTCTCTTGGGTTTCCAAAGGGGCCGCAGCACCCCTTTGGCACACGACTTTGCTTGCAAAGTCTAGTGTGTTACACCTTGGTTCCGGCTGACGCGGAAAAGGGGCTGCGAGAGGCTCCGGCAAGCACCTGTTCTGCGGCAGAAGGATGCGTGGATGGGCGTTGCTATTGACGGTCTCCGCCCGCCCAGCGCAGGCTTGCAGAGGAACCAATGGTGTACGTTCTCCCGTCCTGCCGCAGCAGCGCTCCCCGCCCTGTATTAGTAGCACTCTTTGTCGTTTCTTCGAAGAATATTTCTTGCAAAGGCTATGCATCCCATAGTTTTTGTAGTATTATTTTTTCATAGCCCATCCACCCCATCAAAACGACAAGGAGGCGACTCGTGTTATGATCTATCGGAACGACCCCTATCTTGATGCCCAGTTCCAAAAAGCGGTTCAAGCCGCCCACAACCAAGACTGGGATACCTTTGAGCATTCTTCGTTCTATGATGCTCGAATGATGGAAGATCTGCTATATGTTTGCGAGGATTTTATGCCGTTGGAGGCCAAGTGCCGTTTTGCCTTGGAGCATTACGACAACCACGGCGACCATTCTCCCATTATTCGGAAATACGTTCGCCGGGCAAGGATCATCCGCCCTGAAAATTGGCGCGATGCCCTGCCGGAAAGCGTACGCGATCTCGACACTTTTACGATTTACCGTGGCTCTAGCAGCGACATCAGCCGCGCGCCTCTCTCGCTCTCGTGGTCACTCTCTTACGATGTTGCAGAGTGGTTCGCACGTCGTAATAATTTCCTTTACCAACTGCCTGTCCATGTTTATCAGGCCACGATCAAAGCCGATAAAATCATCGCGTATCTCAATTACCGCAACGAGTTCGAGGTTCTCCAGTATCGCAACATCAAGGATGTGCAGGAGATCACACCCTTGCGAGGGTACAGTTCTCTATACAACGCATTCTTGAAATCGCAGAGTACTCCCGGCAGTGACTCAGACGCAGGCGACCGTTACTTCAATGAATGGTATCAGGCGCAAGGCAAATGATCAGCGTCTGTGCTTGCCCCGGTTGCCTGCAAGTGTCCCCGGTTTCAGCATTGCCGTTTTATAAAGAATCTTCTTTATCAGCTTTCTTTCATCCTCTGTCAGCTTATCGTAGTTGATGCCGATTGCCTTCAATGCTGTTCGGATCTTCTTTTCATCCGCAGCCCCTTCAAGTTTCTGTGCATCCTCCAGTTCCTTCATCAAGTTATCGACCATTGCACCATCCGAAGTGGTCTTGTCCTTGCGGTGTTCCGTCTTGATGTTCTTCAGGATAGCCACCAACTCGTCATACAAGACCCGACCAAAGTACTCATCTTCATCGATCTGCCCCAGCTTCAAGGTGCTCATGTATAGATCGTTTTCATCTGCTGCATACTTCTTTTTCAGCATTTGCCGGGTCGCTTCCAGACTAGCATTGAGGTTTTGAATGTTTGCGCTGACATATCCATCCACATAGATTTCCAGATCGGTCATGAACCGCCGGAAATTCTCATGCACGATCAGTTCGCACAGCAGCCGATGATTGAATTTTCCATTCCTTAATACGTCCACTGCGCCGTCGCTCAGATGCAAGTCCGAAAGGACTGCATCTGGGCGTTTTTTGTTTTCCGTCACACCCAGCAGGTAGTCCGTGGTCACACCATAAAACTCAGCCAGCGTTGTCACCGCATAAATGCTGAGGTCGGTCACATCGTCGCTCTCGTATTTCGACAATGCCGATTTGGACAGACCCGTCTGCTCTGCCAGCGTTTCCAGCTTCAGATTCCGCTCCACACGCAGGTCTTTGAGCCGTTCTCCCAGTGTCAGCTTGATGTTCATGGTCGCACCTCCGATGTTTTTTGCACAGTATACCACTTCCGGCGATCCCTGTCCATAAGCGTGGAATTTTGCAGTTTCTGCACCTGTTTTCCGACATTATGGATATACGGCACAGCGGCCATTGCGGTGCTATCCTATAGACAGAAAGAAAACATATTAACGCCCCAGCAGCGAACATATTAAGGGCTTCCCGCGAAAGCCCTCTGAAATATCTTTCATACCAGGACCTTGAAAACCGAATGACCGTCCGAACTGCCCAGACCGCCAAGACCTCCCATCGGGGGAGCGAGCGCCCTGCATGGGGCCGACACAGAGTCCAAAAAGATTTCCTGTCGGGAGGCAGCAAGGGAGACCGGCTTCACCGAAGTTCCCATTTGGGGAACACCGGTGATTTTGAACGTGGCAGGGATCAAAATGATCCGTGCCAGAGCCTTTGACCAAAGGAGAAATTTTGAGTTTATATCAAAAGATCAAGTCCGCCATCACCGTTCGGCAGGTGGGAGAGATGTACGGCATGGAGCCCGA
>OLON01002037.1_pt1 | contig 10862 bp, 9 predicted proteins | sample 1672691 | NCBI WGS metagenome assembly OLON01 (sample SAMEA3136714, study PRJEB25190) | human gut metagenome | biome: human gut; feature: human-associated habitat; material: faeces | place: Austria | collected 2013
GCAAACGCGCGCCGGAGGCCGCCGAGGTGATGAAGCTGACGGCGAGGGATTTGAAAGAGCTTGGAATCGTAGAAGAGATTGTGGCGGAACCGGAAGAGTTTACGGTGGAGACATTACCTGCGGTTTGTGGAGATCTGAGAAGGAAGATTCTGAAATTTATGGGGAAATATGCGGAGCTGGATGCGGAAGAGCTGGTAGAGGAGAGGTATCGGAGATTCCGGGAAATCTGAAAAAAGAAAATAGTTACCGATCCATTTTATATAAAATGTAATTGAGTTCAAAAATAATCATCTGTTTTTACAGCAGGTGATTATTTTTATATACAATTAGCAGTAGTTAGGTTAATATATTTTTAAGAACAAAGGGGGAATTTTACAATGGAATATATAGCACATCGAGAGGAAGATCGAGTACAGTTGTTGTTGCAGCATCTGCTGGGAACAGCAGAACGGGCAAGGGATTTTGCGGAAAAATTTGGCAAAGGGGAATGGGGCTATTGCTGTGGAATGCTGCATGATATTGGAAAGTACAGCGACAAATTTCAGAGAAAAATCAAGGAAGATAATAGTATCAGTGTAGACCACGCGACAGCGGGTGCTCGATTATGTCTGGAACAGCAGGGAATGTATCCACTATTAGAATATTGCATTGCAGGACACCATGCAGGTCTGCCTGATTATGGGAATGAACTGGATACGGGAAGTGCATCTACATTGGCAGGGAGAAGGAAAAAGCGGATCGAAGACTATCAAGCGTACAAAACAGAAGTACAAATTCCGGCATTAACAACGTTGCCATTCAATCCAACAGAAACAGAAAATCCAGATTTTTCTTTGAGCTTTTTTATGCGGATGCTTTATTCTTGCCTTGTAGATGCAGATTTTCTGGATACAGAAGATTTTATGAAAGCAGGGAAGACACAGCGCGAGGCGGGGGAGAACCTGACGACGCTTTTGCAGAAGCTGGAGAAACATGTTGAAGATTGGTTGAAAAATAAGGAAACAGAGTCAGTTAATGGAAGAAGAACGGAAATTTTAAGAAACTGCATGGAACAAGGGGAAAATTCGAAAGGACTGTTTCGCTTAACGGTTCCAACGGGCGGCGGAAAGACAACTGCATCGTTGGGATTTGCATTAAAACATGGTGTGTACAATCATATGGATCGAATTATCTATGTGATTCCATATACGAGCATCATTGAGCAGAATGCAGAAGTTTTCCGGAAAATTCTGGGAGATCAGAATGTTCTGGAAAATCATTATAATGTTGATTATGATAGTTCAGAAGAATTCAAACCGATGCAGCTTGCCGCGGAAAACTGGGATAAACCGGTTGTAGTAACGACGAATGTACAGTTTTTTGAATCTTTGTATGCTAATAAATCATCAAAATGCAGAAAACTCCACAATATGGCCAACAGTGTAATTATTTTTGATGAAGCGCAGATGCTGCCAGTTGATTATCTGAAACCGTGTATTGCTGCGATGGAAGAATTGATTGACCGTTACGGATCAAGCGTGGTACTCTGTACGGCTACACAGCCAGCATTGCAGTCTCTCTTTCAAAAGGAGAGAAATGCAATAGAACTATGTCCGCGGATGGAAGAACAATTCCGATTTTTTGAGCGAGTGCGCTATAAAAATCTTGGCTATCTAAGTGAAGAAGAACTTGTAAGCAGATTGGAAGGCGGATTCCAGACATTATGTATTGTCAATACGAGGAAAAAAGCGCAGAAATTATATCAGAAACTAAAAGGCGAAGGCTGTTACCACTTATCAACGAGTATGTATCCGAAGCATAGAAAGCGAGTATTGGAGCAGATACGAAAAAGATTGGACAAAAAGAATCCTCAAAAATGTATCGTAATTGCGACCAGTCTCGTGGAAGCTGGAGTGGATCTGGATTTCCGGACAGTATACAGACAACTGGCGGGAATTGACTCGATGATTCAGGCGGCGGGAAGATGCAATAGAGAAGGGCAGTATGATGTTTCTGAAAGTAATGTGTTTATATTTCAATTCGATGAAAAAGAAACCGTTTCAGGACAAAGACAGCAAATTGATGTGGCAAAAAGTCTGATTGCAGATGAAGCTGAAATTTCAGATTTAGGAACCATAAAAACATATTTTGAAAGGTTGTATTATTTAAGGGGAGAAGATCTGGATAAAAAGAAAATTCTGCAGGAATTTCAAAAAGGGAAATATAATTTCAGACAAACAGCAGAGAAATTTCAGTTAATTGATGGAGCTACGGTAGCAGTATTTATTGGTTGTACAAAAGAGGCTCAGGAGATTCTGCAGCAGATAAAGGGTCAGGGATTCACTAAAAGTAATATGCGAAAAGCCGGACAATTTTGTATTAATATTCGGAAAAATGAGTGTGAAAAATTTTATGAAGCAGGAATCGTAAGAGAAGTTTCAGGCGATGTAAAAGATTTTTATGAATTGACAGATCTGAAACGTTATACAGAAGAAATGGGACTGGATTTGTCAGTTGAACTGGGAAAAGCATTATTTGTATGAGAAAGCGAGAGGGAATGGAAGCATTTAAACTTTCCATTCCCTCTCGTTTTTTCACTACAAAAAAATGTATTTTTTCAATCCGCAGGATGGAGATCCTGTCGAAGATTATTATAATCAAAATACATAAAAATTTCAATACATTTTTATGTAAAATTTGAATTGAATTACAGAAGAAGGTATTGTATTATGAAAACATAATAATACAAGTGCAAAATGGAAGAAAGACATAAGTCTGACAACAAGGAAAAGAGGAAACGCCTATGGGAATTGGAGTAAAAGTTAAAGTATGGGGAGATTATGCACTTTTTTCAAGACCAGAGTTAAAAGTAGAAAGATATTCTTACGACGTGATGACACCTTCCGCAGCGCGAGGCATCCTGGAGGCCATCTATTGGCATCCGGGCCTGAGATGGAAAATTGATCGAATCTATGTGAATAAGCCGATTCGTTTTACCAGCGTTCGAAGAAATGAAGTAAAAAGTAAGGCATTGGCAAGCAAGGTTTTTGAAGTATATAATGGAGCAGAAAAACCATTGTATATCAGTACAAAACAGGACATTGTACAGAGAGCTTCTGTGATATTGACAGATGTAGAGTACGTGATAGAAGCTCATTTTGAGATGACGGACAAGGCCAATGAAACGGATAATCCAGGCAAATTTAAAGACATTATGCTTCGAAGGCTCAAGAGAGGGGAATGTTATCACATGCCCTATTTTGGTTGCCGAGAATTTCCGGCGCATTTTGCGTTATGCGGAGAAGAGAAGATTCACACTGCGTATGAGAATGTAGAGGAAAAAGATATGGGACTGATGCTTTTCGGCATGGATTATTCCGATCCAGAGAACATTGAACCAATGTTTTTTCGAGCGGTTATGCGAAAGGGTGTCATTGATTTACGGAATTGTGAGGTGATACGATGATTCTTCAAGCATTGGTCAAGTATTACGAAGACCTGGAAAAACAAGGAAAGATTTCAAGGCGAGGATGGTGCACAGAAAAAATTTCTTATGGGATTCAATTGTCATGCGATGGAAAAATTCAGGCTATTTTAAGTTTGAAAAGAGAAGTGCAGGCAGGAAAAAAAACAATATTAAGTCCGCAGCCGTTATTTGTGCCGACGATGGTAACACGATCATCAGGTGTAGCTGCTAACTTTCTATGCGACAATTCCAAATACATGTTAGGGATCGACAAAGATGGAACAAGCAAAAGAATGCAGGAATGTTTTCAGGCGACGAAAGAAAAACATCTGCAGATATTACAGAATAGTCAGGGAGAAACTGCAAATGCAATTTGTGCATTCTTTGAAAGCTGGAAACCAGAGCAGGCCAAGGAAAATCCAGTAGTTGCCGAAACATGGGAGGAGCTGACAGAAGGAGGCAATCTGATTTTCTGGGTAAATGGGAAATATGCGCAGGAGGATGAGGAAGTTCAGAAAGCATGGGAAAAGACACAGGATCAGAAACAGGGAGAAGCAACCGGAATTTGTCTTGTGACAGGAAATTTGGATGAAATTTCCAGAATTCATAAAAATATTAAAGGTATTCCAGGTGCACAGAGCAGTGGAGCTTCGTTGATTTCATTTAATGAAAAAGCGTTTGAATCCTATGGAAAAACACAAAGTTACAATGCACCTGTTGGAAAATATGCAGAATTTGCTTATACTACATCGTTGAATTATCTTTTGACGCAAAAAAAGTATAAATTCTCATTAGGTGAGTCCATGGTTGTTTATTGGGCGGAAGGAGCTAAAACAGAATATCAGGATTTCTTTTCTACATTTCTGAATCCAACGAAGGATAATGAGGATATCGTGCATGACATATTGGAAAAGCTTACAGAAGGGCAATATATAGACGTAAAAGATATAAAAATCAATAAGGATCAGAAATTTTATGTTTTGTGTCTGTCACCAAATGCAGCAAGATTGTCCGTGAGATTTTTCTATGAAAATTCATTTGGAAATATGTTGGAAAATCTGGAAAAACATTACCAGCGGCTTAATATTCCCAAACTGAAAAAGGATGAAATAGATTATCTTGGGGTCGATGATTTGCTACAAGAGACAATCAATCAAAGAACCAAAAACAAAAAGGCTATTGCCCATATGGCAGCAATGGTGCTGGAGGCAATTCTTTCGGATAACAGATATCCGGCAAGCTTGTATATTGATACATTGATAAGAATACGTTCCGATCAGGGAGATGTAACCTGGGGAAGAGCAGCGATTATAAAAGCGTATCTTATTAAAAATTACAAATGGGAGGAAGGCGAAGCGTGTATGAATTCAGGAAAAACAAGTAATGATGTTGCTTTTAAATTAGGACAGGCTTTTTCGATCTTGGAGGCAATTCAGATTGGTGCGAATAAGATAAATACGAACAAAGAAATAAAATCTACCATTCGAGATCGTTATTTTAACTCTGCCTGCGTAACGCCAGCGATGGTATTTCCGATTTTGATGAGATTGAAAAACAGTCATATACGAAAATTGGAAAGAGATAAACCAAATTTGGCAAAATATTATGAGGATAGACTGAGAGAAATTTTCGAAGAAGTAGAATATTTTCCAAAAAGATTATCATTGGAAGAACAGGGAAAATTTATTTTGGGCTATTATCATCAGAAACAGAGCAAAAATGAAAAACAGGAGGAAAAATAAATGAGTGATGTAATCAAAAACAGATATGAATTTGTAATACTGTTTGATGTGGAAAATGGCAACCCAAACGGAGATCCAGATGCTGGAAATATGCCGCGTGTTGACCCTGAAAGTGGCTTAGGTCTTGTTACAGATGTGTGCCTGAAAAGAAAGATCAGAAATTATGTTGAAACCGTAAAAGAAGACGAGGATGGCTATAAAATCTATATTAAAAAAGATGTTCCGCTTAACCGAGGTGATCGGGAAGCATGCGTATCGGTGGGGGTCAATGAAACAGAAGACAAAAAAGTGACAGAAGAACTGAAAAAATTGAAAAGAAATGATCCGGATGCAGATGTAAAATTAAGAAATTATATGTGTGATCACTTTTTCGATATCCGAACCTTTGGTGCGGTCATGACGACCTTTGTGAAAGCATCACTGAACTGTGGTCAGGTAAGAGGCCCGGTGCAGATTGGATTTGCACGCAGTATTGATCCGATTATCAGTCAGGAAGTTACAATTACCAGAGTTGCCATCACAACGGAAAAGGATGCAGAAGATAAAAACACAGAGATAGGGCGTAAAAGTATTGTACCTTATGCATTATACCGTGCGGAAGGATTCATCTCAGCAAACCTTGCCCGTAAAGTAACGGGATTTACAGAAGAAGATCTTGATTTGCTGTGGGAAGCAATTATCAATATGTTTGAGCATGACCATTCTGCAGCGAGAGGCAAAATGGCGGTTCGTGAACTGATTGTATTCAAGCATAGTAAAGAACTTGGTGACTGCCCTGCATATAAGTTATTTGACGCGGTAGAAGTAAAAAGAAAGGAAGATGTAGAATATCCAAGAAAATATCAGGACTATACAGTTACTTTGCACAAAGAAGACATTCCTGAGTCAATTCAGGTGAAAAGGATGGTCTGATGGAATATACAGAAGATGAGTATCTGATGATATCCGGAATTCAGCATTTCAAATTCTGCCGAAGACAATGGGCATTGATTCATGTGGAGCAGCAGTGGGCTGAAAACGTACATACCGTCACGGGTGAACTAATGCATAAAAAGGCACACGATCCTTATTTGACAGAAAAACGGAAAGATACGATTATTGTTCGTGCGCTGCCGGTTTCTTCGAGAGAACTTGGAATCAGCGGGGAGTGTGATGTAGTTGAATTCCAGAAGTGTGAAGATGGAATTCAACTGCATGGACATAGAGGATTGTATTCTGTGTTTCCTGTGGAATACAAGAAAGGCAAACCTAAGCTTACGGAAGAAGACAAGCTTCAGGTGGTGGCACAGGCGTTATGTCTGGAGGAAATGTTTTCGACCAGAGTGGCGCAGGGAGCAATTTTCTATGGCGAAACAAGAAGACGGGAGCAGATAGAAATTACAGAAGAATTGCGGGAAGAAGTAATTCATATGTTGGCGGAAATGCATCAATATTATGCACGAAAGTATACACCAAAAGTGAAACCGAGCAAAGCATGTAATGCATGTTCACTAAAGGACATCTGCCTTCCGAAACTGAATAAGACGGTTTCAGTGAAAACCTATATCGAACAGAGACTGGAGGAAGAGGAATGAAAAAGCTATTAAATACGTTGTATGTTACTTCTGAGAACAGTTATCTGGGACTTGACGGGGAAAATATTGTTATCTATGAGGATGATAAAGAACTCGGAAGATTGCCGCTGCATAATTTGGAGAGTATTGTATCCTTTGGTTATCGTGGAGTAAGTCCGGCGTTAATGGGAGCTTGCTCGGATCGAAATATAGCATTGTGTTTTCTGACACCACAAGGAAAGTTTCTGGCTAGAGTAACGGGAAAAACAAAAGGAAATATTGTTCTGCGGGAACAGCAATACAATAGCTGCATGGATTCGAAAATCAGTCTTGAAATTGCGAAAAATTGTATTCTGGGAAAAGTATACAATGCAAGATGGGTACTGGAACGAGCGGTGCGAGACCACGGAATGCAGATTGATGCGGAGCGGGTCAAAACGGCGTCTATGAATCTGAAAAATTCTTTGAAGCTGATTCAAAATTGTGAGTCAAAAGAGCAGTTAAGAGGATTTGAGGGTGAAGCAGCAAGTGTTTATTTTGGCGTGTTTGACGAATTGATTTTGCAGCAGAAGAAAGATTTCAAGTTTGAAGGGCGGAACAAAAGACCGCCTATGGATAACATGAATGCAATGCTGTCATTTGTGTATACGCTTCTGACGAATAATATTGCAGCGGCGTTGGAAGGGGTCGGTCTGGATCCTTACATGGGCTATCTGCATACCGAAAGACCGGGCAGAGCTTCGCTGGCACTGGATATGATTGAAGAACTTAGAGCTGTTATGGCGGATCGCTTTGTGCTGTCACTTGTTAATAAGAAAATCGTCAATGGAAAGAATTTTACCAGAAAAGAAAATGGCGCAGTTTTGATGGACGATGAACTTCGAAAGAAACTGCTGACAGAGTGGCAGAATAAGAAAAAAGAAACAATTATGCATCCCTATCTAAACGAAAAAGTGGAATGGGGAATGGTTCCTCATGTGCAGGCGATGCTGCTCGCAAGATATCTGCGAGGGGATCTGGACAGCTATCCTGTATTTTTGTGGAAGTGAGGTGGGAGGATGCTGGTATTGATCACATATGATGTCAATACGGAAACTGATGCGGGGAAAAAACGTTTACGTAAAGTCGCCAAACAATGTACCAACTACGGAAGACGGGTGCAAAATTCTGTATTCGAATGTATATTGGATAATGCACAGTGTATTGTATTAAAATCTATTTTAGCAGACATTATCGATGAAGAAAAAGACAGTCTTCGGTTTTATTATCTGGGAAACAATTATAAAACTAAAGTTGAACATATCGGTGTAGAACGTGGTACAGCTATAGATCAGGTGTTGATTTTTTAGGTGCGAATCGGTAGTACACAGAAAAAGCCCGGGAGATTCGCACCTGAAAAAGTGCACAAAAGGTGCTGGAATTGAGAAGATGGGGAAGAAAAGAATGGAAAGGGAAGGAGGAGAAAGATGAAGCGTTGTGAGAAATGGTTAAAAACATAGGGTGAATTTTAGATAAAATTGAAGTCGCTCCCCTCGCGGGAGCGTGGATTGAAATTGTCTGGTAGGTGGTGAAAAACTGAATGTAGGAGTCGCTCCCCTCGCGGGAGCGTGGATTGAAATACCTTTTGGCATGGAGTAAAAAACAGACGGTCTAATAGTCGCTCCCCTCGCGGGAGCGTGGATTGAAATAATATATCCTTTATTCTCAAGCTGAGTCAGATAAGTCGCTCCCCTCGCGGGAGCGTGGATTGAAATCATTTCTTTTGTGCGGCGGTAACTCTCTGATCTGCGTCGCTCCCCTCGCGGGAGCGTGGATTGAAATACAGCGCAGGTTCTTAAATGCCCCACTTTTATTGATGTCGCTCCCCTCGCGGGAGCGTGGATTGAAATATTCTTGACGTGCCTCTTCATAAGCGTTGTTCGGTTCGTCGCTCCCCTCGCGGGAGCGTGGATTGAAATGGGAAAAATTATCTGTGAGGAAGAAAAAATGGAGTCGCTCCCCTCGCGGGAGCGTGGATTGAAATAGCTCTCCTTTGATGGCATCTGTTAAGTCCCCCCAGTCGCTCCCCTCGCGGGAGCGTGGATTGAAATGGGTGAAGTGGAAAAAAACAGAAGGGTGGTGAGCGTCGCTCCCCTCGCGGGAGCGTGGATTGAAATTCCATCATTGCGTGGGAGGAGATAACTATTTGAGCGTCGCTCCCCTCGCGGGAGCGTGGATTGAAATTGCGAAGAGATCAGTACGAATGCCAGGACTGCAGAGTCGCTCCCCTCGCGGGAGCGTGGATTGAAATGGAAAAAATCACTGGAAACTGCTGCATCGTGAGAACGTCGCTCCCCTCGCGGGAGCGTGGATTGAAATGAAGAAATAGGAATATCAATCGAAAGCAAACAGAGTCGCTCCCCTCGCGGGAGCGTGGATTGAAATTAATGAAGAAGATTCTTTCAAACGCCGCCTGATTGTCGCTCCCCTCGCGGGAGCGTGGATTGAAATAAACAATATATTTACAATTATTGGTAAACTTTATGTCGCTCCCCTCGCGGGAGCGTGGATTGAAATCTTATGCTCGCACCCCTACGGGGCAAGGGGTTGACGTCGCTCCCCTCGCGGGAGCGTGGATTGAAATAACTGCCCGCTTTTGCTATGCGAAATAAGCTTCTAGTCGCTCCCCTCGCGGGAGCGTGGATTGAAATGCGCTGCAATATAGCACGCTTCTGCGCCTGCATCGTCGCTCCCCTCGCGGGAGCGTGGATTGAAATTTCTGCGTTCCGCGGATCGCGGCTGAGTATTGCGTCGCTCCCCTCGCGGGAGCGTGGATTGAAATTGGATAACAAGTTTAAGGTTGGCGCCGCAAAGGAGTCGCTCCCCTCGCGGGAGCGTGGATTGAAATAAAGATGCGGCCGGAATGCTGCGTAAGGTTCCGAACGTCGCTCCCCTCGCGGGAGCGTGGATTGAAATACGAAGAAAGAATTTGAAAAAGTCCGAAAAATCCGTCGCTCCCCTCGCGGGAGCGTGGATTGAAATCCGTGTGCTATAATGTGTATGTTGATAAGTGGATGTCGCTCCCCTCGCGGGAGCGTGGATTGAAATTTCCAGGCTGTCAACCTTTGTTGTTACATCTTCGTCGCTCCCCTCGCGGGAGCGTGGATTGAAATACACGTTTTCCGGACACCTGGTTTGTGGCAAGTGTCGCTCCCCTCGCGGGAGCGTGGATTGAAATACGGGTACGGTCAAAAGCGTAACGTCCGAGGGGCCGTCGCTCCCCTCGCGGGAGCGTGGATTGAAATTCCGAGTATTAAGGAGGGCGAGCAGATGGCAAAACGTCGCTCCCCTCGCGGGAGCGTGGATTGAAATTTACAAACCTCGCGAAACCGACCGACGCGGTCGCAGTCGCTCCCCTCGCGGGAGCGTGGATTGAAATTTTTTTTCCGCACGTCAGTCTCAGCTCTGGCATGTCGCTCCCCTCGCGGGAGCGTGGATTGAAATACCTACAACAACGAGAACGTGCCGGAAACGATGGAGGTCGCTCCCCTCGCGGGAGCGTGGATTGAAATGTTACCACATAGAATGGAGTCTGATCCAGAAAAAGGTCGCTCCCCTCGCGGGAGCGTGGATTGAAATCATATCTGGAATGATGACAAGAGCTATGATAAAACGTCGCTCCCCTCGCGGGAGCGTGGATTGAAATAATGTTAAATTTCCAATAAGTTATTACCGATGTACCATGTCGCTCCCCTCGCGGGAGCGTGGATTGAAATTTGTTTTTTCCGGCATCATTCCGACAATAGAGACTGTCGCTCCCCTCGCGGGAGCGTGGATTGAAATCAAAATACAGTAGGTGTCATAAACTCGTTAGGACGGTCGCTCCCTTTAGGGGAACAAAGGTTGAAATACGCCATACGGTAGCACAATATCAGATACGATCGCTGCTATCTTAGCAGAAGAAAGAATGGAAATTTGACGCGAGTCATCGGAAAAGAAAAAGGAAATGGTCACTCACCTCGTGGGAGCATGAGTTAAAATAAGGAGGTGCGCGAGGATACTGCCCTACGATTGCAAAGTGTTCTCTAAGGAGTGAAATGTGTTTGACACGAAAGGCAAACAATGTTAATCTATAACTAGCGT
>OLON01002038.1_pt1 | contig 10860 bp, 7 predicted proteins | sample 1672691 | NCBI WGS metagenome assembly OLON01 (sample SAMEA3136714, study PRJEB25190) | human gut metagenome | biome: human gut; feature: human-associated habitat; material: faeces | place: Austria | collected 2013
TTATGGCAGATACTCATAACCTCACCGGTAGCTTTCATCTGAGTAGTCAGTGTTCTCTTAGCTGTGATGAATTTATCAAATGGAAGTCTCGGGATCTTGACTACACAGTAGTCAAGCATCGGCTCGAAACTTGCGTATGTCTTGCCTGTGATCGCATTCGGGATCTCATCGAGGGTATATCCAAGAGCGATCTTTGCTGCAACTTTGGCGATCGGGTAACCGGTTGCCTTACTTGCCAGTGCGGAAGAACGGCTTACACGAGGGTTTACCTCGATAACACAGTACTCGAAGCTCTCCGGATGAAGGGCGTACTGTACGTTACATCCACCTGTGATACCAAGCTCTGTGATGATGTTCAGAGCGGAAGTACGGAGCATCTGATATTCCTTGTCTCCAAGTGTCTGGGACGGTGCGACTACGATGGAGTCACCGGTATGGACACCAACCGGATCGATGTTTTCCATGTTGCAGACTGTGATGCAGTTTCCTGCACTGTCACGCATTACTTCGTATTCAATTTCTTTCCATCCTGCGATGCATCGTTCTACCAGAACTTCTCCTACACGGGAAAGTCTGAGTCCGTTCTCAAGGATCTCTCTCAGTTCATATTCGTTGTTGGCAATACCGCCGCCGCTTCCGCCAAGGGTGTAAGCAGGACGGAGAACGACCGGATAACCGATGGTTCTGGTAAATGCGACACCATCTTCTACGGTTGTTACGACCTTGGAAGCTGCGACCGGCTCGCCAATCTTTTCCATGGTGTCCTTGAATTCCTGACGATCCTCAGCCTTCTTGATGGTCTCGGCTGTGGTTCCGATCAGACGTACATTATGCTCCTTGAGGAATCCCTTTTCTTCAAGTTCCATTGCAAGGTTCAGACCTGCCTGTCCTCCAAGTGTCGGAAGGACGCTGTCCGGTTTCTCCTTGAGGATGAGCTGTTCTACAACTTCTACAGTAAGCGGCTCGATGTAAACTTTGTCCGCGATATCTTTGTCTGTCATAATGGTTGCAGGGTTGGAGTTCAGAAGAACTACTTCCATGCCTTCTTCCTTGAGAGAGCGGCATGCCTGTGTACCTGCATAGTCGAATTCTGCTGCCTGACCGATGATAATCGGACCGGAGCCAATTACAAGAACTTTGTGGATATCTTTATTTCTCGGCATGATCTGTTCCTCCCATCATTTCCATAAATCTGTCAAACAGGTAGCTGGAATCCTGCGGTCCAGGGCAGGCTTCCGGATGAAACTGTACGGTAAAGATGTTTTTGCCGATGTAAGCCATACCTTCGTTGGTAGCATCGTTTACATTGACAAAAGCAGGTTTCGCGATTCCCTTCTGCTCCAGGATGTCTGAATCAACAACATATCCATGGTTCTGTGAAGAAATGTAAACACGTCCTGTCGCAAGATCCTTGACCGGATGATTGCCGCCTCTGTGCCCGTATTTCATCTTGTGTGTATCTCCGCCTGTTGCAAGTGCCATCAGCTGATGTCCGAGGCAGATTGCAAAGATCGGCACGTCAGATTCATACAGCTTACGGATTTCTTCTATTATAGTAGTACATTCCTTCGGATCTCCAGGGCCGTTGCTGAGCATGATTCCGTCCGGGTTGTCCGCAAGGATCTCTTCTGCCGGTGTAAGTGCCGGATAGATGGTTACCTGGCAGCCTCTCTCATTCAGGGAACGGGCGATATTGCGCTTCGCGCCGAAGTCCATGAGAGCTACTTTGGGTCCATTGCCCTTGAGAACGTCCTTCTCACGGCAGGTAACTTTCTCGACTACTTTTCCAGTTGTATATGCTTTTAAGCGGGGGATTATTTCATCTAAGTTGTAGTTTTCGTTGACTGTGATCATACCATTCATGGTACCTTTTTCACGAAGAATTTTGGTGAGAGCACGGGTGTCAATACCTGAGATACCCGGTATATCATGTTTTTCAAGAAAATGCTGGATCGTATCCACGCTTCTGAAGTTGCTTGGGATACGGGATAATTCACGAACAATAAAACCATCGATCCAGGGCTTCCTGGACTCCTGGTCCTCATAACAGATACCATAATTGCCAATCAGAGGATAAGTCATGCAGACCGCCTGTCCTGCATACGATGGGTCAGTCATTACTTCGAGATATCCTGTCATGGAAGTATTAAAAACAATCTCACTGATGACTTCTCTTGTTGAACCGATACTGGTTCCTTTAAACACATGGCCGTCTTCTAATATCAGAAATGCTTTCATATAATCTCCCTTTCTGCTTTTTATCTAAATCTTCAAGATTGTATCATAAGAGTTTTGTTTTTTCAACAGATTCCGACACTAAAAATAATTCAGTTGTACTCAAAAACTTTTCTTTGATAAATTGTTGCAGTTGAAAAGACAAACCAAAAAATTAAAACTATTTTTGATTTTACTCTTGACATTTCAGCCCTCATAGGTTATTATAATCAGGCAGTCGGCGAGTTCGACTGATTATATCAAATGCAGAAGTGGCGGAATTGGCAGACGCGCAGGCTTCAGGTGCCTGTGGTCGCAAGATCGTGTGGGTTCAAGTCCCATCTCCTGCATTAATCAGACAATTCTACAGGATGTCTGGTTCATATGAAATGCAGGAGTGGCGGAATTGGCAGACGCGCAGGCTTCAGGTGCCTGTGGTCGCAAGATCGTGTGGGTTCAAGTCCCATCTCCTGCATTCTTTTTTTGTCTTAATATGGTAAATAATATCCCGCAGTATCTCATCTCAAAGATTCTGCGGGATTTTTATTACATTGCAGTCAGAGAAGTATCGGTGACTCTCTTATTATTTACTTCTGATCTGATAAACATCCACATTTCCGATTGTCTTTATAAACACTGCCTGTGCACTGCTGTCATAATACTGACGGATATACTTCAGTGTCAGGTCAATATTATCATCCACCAGATAAATGCTGTCATTGTTGATCACATCTCTGTAAGGATTTGTGATCCCATGCGCCTCCATCTCCTGCGTATATCCAGGTGTCCGGCATTCCCATCCGCCAAACCAGTACACATTGTCCATAAGATTCTCCGGCATCCGGTCAAACGGACCATAACATACGATCTCAGAAAGCATTCCACTCTTTGCCAGATACGTATGCTCCTTATCTGTTCCGAGCGTTTCCAGAACTGCCCTCTGGCTCACTCTTGCCTCCGGGATAGTCGAAGTCATGATCCTCCAGTCTCTGTACATCAAAAACTGCCCTGCTGCCACACATACTATGCACAATACCACAGATATCTTCGCATCCATATGCCTGAGTTTTCCTGCTGAAATGATCCACAGCATCACGAGACATGCGCTGAACCACAGACCGACATCGACACGGTTCACCATATACCGCCCCTGATAATACAGGTAAAAATATACCGCCATGAGCATCATCCACTCTGCCAGCACAGAAAGTACGGAAAAGATATCTTTCCGTCCCCAGATCAGCCAGACCAGCACAAAAACAGCAAAAACATAAAACATCGGCATTTTGAGAAGATCAGAAGGATACCGCTTCAGAAATGCCGTCACAGTCTTTCCTGTCAGCGGACGCTTCTGTTTCAGATCCACCAGTTTCTTCATGACATCTGTATTAAATTTCTCTGTGTCATTGAAATTCCAGCTTCGGTACAGTTCATAGGCATCCCTGCTGATCCCGAGTTCTTCATAAATTTCCTGATTGCTATCATAATCCGGAAATCCATAGTCCAGAAGCCTGGAACGAAACTGGTTGAACTCCTGGTATTCTTTCCACTCCGCACTCTGGTAGTTTGAAGCATCCCATCTGTCCACGCCAAACACACACGCCAGAAGGACTCCAAATGTCAAAACACACAGTCCCAGTCTGCGAAGTTTCCTGCCCTTATATTTCCTGAGATCAAATAAGAAAAGAAGTCCTGCTCCTGCCATCAGACCGCAGCTTGCCCAGAACTGGTCCTCCCGGTACATATAAGCCATAATTCCGAGGCAGATACCAAAGACAGCCTCAGCCCAGGACCATCTTTCCTTCTCCAGCACATAAAGCAGTAAAAAAACGGATGCCGCCGCTGCAATTCCTGCTGTCTTGGTAAACTGCAGATGAATGTATCCTTCATAACCAAATCCACATACAAGGATCAGAGAAAGACACAGGCCGGAAATTCCTTCCAGCCTGTTCATTAATACATAAGTCACTGCAGTAAATGCCACCAGAAGAATCACATACTGAAAAATCGTGTACCACGGCAGTCTGCCTGTCACTGCGTACAGAAACCGGTAGATCACACCCAGCCCGTAATTCTGAAATACCAGGTGTGCATCCTTCACTCCTCTCAGTCCGCTTCCAAGTTCTGCAAAAACAATATCATCATTTGTCTCAAACGATGGGCGCATTACCAGCACCATCGCAAACAGCACCAGAAGATTTGCGGCCAGTGCCATGGATATTTCTTTGCATTTCTGTTTTAAATTCATTCTGTCATTTCCTGTCAACTTTATTTGTTCAGATAATTGTATACTGTTCCCGAAATACTTTTGATGCGCGGGATCGCATAGCCTTCACTTCCGGTTCTTGAAAATACACAGATCACATAATCTGTCTTTTTTCCAAAAACAATTGCCATGTCATGGTCAACACTTGAAGTTTCTCCTGTCTTGTTTGCAACTTTGACTCCCGATGGAAGCCCTGACGGGATCTTCCATCTTCTTGTCTGTCTCAGAAGAAGGTTCAGCATTGCTCTGGAATAGCTGGATGACACACAGGTTCCATTATAAATACGCTCCAGAAGAACTCCGCAGTCCTTTGCAGAAGATACATTGCTGCTGCCATCACCGACATAAGAAGAAGCTGCCGGATGAAGGCTGTGATGACAGCCTGTCTCAGTGTAGCCTTTGGCACTCAGATAGCGGTTAATCGTCCTTGCACCATCGAGGAAACTTCTGGATTTGCTGTTGTATCGGATCAGCTGATTGCATGCCTCATTATCACTTACTGTGATCATATCTGTCAGAAGGCTTTTTACAGTTGCATTATAGCTTAAATTTCCCCGCTTGATCTGGTCGAACGTCGATGCCATGACAAATGCCTTGATCGTACTCGCCGGATACATTTGCTGGTCATTCAGATTGATCACGACGCCATTCTTAAGGTCTTTGACATAAACGGACCAGGAACCGCCGTAGCTGTTCAGCATCTGACTCAGTTTCTTCTTGAGACTGTTCAGTTTCATATCCTCTCTGGAGCATTTATGCCCCTCAAAGTCCACGTAACTTCCGTCCGGTACTTTCTTACTTCTGGCAATAGTTCCGTCTGACTGAAGATAATAGCCGTATCTCCAGCAATTCTCATAACACTTGCCATAAGGTGTGAGTAGATACTTCTTCCCTCCGACAGTGATCCAGCCTTTCTTCCGGTAGAGACTTCCGTTCTGTCCGCCAAAATAATAGGTTCCCTTAAACTGCTTTCTGCCAAGTGTCGTGTTTACCTTGTGGAAATGTTTGCCTGTACAGAGACGTCCTCTGTTGTCAAACATATAGTAGCCACTCTTTAATCGGTTCCCTGCTGGTACTTTGACGTAATTGAAACCGCCGACACTTCTGCCATTCTTGTCCCTGAGCCACCAGTTATAGCCTGTATCAAGGATATATCTCCCACTGGAACCCACCAGTTTGATCTTTACCGTCTTTTTTGTCGTTGATGCGGCCTGTGTTTCTGATGCCGGGACTGCCACAAGACCCGCAGACAAAATCATAAACAATACTGTAAGCAGCAGACCCCTTGCTAGCCTGCCGCCTGATCCTGCCGTCCGTTTTTCTTTCTCTTTCATAACCGCCACTCCTGTTATCTGATTTCGTTATTCAGTTTTTTCTTCCTGTACACTGTCTTCTTTCTCTGGAACTTCGTTCGCCTCTGACTCTGATACTTCTTCCTGTACAGTCTCTTCTTTGGAGAGGCTGACTTTACTCCCTGTCTCCTCTGTGCCGTCTGTCACATCAACTTCTTCGGAAGTTTCCTCGGTCTCATAAATCTCCTCGGCTGTTCCGTCCACAGTATCACCGGCTTCTTCCTCCGGTTCCGGAATCGGGCAGGCTGCCCCGCATCTGGAACAGAACGCATCATTTCTGCCAATCGGATTACCGCAGGATGGACAGAATCTGTTTCCTTTGACACCGTCCATCTCTTCTTTGTATTTGTCTACCTGGGCCATTCTGTCATCGATCTGTTCACAGATTGCCTTCTCCTCTTCGTCTACCGGAACGCCATCTCTGTAGCGTTTGTAGATGATCTTGCCGAGATCTGCCATCGCCTTGTTGATCTGTCTTTCTTCACCGGAGATCTTGTTTCTGAGGCGCTGTGTCTCATAGACTTCCTCTGCACGGCCGCTCAGTTCTCGTGCTGTCTTTGTGAGTGTTTCTCCTAAGGTGCCAAAAAAATCCTTTGCCATAATAAAATTCCTCTCTTTCTTATGAAATCCTAGTTATTCTCTGTAAGAAGTGGAACTTCCTGCCCGCGGAGCAGGATCTGTGGTCCTCCGGTTCCTTCAATATATTCCTTCGTAATGATAACTTCACCAATGCTGTCATCCTTCGGGATCTCATACATGATATCCAGCATATATTCCTCCAGAATTGCACGAAGTGCTCTGGCTCCTGTATCCTTCTCCATGGCTTTGGCTGCGATCGCATGAAGTGCACCGTCGTCAAATTCCAGTTTCACCTCATCCAGTGCCAGAAGCTTCTGATACTGCTTGAGAATTGCGTTACGTGGCTCAGAAAGGATCTTGACCATCATATCCTCATCCAGTCCGTTCAGCGTAAAGATGATCGGCAGACGGCCAAGGAATTCCGGAATCATTCCGAAGTTTCGAAGATCCTCTACGGTCACTTTCTCCAGAAGATGTGGATCATTGTCGTATTTGTCCTTCAGGTCCGCATAAAATCCAATGGATGCCTGCTTGTTCAGTCTCTCCTTAATGATGTCTTCAATATCCGGGAATGCACCGCCACAGATAAACAGGATATTTCTGGTATTTACTGTAGTCAGCGGAACCATTGCATTCTTGCTGTTTGCTCCGATCGGAACCTCTACATCAGCTCCCTCCAGAAGTTTCAGCATTCCCTGCTGTACAGCTTCTCCACTTACATCTCTCTGATTGGTGTTTTTCTTCTTGGCGATCTTGTCGATCTCATCGATAAAGATAATACCGTGTTCCGCCTTCTCCACATCGTTGTCTGCTGCTGCCAGAAGCTTGGAAACAACGCTCTCAATGTCATCCCCAATATAGCCTGCCTCAGTCAGAGAAGTCGCATCCGCGATCGCGAGCGGCACATCCAGAAGCTTCGCCAGTGTCTTGACAAGATAGGTCTTGCCACATCCTGTCGGTCCGATCATAAGCATGTTGGATTTCTCGATAGCGATATCGTCCATCGTATCTGTTGCAACTCTCTTGTAGTGATTGTAGACCGCCACAGACATAACCTTCTTGGCATGCTCCTGTCCGATCACGTACTCATCCAGTGTTGCTTTGATCTTGTGCGGTGCAGGGATCTTCTTAAGATCCAGAACCGGCTCAGCTTTCTTTTCTTTTTTCTTAGGTTTGACCTTCTGATGCTGTGTCGGGTTCTGTAAACTGCTTAAATCAATCATGCTGATATTCGGCATGTTAAAAAGATCATTATAATTAAAATTGCTGCTGTTCATCTGCTGGTTCATGCTGTCAAAACTCTTCTGCATGCAGTCCGAACAGATATGTATGTTATTTGGAAGATCGATCATCTTACCCGCCTGCTTCTCTGATCTGCGGCAGAGGGTACAGAATTTCTCCGGTTCATACTTGTTGTCGTCATCCTCATTCTGAATCTCTTCCTCTATGATATCATCGTTGTATTTATCTGACATAATTTGCTCCTTTCGGTTTTGGTTCTGTAAAATACAGAACGCACAGGCCCCCGAACCTGATCCTGGTCCAGAGCCTATGCGTTCATTATATCATAACCATCCAAACTGTAAACTAAAGTTTTTATAAAATACTTATCCTATAACCACGCTTCAGTCTCCATATCCTGACTTCGGGCGTTTTCCCAGAGTTACCTGCACAGTCTGTTCCTCGTACTGTCCATCCTCTGCCCTTGAAATCGTCACATCAACCGTCTCACCGGCTGCATAATAGATCATTTTGCTCTCAAGATCATCTCTGCCAGTAACTGCCTGTCCGTCAAATCCCGTGATGATGTCACCCTTCTGGATCCCTGCGTTCGCAGCAGCTTCACCTTCGCTTACTTCGCTTACAAAAACACCTACAGGCATGTCAAACATCTCCATTGTCTCAGAAGAAAGATCTACTGGTGTAATTCCCAGATAAGACGCTTCCGAGCTGTCTACCTTGTCTCTTGTCTGACGGCTCATCAGTTCCTCCAGGATCGGCTGTGCTTTGGAAATCGGAATAGCATATCCCATTCCTTCTACTGCATTGCTTGCAAACTTGGCTGAATTGATTCCGATAACCTCACCCTTCATGTTGAGAAGCGCACCACCGCTGTTACCCGGGTTGATTGCCGCATCTGTCTGAATAAGTCCGGATCCGGTCGTATCATCTGTAGAAATGGTTCTGTTCAATGCGCTGATCCAGCCGGAAGTTACAGACTGTCCGTAACCAAGCGCATTACCAATTGCAACTACCTGCTCTCCAACATCCAGATCATCTGAAGTGTCAAGCTGTGCGATCTTAATACTGGAAAGTGTATCTGCCGGAATATCCGACTTCGCAACTGCGATCACCGCCAGATCGTTTGTCTCATCTGTTCCCTTGATCTTGGCACTGACAGCATCCTCTACATTGACATCTCCGGTGCTGTCAGAAGCAGTCTCTGCTGCTTCCTGCTCTGCGCTGACCACATCATCGCCCATAAAGCAGACACTTAAGGTCGTTGCTCCGGATACTACATGATTATTGGTCGCGATCAGGAGTTCGTCGTCATTTTCCCCAACGATAATGCCTGATCCACTGCCCTCACTGGAATACTGCTGTGTGCTTCTGGAAGAAAATCCAAATCCGAAATAATACGGAATTTCCTGAATGCTTACTGATGTGATCGCCACGACCGTCGGCATCGCTGCCCTGGCCACACTTGCTACACTTCCTGCTGTTCCCGTGGCAGCTGTGTCTTCCTGCCCTGTTCCTGAATCAGCAGATGCTTCTGTCACAAGCTGTGCTGTATCTATCTGTTCCTGCACGGTATCTGTCTGTGTCGTATCTGTTATAAAACCTGCTGCCAGATTCACACCCTGAAAAACAATGCCTGCTACCAGACCAAATACAACTGCAAGTCCAATCGTGGTGCCCAGTCTGTTCCGTGGTTTCTGTTTTCCTGGAGTTACTCTTTTATCTGATGTTCCTGAATTCTGCGTCGTTGTTCCCTGATGCATATGATAGTGTGCGTAGGAAGGCGGCACATTCGAATCTTCTACTGTCTTCTCATACTGCGGAGCCGAATTCCATCTTCTTTCATCGTCCATCTTTCTGCTCCTTTCTCTTATCCTTTTCTTGTATGAAAACAGTGTATCAGTCAATTGTGTTCAAAGTGTGATAACTCCTTTAAAAAAGCGTGTGTTGCTGTTTGTTTCCCTTCTCTCAGTCTGGTCAGAATGCCTTCCAGTAATAGGGACTCATTGTACACCACATAACGACTCTGCGAGGAAGTTTTTGATATTTTTTACCTGCCAGATATCCCGCATATTTGCATCCTGACTGCATGACAAAACCCGGGATCAGCCAGATCTTTCCTCTGGAAAGGAGATAGCGGAATGTCTGCTTCACCAGGCGGATGCCCTCACCTTCTGATTTCACCGATGCAAAAATTTCCGGATGCTCTGCCTGTGAAACACCCAGGTCAAAGTTTCTGTGAAACTGCTGCATGCAGGAATAATTGTGAGAATGGATCACCTTCGCATCTGCGGCATAGGCGATCCCGTATCCTGCCTGGATCAGATTTCCGGCATAGATCATATCCTCATTAAAGATCGTCCGCTCTACAAAGCCTCCAAGCTTCTCAAAAATATCTTTCTTATAAGCAGCACATACATTGGAGCAGAAATATGTCTTGATACCATACCTGGGAAGATCAGCCTTCGTCTTAACGCAGGAAATTTCCGGATAGTTGAAAGATCTCGTGTAACGCTCCACAAAACTACACTCGGCATTCGGAAGCTGTCTGGCATAGGCAGCCCCGATCTGCTCATCAGAACAAAGTGCTCCTGTCAGATTCTGAATCAGCTCTCTGTCTGCCGGAAGTGCATCCTGTGTCATAAATACCATGATATCTGCCTCAGACAGCGCGGCTGCTTTTTTCCTGGTGCCACCGTGATCAAATTCTGCTTTCGGGATATGATGAACTTCCAGAAATGGATATTTCTCATCCCATTCTTTATTCCAGAATTTCTCCTCTGTATTCATTATGATGATTCTGTGGATCGGGCAGCTCTGTTTCTGAAGACGCTCGATCAGCCTGCCAAATTCTTTTCCCGGGCGATATGTGGGAATGATCACATCTGTTGTTTTTTCCATTGTATAAATCTCCATTTATAACAGAAGGGAATTCCTGCCTGAGAAATTCCCTTCTGATCATCTTATATCATTGTTTCGTAGCTTAAGCTGCTTCTACGGATTCTGTTGCAATGTCTTCACCGCCGCCGTCTCCGCCATAATCAGGTTCGGAGTAATCACCGCCGTCATCGCCGCCGCCGTAGTCGCCGCCATCATCACCGCCGGAAGTATCTCCTCCGGTTGTATCTCCTCCGCCATAATCATCGCCGCCAGAAGTATCTCCTCCGGTTGTATCTCCTCCGGTTGTATCTCCTCCGGTTGTATCTCCTC
>OLON01002041.1_pt1 | contig 10852 bp, 13 predicted proteins | sample 1672691 | NCBI WGS metagenome assembly OLON01 (sample SAMEA3136714, study PRJEB25190) | human gut metagenome | biome: human gut; feature: human-associated habitat; material: faeces | place: Austria | collected 2013
CGAGTTCCAAGAACAGCGGACTGTCATCGCACACGGCTATCTTAAGCATAATTTCACTCCAATTCTTTGCGTAGTATCTTTTTTTATTTTATATGAAAATCCATCTGCTTTCAATGTGATTCGTATGCAGTTCACACCGTCAGAATTGCATTTCGCGCTATATAGGGAGAAAATGACAATAATAACGGTATGATATTGAAGTATATATGGGGAGAATTTGAAAAAGTTCAAAGGAGAAAACAGATGAATACGATGAAGAGAAGAATCGGAGCATGTCTTATGGCACTGGCGATGATCGTGACGATGCTGCCGGGACTGTCGATTACAGCAAAAGCGGCAACAGATTATGGTCTGGTGGTTGACTATGCAAGAGTTACCAGTGACAGAACAAGCGGGGATGGATGGAGCTATAATCCAACTACAAATACGCTGACTTTAAATGGTTATAGTTATTCCCAAGATGGCTGGGTAGATGGAAGTTACAGTGGAGGTATTTATGCATAGTCCAATTTGACAATTGAGCTTATAGGTAACAATTCTGTTGATAATACATTTTCAAATGCCTATTGCTGGAATTGTGGAATTTATGTGAAAGGCAGTCTTACGATTAAAGGAAATGGTTCTCTCACAACCAAGGGTGGTGGGGATAGAGTAAGCTATGGTATCAAAGCTAACCGTCTGACTGTAAATAGCAGTACAATTACTGCGCTAGGAAAGACTGCACGAGAAAGCAACGGTATTGATATATCGGAAGATATAATTGTGAATGGCGGTGTGATTACTGCAAGCGCAGCTACGTCTACGGAAGGAGATGCTTTCGGTATTGCGTGCAGGGGCTCATTTACCATGAATGGTGGCAGAGTAAAAGCGACAGCAGAGAATACAACAGGTCCAAACAGGTCCAAACAGGTACAGTTATGGTATTTGGGCAATAGGAACGATTTCCAACAATGGAGGAGTGTTGTCAGCGGAAGGTAAGTCATACGCACTGTATAGCGGCAACAACGTCTATCCGGAAGGATATAATGGCAAGGATACAACATTCCAAACCTATGAAGATGCCGCATCTAATATGTACGTCGTATCCGGAGTGAATAATAACGGATGGTCTAACAGAGAAGTGAAGCTTACAGCGGCATCCGGTTATACGATCGGAAAGACAGCCAGTCAGGCAGTAGCATTTCATTTACGGATGCAACAGACAATGGCAGTGGAATATTTTATGTTAAGAAGAATTCAAATGGAACGATATATAAAGGAAGCATTTCTTATAAGATTGATAAGACTGCACCGTCAGTCAGTGGAGTAAAGGATGGCGGAGTATACTGTGTGTCAAAGGAGATTACGGTAAAGGACAGTCATCTGGCGGAAGTGAAAGATGGAAGTACGGTAATTGCTACAGCGAACGTAACTTATACATTATCAGCCGGAACGCACAATATTACAGTGACAGACCTTGCCGGTAATAGCACAAGCATGACAGTTACAATAAATGCATCACATACACCGAATGAAGATGATGGAGACTGTACTACCGCAGTAACATGTAAAATCTGCGGAAATGTTGTAACACCAGCGAAAGAGCATAACTTTATCTTGAAATCAGATCAGACAGGGCACTGGAAAGAATGCCAGAATGAGGGATGTGAACAGACGAGTGCTAAGGAAGCACATGTATCAAGCGGAGCTGCAACGGAAGATCAAGCAGAGACCTGTACGGTATGTGGTTATACGATTAATGCGCCATTAGGTCATGTGTGTAAGAATCATCTTCAGAAAGTGGATCCCGTAGCAGCAACCTGTACAACAGAAGGGCATAAAGCATATTACAAATGTACATGCGGAAAAATATATTCTGACGCTGAAGCACAGAATGAGACAACAGAGTCTGAGGTTACTATACCAGCGAATGGACATTCTTACGCAGAGTCGGTATACACATGGAACGAAGATAATCTGACCTGCACAGCAGTAAGAACCTGTAAGATCTGTAATGATCGGGAGAGTGAGATCGGTACAGCGGTTACAAGCGTAACACCAAAGGATGGCTGCAAGAGTCCGGAGAAGACTGTGTATACAGTAACATTTGCTAACAGCGTATTTACAGCTCAGACGAAAGAAGTGATAACACAGGAAGCTGATGCACATACATCATCTGAGTGGATTGTAGATAAAGAAGCGACAACAGCAGAAGCAGGCAGCAGACACAAAGAGTGTACAGTCTGCAGAAAAGTGTTGGAGACAGAGACAATTGCGAAGTTAGCATCATCGAAAGATAATACAAAACCATCTGGAAAGAATGATGTGGATAAGAAGGCTGCGGATAAGAAAGCTGATGTGAAACCAGTATCGAATGTTCCGAAGACAGGAGATACCAGTCATGCAGGTGTATGGGTAATGCTGATGACAGCAGCTGTGCTGAGTGGAATCTGTGTAATCTTGAGGCGGCGCAGAACCAGATAATAAGAATGGATAAAGTTAAATCCCAGGAGCGATTAAAGTTCCTGGGATTTTTGTATGAAAATGATATTTGCTGTTGACGAAGAAAAAAGGTAAAATAAGTTTATATAGACCTTGTATTAAATGCATTTTAAAATGGGAGGAATTATCACATGAAAACATTAATCGTAGTTGATATGCAGAATGATTTTATTGACGGTTCACTTGGCACGAGGGAAGCGCAGGACATTGTGCCGACAGTAGCAGCCAAGATCAGAGAATATCAGGAAGCAGGAGATCAGATTATTTTCACGAGGGATACACATGGTAAGGATTATCTCGAGACGCCGGAGGGCAAGAAGCTTCCGGTGGAGCATTGCATCAAGGGAACGAAGGGATGGATGATCGCGGATGGTCTGGAAGTGGACGGCGCAGAGTACATAGACAAACCGAATTTTGGATGGTCACATTGGAATGAGTGGACATTTGATGAGATTGAGATGGTTGGTCTATGTACTGACATCTGTGTGGTATCGAACGCATTGATCCTGAAAGCCGAGTTCCCGGAAGTGAAGATCACCGTAGATGCATCCTGCTGTGCAGGTGTTACGCCTGAGAGCCATGAAGCGGCTCTTTTAACCATGAAAATGTGTCAGATTGATGTGATAAATGAATAATCTTTAGTATTTTTCATAATGAATCTTATCGGCAGAAAGCGCGGACAGTTCGGTCTGCGCTTTTTCTTCTGCAGGCATACCCAGAGAAAGTGTTGCCTCCAGGCGGTAGTCAGCCGGGTAGCCGAGCAGGTCACGCAGATAATCTTCGGTTGTGGTGTCATTTGGTGTCATGCGGAGACGTCCCTGGATCCAACAGCTTCCGATGCCGAGTGTAGAGGCAGCGAGGTGCATGTTAGACATGGCAATGGAACAATCCTCTACCCATACATCAGTCTTACTTTCGTCAGCAATAACGACGATTGCGGCGTTAGCATTGGCAAGCATTTTGGCAGCACCGACACGGCTTTCTGACATTTTCTGAAGAGTTTCTTTGTTACGTACTACGATAAATTCCCAAGGGCGTGCAGCACGGCCGGATGCAGACAGAAGTCCTGCCTGAAGGATGGTCTGCAGATCCTGATCGCTGATGTTGGCGTCTGTGTATTTGCGGATGCTGTGTCTTTTCTGAAGCATTTCTAATAAACTCATAATACAATCTCCTTTACGATTTGATAAGTTCATAGTAGCATAGAGAAAGTTGTGAAACAAGTGAGCTGTTGACATAGTACCATATCTGTTGAAATACGAGAAAAATTCGCCTATAATTGTTGCTATAAGCACATGGGCCGGTTGAGAGATAACCCGTGTGCTCATCATTGAATGGGACAATCGAGTATCGTATCTTGCCAATCCATTTGGGGCAATAAATAGCTAAAAATGAACGAAAAGGAGCCAAATATTTTGAATACAAAAGAGATAGAAGTGACGCTGGAGCAGATCACAGATTGGAAAAAGGAAAATGTTGTCTACATAGATACACGCGGAGCGATTGCGTATCAGCATGGTCATATAGAAAATGCGCAAGTGTTTGAAAATATGGATGTAGTGAAAGAACAGATACCGTTACAGAAGGACAAGAAGTATATTGTATACTGTACATATGGTGAGACCAGTTACGAGATTGCGCAGGAACTCCGGGAAATGGGATATGATGCTTATAACCTGAAGGGTGGATATCGTTCATGGCTTCTGAAACATACCTCTGGATATAGCAGAGAAGAATTACTCCGTTATGACCGTCAGATCATTCTGCCGCAGATCGGAATGGATGGACAATTGAAATTAAAGAATGCGAAAGTGCTGATCATAGGTGCAGGTGGATTAGGTGCACCGGCAGCATTGTATCTTGCGGGTGCAGGAGTTGGCACGATCGGGCTGATGGATGCGGATGCCGTGAGTATGTCGAACCTGCAGAGACAGATCATCTTCAGTGAATCGATGGTGGATCAGAATAAGGCAGAATCTGCAAAACAGGTGTTGGAACATCTCAACAGCGGAATTCAGGTGAAAGCATATAAGGAATTCATCACGCCGCAGAATGCCGAAGAGATCATATCGGAGTATGATTTTGTTATCGATGCAGTGGATAATTTTGAAGCAAAGTTCCTGATCAATGATGCGTGTGTACTGGCGGGCAAGCCGTTCTGCCATGCGGGTATCCTGAGATTTCAGGGGCAGGTAATGACCTATGTGCCGGATGGCAAGTGTACCTGCTACAGATGCATCTTTGAAGAGATACCGGAGCCGTCCAGTGTCCAGAACTGTTCGCAGGCGGGCGTGATCGGTGCGATGGCGGGAATCATCGGAAGCGTGCAGGCATTGGAGGCGGTAAAATATTTTACCGGTGCAGGTGAATTGCTGACCAATAAAATGTATGTATTTGACGGACTGACGATGGAGAACCGTATTGTCAGATTCCCGAATCGTAATGAAAGATGCCGTGTGTGTGGAAAGGACGCGGACATCAAGAGCGTGAAGGGCAATGCGGCAGAATACCGGAGAAAAGGATGTGCAATCCAGTCGATGTAGTTTATCAAAGAAAGAAGTGAACGATGTGGAAATTAGTATCTTAAATGCAATACAACATATGCGTACACCAATCCTGGATACAATCATGTGCGTGATTACAAAACTGGGAAATGCAGGGATGATATGGATCCTGTTGACGGTAATCTTGTTGATTATTCCGAAGACCAGACGGACCGGAGTGATCCTGATGCTGGCGCTGTGCGTGGATGTCGTGCTTTGCAATGGAATCCTGAAGAATCTGGTTGGACGAATCAGACCGTTTGATGTGAATACATCGATACAGCTTCTGGTTGCAAGGCCACATGATTATTCCTTTCCATCCGGACACACAGCGGCGTCCTTTACGGCAGCGATGGCACTCTACCTTGCCGGAGAGAACAAGATGTGGAAACCGGCACTGGTACTTGCCGTGCTGATCGCATTTTCCAGATTATACCTGTACGTACATTATCCGACAGACATTTTGGGAGGAATTATAACTGGATGCATTGCGGCCTATATCGGATATCGATTGGAAGAAGGCGTGCTCCCACGTTTGAAATGGAAACGGTGAAGATAAGAACCTAAACAGGAGACCGTCTGTGATATAAGCAGAACAGTCTCCTGATTCATAAGGGGATATAATGGATTAATACTCGTCGTCAAACATGAAATCATCATCCAGATCGCCGAAATAGTTATCACTGTTATTGCCGTTATTACAGCCAATCGATACACCTTTTTTTATCGGTGAGATCAGAAAGCCGTGGATCATTCCGTACAGTACACAACAGGTGGCTACGAGGATCTTCTCGGCTGGTGTCCAGTCTCGGCAGAGAAACTCGGTAAAGCTTTTTCCAATTTTTTTAATTACGATCAATGCTCTCATATGTCGAACTCCTTTCAGAACGCGTTATTATACCTATTTCCATTATAACTGTACAGGAAAAGAAAGTAATATTAGAAAAAATAATAATGTTATTTAAAATAGTTATAGAAAAAACCAATAAATACATTTTACGCATTGAAAAAATCATGATACAATCTGGAATAAAAGGTTACTGTTCAGCTCCTTAGCACAAGAAAGGCTGTTATAGCATGCTTGCATGCAAGTAACAGTTTTTCTTGTATGAAGGGGCTGAATGGAATTGTTATAGAACTTGGGAAAAGGATGAATTGGAATGAATTATTATAAGATCGTACAGGGAATTCTGGACATTGGAGAGGGGATGCTCAGGAGCGGAGCAGAGAACTTCCGTCTGGAAGACAGCTTTTATCGGATGTGCAGAAGCTATGGGTTTGTAAAATCGGATGTATTTGTTATTCCGAGTAATATACAGGTGACGGTAGAGACTCCGGAAGGTGAGATTATCACACAGATCCGTCATGTCAATGGAGGAGAACCGAATTTTGACAGACTGGATTATCTGAACAATCTGTGCCGGTATGTCTGTCAGAATACACCGGATGAAAAGGAGCTGCGTGAGAAGTATCTGGAAGTTATGAACCGACCGAAGCAGAAGCGGATCACCCGTTATCTGGCGGGCATTATGGGTGGTGCAGGATTCGCGGTATTCTTTGGAAGTAATACGAAGGATGCGCTGGTAGCAGTGGTTGTGTCAATTCTGATCGTATGTGTGGGTGATTGGCTGTCGAAGAGAGAAGATAACCTGATGGTATACAATACGCTGATGGCATTTATGGGGGAACTTATCATTATTTTGGCAAGCAGGGTTGGACTTGCGGATCATCCGGATCGGATTATGATCGGTATCGTCATGCTGTTGATCAGTGGACTCAGTACGACAAATGGTATCCGTGATATCCTTCAGAGTGACTTTATATCAGGATTTTTACATATTATGAGCTCTATGCTTGGAGCTGCGGGTATCGCATTTGGAATCGCGATGGCACTGCTGATGTTTCATGAGAGTACAACAGATACATTCATCCTGAATCACAGTGTACTGATCCAGCTTATCTCCTGTACGATTGCATGTACAGGATTTGCATGGTGGTTTAAGATACGAGGAGTACAGGTAGTGTATAGTGGTATAGGGGCATTTTTTACATGGGGGATTTACGTGGTGGTATATGCGATAAAGCCAAGTAATTTTCTGGCGACATTGATGGGGGCGATTTTTGTGGCATTTTATGCATTTGTCATGTCGCGTGTTAATAAGGCACCATCGACCATATTCCTGACAGCATCGGTGTTTCCGCTGATTCCAGGACCAAACCTGTATTATCTGATGTATGCATGTGTGGCAAGAGACATTTCACAGGCATTTGGCGAGACTGTGGTTTTATTTGCAACCTGTCTGGCAATCGCGGTTGGATTTATTATTGTAGATGTAGTATCCAGAAGTATTATGTATGGAATGAAGAGGGAATATCATCTCAGGAGGATGTAATGGGAGAATCTAGGGTTGACACATGGCTTAGAAAGTGCTAACCTTTTCTTGAAAATAACAATATCTTCGGGGCGGGGCGCAATTCCCCACCGGCAGTAAAGTCTGCGAACTCTGAACACAGTCAGAGCCGAACTGGTGAGATTCCAGTACCGACGGTTATAGTCCGGATGAAAGAGGATGTACATAGAAGAGCAGATAGCGATGAAGGAATCAGGAGATTCCGATATCTGTATAAAGATGTAGATCAGGCAGTCCCGAATGGGGCTGCCTTTCTATGTACAGAGTTCCCCTGAAAGAATGGGAGGAAGAACATCATGAGTAACACAACAGAAAAGAACACAACAAAAACAGCGGCAGTACAGGCCGGCGCACAGACCACAGGAAAGGCACGTTATCTTACGGTAATTGCGTTGATGGCGGCAATTTCTTATATCCTTGCATTTTTGGAAGTGCCGATGCCGTTAGCACCGTCATTTGCCAGAATGGATGCATCGGATGTACCTGCATTGTTGACTACATTTGCATTAGGACCGGTGGCAGGCACCGTTGTAGAACTGATTAAGAATGTACTGCAGGCACTGTCTACTTCAACCGGTGGAATCGGTGAGCTGGCGAATTTCCTGATGGGTGCAAGCCTGGTATTTACCGCAGGACTGATCTATAAGCAGAAAAAGACCAGAAAGATGGCAGTAGTATCCTGTGTGGCAGGAAGCGTGGCAATGGGTATTATGGCGGCAATTATGAATTACTTTGTACTGCTTCCGATGTATCAGATATTCATGCCGATTGATCAGGTAATTGCATCATTTGCTGAGGTGATTCCATTTATCCATACCAAACTGGATGTAGTGTTGTACAGTGCGCTGCCGGGCAATATTCTTAAAGGTCTGATCGTATCAGTGATTACGATGCTGGTGTACAAGCGTGTATCTCCGGCAATGAAAGGAATGAGATAATTCAATGGAAGTTAAAGATATTTTCCGATATGTGGTAGAAGAAATACATACATCTATCATGGCGACAACAGACGAGGATGGGCATCCTGTGACCTGCGCCATTGACCTGATGGATTGTGAAGATGACAGTATATATTTTCTGACTGCCACGGGAAAGGGATTTTATAAGAGATTGATTTGTTCACCGCATATTGCGTTGACGGCTCTGAAAGGAACGGATACCATGCACAGTGTGGCGGTATCTGTTGCCGGAGAGGTGAGAGAACTTGGACCGGAGTTACTGCCGAAACTTTTTGAAAAGAATCCGTACATGTATGATATTTACCCGACGGAAGAATCCCGAGGCGTGCTGACGGTATTTCAGATCTTCCGTGGTCAGGGCGAATGGTTCTCGTTGCAGACAGAGCGGATTGAGAAGAAGAATTTCGCATTTGGCGGAGAACAGGTAAAGGGCGAAACGTATAAAGTAGAGGAAGGCTGTATCGGCTGCGGAGCCTGCCAGAATGCCTGTCCGCGCGCCTGCATCCGGATGGATGGCGGGCATGCGGTGATCGATCCTGTGACCTGTATCTGTTGCGGCAACTGCAAAAAGGTCTGTCCGGTCGGAGCAATTACTGCCGGGGAAATGTAGTTGAAAGTTTGTCTGCGTCATATTACAATAGGTGTAGCGCTCAGAGCATGATCATGGATATGGTTCTGAGGTGATGATATTTACATGGACAAATACGAGAGGTTATAGATATGGCAGACAGAGAAGAATTTCAGAAAAAATTAGCAGAGCTTCTTGCGAAAGCAGCAGCGCAGGGTAACCGTATGACGCAGGAAGAACTGGCGGCATTTTTCCGTGACGAGAATCTTACGGAAGAACAGATGGAGCTGGTGGTGGAATTCCTGATGGCGCAGAAGATCGAGGTGGCAGGATATACAGGTCATGCCAGCGAGAAAGCTGGGGAGGAAGATCCGAGAGCCAGCCTTACCGAGCAGGAAAAGGCGTATGTGGCAGAGTACTTGCAGGACATCAATAACATGGATGTGACGAATGAGCAGGAGGCAATGCTGGATTATTATCTTCCGAAAGTTGTAGAGGAAGCAATCAAGGTGCATACAACAGGTGCATTTATTGGAGATCTGATCCAGGAGGGAAGCCTGAGTCTGATGATGGCAATGAGTGAAGCAGAAGGCGAGCCCGTAGAAGAAGAGATTCTTGAGAAAGTCCGCATGGATATGCAGATGACACTGGAGTCGCAGAGTGAGACGAAGCGTCAGGAAGACAAGATGGTGCAAAAGGTATCTGATCTTGACGAGACCATTCGCAATATGAAAGAAGAGTACGGAAGGAAAGTATCCGTGGATGAAGTTGCAGACCGGATGCAGATATCCGAGGATGATGTGGCAGACATTATGAAGCTTGCCGGAGAAGAAATCAAAGACGAAGAATAAATGAAAAAAGATTTAAGGTGTCCGTATTAATGGACACCTTGTTTATTATACTGAAGCCATAAATGAGAAAAAAGCCTGAAAACAAGGCAATGGCGGAGGTGTAAATATGAAAGGATATGCAACGGCAGAAGGTTATATGGGATACGTGGAAGACGAATATATGTTATTTGCCAGCGAGGCAGATTACCGAGATTATATAGAATGTGTATAGAGATTGAAAAGCAATTCTAAGTGTGCTATGATGTTTGGAAACTAATGATAAGCGAGAGGTGTTAAAGAATGTCAGGACTTAGATTTGTCGGATACAGGAATAACAAATTGAATCGGAAAGGACTGAAGGATATATATAAAGAGGCCTTTCCAAGAGAAGAAAAGATACCATTCTGGATGCTCAAGATGCTGACGCGTGACGGCAGAGGAGAATTCTACGGAGTATATGATCATGAGGAGCTGATAGGGCTGGTATATAATGTGTATTATAAAGATATCATCTATATATCCTATCTTGCGATAGATGATACGAAGCGTGGAGCCGGATACGGAGGCAGAATTTTACAGACCATTCAGAAAAAGTACAGTGACAGTCGTATTTTCCTGTGTATCGAAGAGATGGATCCGAATGCAGAGAATTATGAGCAGCGTGTGAGACGTAAGGCATTCTATGAAAGTAACGGATTCAAGATGCTGCCGTTCCAGGTGAAGGAAGGCATCGTTATGTATGATGCCATGTGTGTGGCAGACAGAGAGCCGGAGATTACCAGGAAAGAATGCGATGAACTGATGAAGCATTATTTTGGAATCTGGACATTTGTAATATATGTGAAAAAATACACGGATAAGATAGCGGGAGTGTTTGGTGGGAAATAATCAAAATGATACGGATTTGAATTTTATGAAAAGGGGTACTTGAAACTTCAAGTACCCCAGTGTATAATCTACTTAGAAAGGTAATCGGATGCGAATCCGATATGCCCTCAGTGAGTTATATTTTTGAAATAGCATCTACCTTGGGCGGGGGATGCTATTTCTTTTTACTATG
>OLON01002044.1_pt1 | contig 10843 bp, 7 predicted proteins | sample 1672691 | NCBI WGS metagenome assembly OLON01 (sample SAMEA3136714, study PRJEB25190) | human gut metagenome | biome: human gut; feature: human-associated habitat; material: faeces | place: Austria | collected 2013
CTGAAAGAAGACAGCGAAAAGATGATCTTAAAGGGAGTTGTATCCAGAAAGAAACAGCTGATACCGACTTTGGTAAGTGAATTACAGCAGTAGAAAAAAGCGGGGGAAAAGACATGGCAAAGCAGATCTGGAAACCGGGAAATATGCTGTATCCGCTCCCGGCCGTGATGGTAAGTACCGCAGATAAATCCGGTAAATCGAACATCATAACGGTTGCGTGGACCGGAACGGTATGTACGAATCCGGCAATGCTGTACATATCCGTAAGACCGGAGCGATATTCGTACGATCTTCTGAAAGACAGCGGAGAGTTCGTAGTGAATCTGACAACTGAAAAGTTAAAAAAGGCAACAGACTGGTGCGGAGTACGCTCCGGTCGTGATGTTGATAAATGGAAAGAGATGCATCTGACAGCCGGCAGAGCATCAAAGCTTGACTATGCACCGATCATAGAAGAATGTCCGGTGAACATTGAGTGTAAAGTAATCGAGATCAAAGAACTCGGCTCACATCATATGTTTCTGGCTAAAGTAGAGGCTGTTCAGGTAGGAGAAGAATATCTGGATGAAAAGGGAAGATTACAGCTTGGAAAAGCCGGTCTTCTGGCGTATTCTCATGGAGAATATCTGACATTGGGAGATTCACTTGGAACATTTGGATGGAGCGTCAGAAAAGCTTCTGTATCGAGAAAGAATAAGAAGAATGCAGAAAAGAAGCCTGTATCGAAAAAGAATAAGAAGAGTACAGGAAAGAAAGCGGTACCGGGAAAACGTAAGAAATAATATAGAAAAATATAAGGTAAAGCAAGGCGTCAGAATTCTGGCGCCTTTTGTATACCAAAGTATGCAAGAGGAAAATGTCAATGGCAGCTTTTTCGTATTGCAGTAAGGTCAGAAAAAGAACCCGGGTATGGAATTCCCTGCCCCTGCATATAGTAAAATGAAATAATGCTATGCGGGTGTGACATGAAATCAAATATCGATTGCAAATCAGATATAACATACAAACGACGGACCAGGATGAAAATGGCGGGAATTTTGCTGATTTATATATTAGGCATCTATTTCCTTCTGACAAAGATGGTGCAGTTGGAAGATGAGGCTGTTGTGGGAGTGAAAAAAACTCATAAGGAATTGTCAGAAACTACCCATTCAAGTAATGAAAAGGCCATTCAGTATGTAGCATCGAATATGATAAAAGAGGCCCCTAAGATTGCAATCACATTTGACGACGGACCAAGCCCGGCATGGACACCGAAACTACTGGATGGATTAAAAGAGCGGAATGTAAAAGCAACATTTTTCCTGATCGGGGAAAATGCAGAAAATACGCCGGAACTTGTAAAGAGAGAATCGGAAGAAGGGCATCTGGTCGGCAATCATACGTATCACCATGTAGAAATCACACGTGTACCGGATGAGACGGCAAAAGAAGAAATTCTGATGACAAATGAAGTGATTACCGGGATCACAGGAGAAGAAGTCTCTTATATGCGACCACCGTTTGGAGCCTGGCAGAAGAAGCTGGAGTGGGAACTGGATGTTATGCCTGTGATGTGGACGATAGATCCTCTGGACTGGGCAACGAATAATGAAGATGAAATTGTCAATAAAGTAGTGACGCAGGCAAAGGAAAATGATATCATTCTATTGCACGACTGTTATGAGTCCAGTGTGAATGCGGCACTGCGTATTGTAGATATCCTGCAGAAAGAAGGATTTGAATTTGTAACGGTTGATGAACTCATTATGAATTAGATTCAAAACGCAGAATTTATGAATCAGATCTGATGAATGAAAATTTACATAGATAAATGGAGATGAAAGAATGGATTTATTTGATTATATGCGGGAGCAGAACATGGAAAAAGAGGCACCGCTTGCATCCAGACTGCGCCCGACCACATTAGAGGAAGTAGTCGGACAGCAGCACATTATCGGAAAGGACAAATTACTTTACAGGGCGATCAAGGCTGACAAATTAAGTTCGGTTATTTTCTACGGTCCTCCGGGAACAGGAAAGACCACACTCGCCAAAGTCATTGCCAATACGACCAGTGCGGAATTTACCCAGATCAATGCAACGACTGCGGGTAAAAAGGACATGGAAGAAGTGATAAACAAAGCAAAAGAGATGCAGGGAATGTACCGGAAGAAGACAATCCTGTTCGTGGATGAGATCCATAGATTCAATAAGGGACAGCAGGATTATCTGCTGCCGTTTGTAGAAGACGGTACGATCATTCTGATCGGCGCAACGACAGAGAATCCGTATTTTGAAGTGAATGGGGCGTTGCTTTCCAGATCGAGCATCTTTGAATTACAGCCGCTTGCCAAAGAAGACATCAAGACACTGATCACAAGGGCAGTCTATGATACGGTAAAAGGTATGGGAAGTTACCAGGCAGTGATCGATGAAGATGCACTGGAATTTCTTGCAGACATTTCCGGAGGAGATGCCAGAAGTGCATTGAATGCAGTCGAACTTGGAATCCTGACGACAGAACGAAGTGCAGACGGAAAGATTCGCATCACACTGGATGTTGCATCCGAATGCATTCAGAAACGTGTAGTCAAATACGATAAGACCGGGGATAATCATTATGATACGATCTCTGCATTTATCAAAAGTATGCGTGGTTCCGATCCAGATGCGGCAGTGTATTATCTTGCGAAAATGTTATACGCAGGAGAAGATATCAAGTTCATAGCCAGACGTATCATGATCTGCGCATCGGAAGATGTCGGAAATGCAGATCCGATGGCACTTACGGTTGCCGTATCTGCTTCCCAGGCAGTCGAACGAATCGGTATGCCGGAAGCACAGATCATTCTTTCTCAGGCAGTCACGTATGTAGCAACTGCACCAAAGAGTAATGCCGCATGCAATGCAATCTTTGATGCAATGGCAAGCGTGAAACGCACAAAGACAACGGTTCCGTCACACCTGCAGGATGCCCACTATAAAGGAGCCCAGAAACTGGGACACGGCATCGGATATAAATATGCACATAATTATCCGCACCATTATGTAGAACAACAGTATCTCCCGGACGAGATCGTCGGAGAAAAATTCTATGTACCAAGCGAGAATGGGCATGAGAAGGAGATTAAAGAGTGGATGAGGTATATCCGGAAAGATCAGTGAGTTGCTGTTTAATGCAGTATCGTGGTTTACCCCGGTCCATGAGAAAGACTTGGTATTCTGCTTCGGGCTAAGATTCTACGATGAAGAAGTTATAAGGGCGTCAGAATTTTCTAAAAGCACCCGGCCTAGGAGTCAAACTCGCCATACGGCTCAAACAGTGACTCCTATTCCGGGTAACGACCGCTTCATGCATTAAATATCCTTTATAGTTCCATCAATCCCAATCGTCACCACCTGCCAAGGAATAAACTTCCCGCTTGCTTTTAACGCTTCTGTAGCGGCATGCTCCAGTCCTCCGCAGCAAGGAACTTCCATACGGACGATAGTAAGACTTTTGAAATCATTATGCTTGATGATCTCGGTTAATTTCTCCGTATAATCAACTGCATCCAGCTTCGGACATCCAATCAGTACAACGTGATTCTTAATGAACTGGTTGTGGAAGTTGCCATATGCATATGCCGTACAGTCGGCTGCGATCAGCAGATTTGCATTCTGGAAATATGGTGCGCTCAGCGGAGCAAGCTTGATCTGGACCGGCCACTGACGAAGCTGACTTTCCATGGAGTAAGCGGTCGGTGTACTTCCTGACATATTATTAGAAGCACTTGCAACATTATTATGAGTGTGTTGAATTTCACGAGCCATAGAACCCGGACATCCACCATGATGTGGAGCTGGTGTATCATTATCGTGAGCATGTGCTTTTTTTGCATCAAGGTGTTTCTTAAGTGCTTCCGGTCCTTTGGCGGCAAGATGTGCTTTTACTGCATCATCATCATAAGCATCCGCTTCACGTTCTTCAAATGTGATTGCATTTGTCGGACAGGCCGGCAGACAGTCACCAAGGCCATCGCAAAAATCATCGCGCATTAATCGGGCTTTTCCATCAACCATCTGAATGGCACCTTCGTGACAGGCGTTGGCACATGCACCGCATCCGTTACATTTTTCTTCATTTATATGGATTATTTTTCTGATCATAATGATTCTCCTTTTCTTAAAAAATAGAAATATGTTTAAAATGGTATCAGTTGTTTTGCAGGTATTAGTGTACTATAAAGAAGAAAAAGAATGTTGTTGGAATAACAACAAAAATAAAAATAATTACAATACCGCAATTAAGATGTCCGTAATGTATCTGAAATAATGGATGTTAAGTATGGAAAAATGACAGAAGAATGTGTTAAAATTTTTCACAGAGCTGATATTTCTGCAAGCAAAATACAAAAATCAGAAACAGAAGCATTATAATTTGAAAAATATAATATAGGAAAAGAGGAAGATATATGGCACAGATTTATGCATCGAAAACAAATGAAATTCAGAAGTATGAGACAGAGCATGAGAATGAAGTACGTCATCTGGCCGGGGAATGTATGGTCCTTTTGGAGAATGACGGTGTATTACCATTTTCAGATAAGATAAAAAAGATTGCATTATATGGAACGGGAGCCAGACATACGGTGAAAGGAGGAACAGGATCCGGAGATGTCAATGTAAGAAAAACAGTTTCAATCGCACGGGGATTAGAAGAAGCCGGATTTGAGATCGTGACAGAAGACTGGCTTGACAGATACGACCGGGATCTGGAAGAGGCGCAGAAAACATATTTGAAAAAATTAAAAGATATGTCAGATGAGACGGGAGAGCCATCGGTAATCCTTGGGTTCAAACATCCGTTTCAGGAACCGGAGCAGCCAATTGTCGAAGAGACAGATATCAAAGAGGCAGATGCGGCCATTTATGTGCTTGCAAGAAATTCCGGAGAGGGAAAAGACCGGCGGGCAGAAAAAGGAGATTATTATCTGAGTGACAGAGAATTGCAGAACATCCGGTTTATGACGGAAAATTATTCGAATTGTGTTGTATTATTGAATACAGGAGGCGTGATAGATCTGACAGAATTGCGGAAGATTTCCGGAGTGCAGGCAATCCTTCTGACCGGACAGACTGGAAATATGGGTGGCCATGCAGTGGCGGATGTCTTGATGGCTAAAACAGTTCCGTCAGGAAAATTAACAGATACATGGGCAAGATCTTATGATGACTATCCGTCATCGAGAACTTTCAGTTACCGCGATGACAATCTGGATGATGAATACTATAGTGACGGGATTTATGTCGGATATCGTTATTTTGATACATTTGGAATCATGCCGTTGTATTGCTTTGGGTATGGAAAAGGATACACGGATTTCTCATTGGTGACCAAAGAAGTGACCGCAGATGAAAAGCTGGTAAAGGTAGAAGTGGAAGTGACGAATATCGGTAAGGTATATCCGGGAAGAGAAGTCGTACAAGTTTATTATTCGGCACCGGATGGAGTTATGGAAAAACCAACACAGGAGCTTGCAGGATTTGCCAAGACAAAGCTTCTCATGCCGGGAGAAAAAGAAGTGGTAACAGTTACATTTGCGACAGAAGATATGGCATCTTATGACAGTTATGATGCAGCATGGGTCATGGAGGAAGGCGAGTATACGATTCGTGTGGGGAACAGTTCACGTACAACGGAAGTAGCCGCGATCATAGATCTGGATGAAACAGTTCAGACGGTTCTTTTAAAGAATGTGATGAAGGATAAGGAATTTGTAAAAGAGATTCATCATATGGTCCCAATCTTTGACCTGGAACTGGATGACACACCATTTATGCGTCCGATATTGATCTATGCGGAAAACTTTAAGAAAAAGATCATGGAATATGAAGTGCTACGTACTACGCTGGAAGATAAAAGACCGGACGAGATATTAACACTGGAGGATGTGAAGAAGGGGGCAGCATCACTCGAAGAATTGGTTGCACAGCTTACGGTAGAAGAGATGGCCGATCTTTGTGTCGGAACCGAACGACTGGAAGAAGGCGGTAATGTAATCGGGTCATCTTCTGCATGTGTGCCGGGAGCAGCAGGGGATACGACGTCGGCACTGATCGAGAAGCGGAAGATCCCGAATCTGATCCTTGCAGATGGACCGGCAGGATTACGGTTACAGACACATTTTAAAACGGATAAAGAAGGCAATAAATTACCGGGTGGGGAACAGTTCGGAATGGAAATTGCACCGTTTGCGAAAGAGCAGCCGGAAGGAGCGCAGGATTATTACCAGTACTGTACGGCAATCCCGATTGCGACGACACTTGCGCAGTCATGGGATGTGGATCTTATCAAGAGAATGGGTGAGATTGTCGGAGAAGAGATGGAACAATTTCATATTCACCTGTGGCTGGCACCGGGCATGAATATTCACAGAAATCCATTGTGTGGAAGAAACTTTGAATATTATTCGGAAGATCCACTGCTTACCGGACTGTGTGCGGCAGCCGATACAAAGGGTGTACAGTCTTACAAAGGACATGGAACGACGATCAAGCATTTTGCGGCAAATAATCAGGAAGACAACCGTATGTTCACGAACGCACATATCAGCGAACGTGCATTAAGAGAAATCTATCTGAAAGGATTCGAAATTGCGGTGAAGACAGCACAGCCATATGCGATCATGACATCGTATAATCTGATCAATGGAACACATGCCGCCAATCATTATGACATGCTTCAGAATGTAGCGCGTGATGAATGGGGATTTGAAGGCTTTATTATGACAGACTGGTATACGTCTCAGGATACGACGGCACTTGGAATGGTATCAGAAAGCGGGAAATACAGCTATTCCGATGGTGTACAGTGCATTAAGGCAGGAAATGATCTTCAGATGCCAGGATGCAGGAAAAATGTAGAGGATATTGTAGACGGCGTAAAAAATGGAAGGATTACCAAAGCGGATCTCCAGAGATGTGCAAAACATATCCTTGGAATTGCGTTAAAAACAATATAAACGAAAAAGAATAAAGTGATTAACAGGCAGACAATATATTATAAGTAGTCTGCCTGTTTGCGTTGATGTGCATTCGAAAGAAGTGGTAATCAGAAGGTTTTTTACATTTTCTAAAAAATATCTAAACAGTGTTGACAAAAATATGTGAGAGTGCTATCTTAATAGTCGAAAGGTGTTAGCACTCAGATAAAAAGAGTGCTAATAACCAGAAACCGAAAGGAGGAGGTACCGGTGATAAATCATGAAGAGATGAGTGAAAGAAAACTGAAAATACTTCATGCAATCATCCAGAATTATCTGGAGACAGGTGAACCGGTTGGTTCCAGAACGATTTCCAAGTACACGGATCTGAATCTTAGTTCAGCAACGATCCGTAATGAGATGGCAGATCTGGAAGAGATGGGATATATCATCCAGCCTCATACGTCGGCAGGACGTATTCCTTCGGATAAAGGATACAGGCTCTATGTAGATATGCTGATGGAGGAGAAAGAGCAGGAGCTGAATGAGATGCAGGATCAGATGCTTGACAAAGCAGATAAGATGGATCAGCTTTTGAAACAGGCAGCAAAGGTTCTTGCAACGAATACCAACTATGCAACGATGGTTTCGACTCCGATGAACAATTCAAACAAGATTAAGTTCATCCAGTTATCTATGGTAGATGAGGAACAGGTGATCGCAGTCATCGTACTGGGAGGCAATGTGATCAAGAATAAGATCATTAACATTGATGAGCCGATCAGCAATGAGAATCTGTTAAAGCTGAATATGCTGCTGAATACAACACTCAACGGCATGTCGATCGAAGAAATCAACCTGGGATTGATCGCCAGATTAAAGGAGCAGGCAGGAATCCACAGTCAGGTAGTCGGATATGTACTGGATGCAGTTGCAGATGCGATTCATGTAGATGATGATATGCAGATTTACACAAGCGGTGCGACGAACATTTTCAAATATCCGGAGCTGAGTGATAACCAGAGCGCACAGGAAATCATCAGTGCATTTGAAGAAAAACAGCAGTTATCCGAACTGGTTACACAGACCCTGGCACAGGATGAGAATACCGGCATTCAGGTATATATCGGAGATGAGACTCCGGTACAGACTATGAGAGACTGCAGTGTCGTAACTGCAACCTACGAACTGGGTGATGGTATGAAGGGAACGATAGGAATTATCGGACCGAAACGTATGGATTATGAACATGTTTTAAAATCTATGAAGCGTCTCCAGACAGAACTGGATCAGATGTTTCATAAGAATGATAGAAAGGTGGAATAACCCTTGGAGAATAAGCAGGAAAAAAGTCAGGAAGATATGGTAAAAGAAGCTGTGGAAGAAGCCAAAAAGTCTGCAGCTGAGACTGAATCTGCAGAAGCTGAGGCGGAAGAGACAGAAGAAACTTCCGAAGAAGCCGGAAGCGAAGAAGCCAAAGAGGATGCAGAAAAGAAAACTGGCAAAAAATTATTTGGTAAAAAGAAAGATAAAAAGGACGAGAAGATAGAAGAACTGACAGATAAGCTTACTCGTCAGATGGCAGAGTTTGATAACTTTCGCAAACGTACAGAAAAGGAAAAGTCCCAGATGTATGAAGTTGGAGCGAAAGATATCATAGAAAAGATTCTTCCGGTTGTAGATAACTTCGAAAGAGGATTAGATGCGGTAAAGGAAGAAGAAAAAGAAGATCCGTTCGTTCAGGGAATGGAAAAGGTATACAAACACCTGGTTACCACACTTGAAGGAATAGAGGTGAAGCCTATTGAAGCAGTAGGTCAGCCGTTTGATCCGAATTTCCACAATGCGGTGATGCATGTGGAAGACGAAAACTTTGGTGAAAATATTGTTGCCGAAGAATTTCAGAAAGGTTACACATACCGTGATTCGGTCGTAAGACACAGCATGGTAAAAGTAGCAAACTAGAAACAAGCATATTCACAATTATCAGAATAAAGAATAATACAGGAGGAAATTTATCATGGGTAAAATTATAGGTATTGACTTAGGAACAACAAACAGTTGCGTAGCCGTAATGGAAGGTGGACAGCCGACAGTTATCGCCAACACAGAAGGCGCAAGAACAACACCATCTGTAGTCGCATTTACAAAGACTGGTGAGCGTCTTGTCGGAGAACCTGCAAAACGTCAGGCAGTAACAAATGCAGAGAGAACAATCTCTTCTATCAAGAGAGAGATGGGAACCGACTATAAGGTAACAATTGAAGATAAGAAATATTCTCCACAGGAGATTTCAGCAATGATCCTTCAGAAATTGAAAGCAGATGCAGAAGGATACCTCGGAGAGAAAGTAACAGAGGCTGTTATCACAGTACCTGCTTACTTTAACGATGCTCAGCGTCAGGCAACAAAGGATGCTGGTAAGATCGCCGGTCTTGATGTAAAACGTATCATCAACGAGCCGACAGCAGCAGCACTTGCATATGGACTTGACAACGAGAAAGAACAGAAGATCATGGTATATGACCTTGGTGGTGGTACATTCGATGTATCAGTTATCGAGATTGGTGACGGAGTTATCGAAGTATTATCTACAGCCGGTAACAACAGACTTGGTGGAGATGACTTCGACCAGAAGATCACAGATTACATGATCGCTGAATTCAAGAAACAGGAGGGTGTTGACTTATCTACAGATAAGATGGCACTTCAGAGATTAAAAGAAGCAGCTGAGAAAGCTAAGAAAGAACTTTCATCTGCAACAACAACAAATATCAACCTTCCATTCATCACAGCTACAGCTGAAGGTCCAAAACATTTTGATATGAACCTTACAAGAGCAAAATTCGATGAACTGACACATGATCTTGTACTGAAGACATCTGAGCCGGTACAGAGAGCATTATCAGACGCTGGCATCACAGCTTCTGAACTTGGTCAGGTACTGTTAGTTGGTGGATCTACACGTATCCCGGCAGTACAGGAAGAAGTAAAACGTCTGACAGGTAAAGAGCCAAGCAAATCTCTGAACCCGGATGAGTGTGTAGCACTCGGAGCATCTGTTCAGGGTGGTAAACTTGCAGGAGATACAGGCGCCGGCGACATCCTTCTTCTGGATGTAACTCCACTGTCACTGTCTATCGAGACAATGGGTGGCGTAGCTACTCGTCTGATCGAGAGAAATACAACAATTCCTACAAAGAAGAGCCAGATCTTCTCTACAGCTGCTGATAACCAGACAGCCGTTGATATCAATGTAGTACAGGGCGAGAGACAGTTCGCAAGAGATAACAAATCCCTCGGACAGTTCAGACTGGACGGAATCGCACCGGCTCCACGTGGAATCCCGCAGATCGAAGTTACATTCGATATCGATGCAAATGGTATCGTAAATGTATCTGCAAAAGACCTTGGAACCGGAAAAGAACAGCACATCACAATTACAGCAGGATCTAACATGTCTGATGAAGATATCGACAAAGCTGTAAAAGAAGCTGCTGAATTTGAAGCTCAGGATAAGAAACGTAAAGAAGGAATTGATGCTAAGAATGAAGCTGACGCCATGGTATTCCAGACAGAGAAAGCTCTGCAGGAAGTTGGCGATAAGCTTGACGGTGCAGATAAAGCAGCAGTAGAAGCTGACTGCAAAGCCCTGAAAGAGTTACTGGAAAAAGCAAATACAGATACTCTTACAGACGAGCAGGTTGCTGAGATCAAAGCAGGTAAAGAAAAACTGACAGAAAGTGCTCAGAAGCTTTTCACAAAGATGTATGAGCAGGCTGGTGCAGCAGCAGGAGCTCAGGGAGCAGGTCCTCAGGCAGATGCTTCAGCAGGAGCAGGTCCGGCACCAGAAGGATTCCAGGGCGACGATGTCGTAGACGGAGATTACAAAGAAG
>OLON01002071.1_pt1 | contig 10762 bp, 18 predicted proteins | sample 1672691 | NCBI WGS metagenome assembly OLON01 (sample SAMEA3136714, study PRJEB25190) | human gut metagenome | biome: human gut; feature: human-associated habitat; material: faeces | place: Austria | collected 2013
ACAAAACATGAAAAACAAACAATTAAATCTTACATCCGGTCCTATTTTACGGACTCTTGCAGAACTGGCACTGCCGATCATGGCATCTTCCTTCCTTTCCACTGCATATAACATTACGGACATGGCATGGATCGGGATGCTGGGCTCCAAGGCTGTGGCTGGCGTAGGCGTAGGAGGCATGTACGTATGGCTCTCCCAGGGATTTTCCTCCCTGACGAGAATGGGCGGCCAGGTAAACATGGCCCAGTCTCTTGGAAAAGGAGACCGGAAATCTGCAGCTGGCTTTGCCCAGGCGGCTCTGCAGCTTACCATACTTTTCGCTCTTTTCGTTACTGTAGTCAGTATGGTCTTTACAGGTCCTCTGCTGAAGTTCTTTACCCTGACAGATGCCGAAACCTACAACAGCGCCAGAATTTACATGCGCATCACCTGCGGACTGATTTTATTTTCCTTTCTTTCTCAGGTGCTGACCGGACTTTTCACAGCCCAGGGCGATTCCAAAACACCGCTGAAAGCCAACTTTTTCGGTCTGGTTCTGAACATGATCCTTGATCCTCTTCTGGTACTTGGCGTAGGACCTTTCCCAAGGCTGGAGGTGGTGGGAGCAGCCGCTGCAACTGTAACCGCCCAGATCGTGGTTCTGCTGATTCTGATCACCGGAATCATCCGCGATCATGGCGATTCCAATGTTCTGCGAAAGATTCAGCTTCTTTCCAGGCCGGAACTTTCTTACGTAAAAGGTGTATTCCGCATTGGAATCCCAACTGCATTACAGGGAAGTATTTACTGCATTATCTCTATGATCCTGACCAGAATGGTCTCCGGTTTCGGCGCCGGTGCAATCGCAGTACAGCGTGTTGGCGGACAGATTGAGTCTCTTTCCTGGAATACAGCAGATGGTTTTGGTTCTGCTTTAAATGCTTTTATGGGACAAAATTATGGAGCCAGGAAGGTTGACCGAATCAAACAGGGATACAGCATTTCCCTTCGGCTTCTGGTGTGCTGGACAGCTCTAATCACTATTGCCTTTGTATTTTTCCCAAGGTATATCTCCGTGCTGTTCTTCCATGAAGAGGAGGTGGTCCGGCTTTCTATTGATTATCTGCGGATCATCGGATTTTCTGAAATCCTGCTCAGCGTCGAGATGATGACCGTTGGCGCACTTTCCGGACTTGGAAGGACACAGCTTTGCAGCGTGATCAGCATTTCCCTTACCGTTATGCGTATTCCGCTGGCACTGATCCTTTCCGGCACTTCCCTTGGTCTGAATGGAATCTGGTGGGCCCTAACCCTTTCCAGTGTTGCGAAAGGAATTATTTTCTATATTACTTTTCAGTATATTTGCAGACATAGTCTGCTGAAAGCGGCTGGCTCAAAAAATTAAGCAAAATACTCTGGCTTACGCCAAAACATAATCATTGATAAAAAATCCCAGGCGGCTGCATGTACTTTACAGGAAGTACAGCAGATGCCTGGGACAATTTATTCATAACAATATTATCATTTCATGCTATTCTCCACTACTCCTGGAAGTACCTCATAAATGGAACAGCCCATCTTCCCCTGAAAATATTCTTTTATTTCCAGTATCTTTTTCCATCTGTCTATGGTAGCCGGATGAACGCCGTACCGAATGGTCACATCCACAAACTGTTCCATGAACTGGTAATCTTCCTCGCTGACATCGAATTTGCCAATAGAGGTGCGGATATCCTGGATCATAAATGCGTGGGAAATACAGATCTGGGCAGCCTTTTCCCAACCACGCTCTAGAATATATGCTTTCTCCGAATCCAGATCTGCACAGCGGCGTGCAATATTTTCGCAGGCCAGCGCCACATATCTGGAATGATCCACCCATACACCGGGGTTGGACTGATAAGCTTCTTTTAATGCCTGTTCTGCTGTTTTACGATCTGGTTCCATATAAAGTACCTCCTGAAACGAAAATGCCGCCTGTCGGCGACATCACTCACTACATACGAAAATCCGTTACTCTGTATCTGCAAACCTCATCCAGAACTCTGAGAGGTAAGGAGGATGAAAAATGCAGCATCGCTGCGTCCCCTGTATTTCATCCTCCCGAGTATCATTATAGTGCATTTTATATTTTTGCAATACATTTTTTCTGCCATTTTGTATTAAAATCCTGCCATTTTTCAGGCAGGCACATACTGCTACATATTCTGCAGTGTCAGTGAGACACCTGACAGAATCAATAATACTGCCATCATCCTCCGTACCGTCTTTTCCTTCAGCAGGGAACTGCTTTTCATTCCCGCAAACAATCCCAGAATGGCAATAGGAATCAGCATAAGCGCACTTTTTAGGGTATCAAAGGTAAGCAGATGAAGGGCACTGTACAAAATAATCCGGAATGTATTGTCCGCAATAAATACGGCGCTGATATTGGCCTTGAACTCGCTTCCGCTGTCCGTCACCCGGTCCACATAGACTGCTAGAAGTGCTCCAACGCCAAATAGCCCGCAAAGAACACCAGCTAACAAACCAACTGCTCCAAATGTAAGCCTGGACCTGGGCGAAGATTGGGACAACGGATTCCCCTCTACCCTTTTCTTGTCCCGAAAAAGCATTTCCAGCCCAAAGAGCACTGCCACATTGCCAAATATCACCTTGATATTGCTTACATCTGCATTTTTCAGAAGCAAAGCCCCCGGGATGCAGCCTGCCAGCACAAGGGCTGCCAGCGGCAGATATACCTTATAATCCAGGCTTTTCCTGTTTTTCCAGGTGAGGATAAAATTGGTGGGATACCCGATCAGCAGCTCCACCGGCGAAATATTGGCATTGGCTGCGCCAAAGCTCAAAATCGAAGTAAACACCAGCGTATTTGCAAATCCGCACAATCCCTTAATAAAGTAAGCCGTAAAAGCGGCTATGATCCATAGATACATAACATTTCCTCTCTATTTATGCTCCGTCTTCTGCCTGTACTCTCCCGGAGTGCAGTTCATATATTCCCGGAAAACCTTGCCGAAGTAGCTGCTGCTTCCAAGGCCGCAGGCGTGGCTGATCTCTGTAACGGAGGCGCGGGTTTCCGCCAGCATCTGGCAGGCCATCTGGAGGCGATAGTTCTGGATATACTGCATGGGCGTCATGTGCAGGCATTCCTGGAAAATGCGGAAGCATTCCCGCTCGCTTAGGAACACTGCGGATGCCAGCTGGGAGATAACCAGCTTTTCCGAATAGTGCTGATGAACATAGATCATCAGGTCTTTGATCTTATCGTTGTTTTTGCGCAGTTTGGGAGGCTGTGCAAGAAGAGGAACTGCCTGCTGGAAGATCCGAATCCAGATTTCAGAGAGCACTGCCCGAAGATGAATTTCAAATCCAAACTCCTTTTCGGAAATGTCAAATGCATTCCGGATCATCTTCAGGATTTCCTGGTGAACCGGATTTCCCGGATATAATGCAATCATTTCCGCCTGCGGCACTGTAATAAGCGGCAGTACATATTTCTCTTCAATCCTGCTGCCGCGCCCGCCGGCAATCAGGGACGCATCAAAGATATGGCAAAATTCAACATTCTCATTGATCAATGAAATCCCTCTGGAAGCATGCAGAATATTAGAATTCAAAAGTCCGCCGCTGCCTGCTGGAAAACAGATTTTCCCACTAGGGAGATTGTACTCCACTTCCCCGCTTTCCACATAAAAAAGCTCCACGGCCTTATGCCAGTGCCAGGGCACAAAATGATCCGGATATTGATCCAGCTCTGCCCTTGAAGCAATATAAGGAAAATCCATCCCAAAATCCGGAAGCAACTCCTCCTGGCTTCCTGCATGAAACTGAATCTGCCTGATCTTCTTCATGAATTTCCCCTCTTCTTTCCGTGTATTTGAGCGCCCAAAGGCTGCCTAAATGAATGTCTTTATTCTTCTTATCCTACCCGCATGGAAATCATCTTCGCCTTCATTGCTGCCATAGCGCTTTGCCTGCCGGATGATCTCCATGCAGTCCATATCCGGCATTTTCCAGTCGATCAGACAGATATCAAAAGGCCGCTTCTTCTCATTGGCAGAGCGGACCAGGTCGATGGCCTCCTGTCCGGTAGTTACATAGCGGTTCTGAATTTCCAGGTTGTCTAGGATCAGGGAAGTGCTCTCACAAGTGGCTGGATCATCATCCGAAGAATATTCTTGGTGATCACCATTCCAAGTCCGGTTCCCTGAATGCCCTTCAGACGCTCGTCTTCTGCTCTCTCAAAAGGAACAAACAGGCGCTGCACAAACTCCGGCGTCATTCCATATCCATTGTCCTCGCAGGTAAAAACATATTCAGAGTAAAAAGCAGACCCGGAGGGAATCTCTTTCAAGCCAACAGAAATTTTGCAGGCGTAGGGAATCCCCCACTACGTCCTCGTGGATCACATTGCAGATATCAATGAAAAGCTCCTGCTTCTTGGTGGTGATCAGGCATTCATGAACTCTCTGGGTATCGTCAAGATGCGCCTCTGCAATTGTTGGCATTCTCCGCGGCAGCGTATGACTGTTCTGCCACTGCCACAGCCTTTGCCAGAGATTTCCTGTGCTCTCTCTCATTTGCAACAATATCGTCCACCATGCGAAAGCCCATAAGCACATGCTGTTCATCATCCAAACGCATATATTTCATCTGGCACAGGTGCTTTTTTCCTCGATGATACTCTCATAGGTAAAGCTGTACTCTGGCTTGTAGGAAAGAATCTCTGCTACTTTTTCGTAATCCATTTTCCCAAGCAGGCCTTCCTGGTCTTTCTTCGGTACATGGCTCAGAACATATCGCTCACAGATTTCCTCATAGGAAGCAGAGTTTTCGGTATTCAGTTCTTCAAGCTGGATGTCTTTCTCCCACATAAATATATTTCTCTCCTGTATTGCTGCATGGTTTCTCTGGTAACCAAAAAGAGGAATACCATAGACCAACCTATAGTATTCCCCTGCATCATCTTGTATCTGCAACTGGCTGCCATTTCACAGGCCCTATATTGCGTCACAGCCTTTCGACTGCTTTGCCCATTATTTAATTGTGAACTGGATTAGTCCTGGAAAATTATAGCATTAAAGATTTTGTTTTTCAACCAATTTTTTAGATGGCAAGAAGATTCTTAATCGCTTCCATATATACCAGAACTGCCTCTTCCATGCCGGATACAAGAATAAACTCGTCAGCACCATGGATGTGGTAATCAATACCCAGTTTCTCAGGTCCGAATGCGATAATATTCTTCAGGGATTTAGCATAGGTTCCGCCGCCGATTACCATTGGCTTGTTTTCGGTGTCACCGGTTACATCCACGTATGCTTTGTACAGTGCATTGACAAGCGGAGACTCTCTTGGGAAAAACAGAGGATTGCCGATTGTTCCGATCTCAATGCGTCCGTTCTCGTCTTCCAGTCTGCCCTGGCACATTTCGCGCACCTGGTCTGCCTTTAAGGTAACCGGAACACGGATATCAATAGTACAGGAAATCACGCCGTCCTGTGTTTTCACAATGCCGTTGCAGAAGGTAAGGTCGCCGTATTCGTCTGCGAATTTCAGGCCTACACCGGAACCGTCACAGTCTGTGCCAATGTGGCTGTTGTAAAATTTCACGAAGTCATCTTCAAATCCAGCCTCTTCCAGGCACTGGCAGGTTACGCCTGCTGCATTGATTCCAAGTGCCGGTGTGCTTGCATGGGCAGGAACTCCTTTGGCATAGATGGTAAGGGTTCCGTTCTCTTCTGTTACTTTATATTCCTGAAGCTTTGTCTGGGAAAAAGCAGCCTCAAGCTTCTCTTTCAGCCTTGCTTCTGCCGGAATCACGGTGGTGCAGTTGTCGCACACTGCATTGGAAACAAATCCGCCGTTCATAGAAATGATCTTTGTATTCTTGGAGTATGCCATCATGGACATATGCCCTTTTTCGCCGTGGATACATGGGAAATTGGCATCCGGAGTAAAGCCGCAGGACAGCTCTTCTGCTACTTCATTATAATGCTTCATGCATTTGGAGCCAGTCTCCTCGTTGCAGCCCATAATCAGGCGGACACGCTTGTTCAGCTTCACACCGGAATCACGGAGAAGCTTCATTGCATAGAGGGCTTCGATCACAGGTCCTTTGTCATCTGTGGTTCCTCTGCCGTATACGTAGTCCCCTTTGCGTGTCAGCACAAATGGGTCATAAGTCCAGTCACCGCCTACCGGAACAATATCCAGGTGTCCTGCGATGCCGACGATTTCCTCTCCCTCGCCCATCTCTGCATAACCGCAGTAATTGTCCAGGTTCACAGTCTTAAAGCCAAGCTCCTGTGCGATCTGAAGTCCCATCTCAAGTGCTTTGGCAGGGCCTTCCCCAAATGGCATTCCCTCTTTTGCCGGAGCAAGCTGGGAATCAATTGCAACCAGCTTTCCAAGATTGGTAAGCATTTCTTCTGATAATGCGTGGATTTCTTCTTTTATAGTACTCATAGCTCCTCCTGATATCTGTTCTGTTATTTCGCTTACTTCTGCCCGGTCTTATGGTTCCCGGGTATTTTTGTTTTTATCAGTTTCATTATAGCAGTGTTGTCAGAAACTGTACATCTAAATTTTGCACGTCACTAAAATACGCCAAAATCCTTGCAGACTTTTGTTGACGCAGGGGTACAGGCTGCAGACGCTGATGACACACCGGGCCAGAGACTGAAAAAGGTTCGCGTTGGCTATCTGATTTATCCAGGTTATCAGGAAGGAGAAGGAAATGCCCCCAAATCCGGATATGGCTATGAATATCTTCAGCAAATCGCCTATTATGCCGGATGGGAATCAATAAAGGAAGTATTTAGGTGGACCTATTTGAAAGCAGTGAGAAACGGTACGCTGATATGAACAGCGGCAAGCTGGACGCCATTGTTTCCACAACAGTTGCAGAAAAAGAGATTTCCAAGTATCTCTGGAATTCCATTTTGAAAATCGGATATTCTCCTTATTATTTGGGAGTGAGCAAGAAAAGCCCGGAACTGTACGCGGAATTAAATAATGCGATCACCAAGATTCTTCAGTCTGACTGGTATTATAATGAGAAGGTTTATCTGAAATACAATGGAAAAACTTCTCCTGCGGCTACGCTTATTCCGGCGATAGAGATTATCCGGCGAAGCGTTCCTTTTCCCGGATAATCTCTTTTTTTACACCATATAAGTATTATGACTTACCGAGCAGTTTTTCCCAGGGTTCATAGCCTTTCATGTAGGAGAAGTCCTCTCCGTCCCGGAATAATGTCAGCAGGTTTTCTTCCATTTCCCTGGTGTATAGGTTTTCGGCGGTTTTGAATTCCATGTGCTGGTACAGCCTGGATTCCCGGAAATCGCATATGGTGTCCACATTTTCCAGAAGCTGCTTTGCTACCTGGAAGGTATCTTCCACATTTTTCTCTGCAGTTACAATATTAAGCAAAGGGGCACATTGGTTATATTTTCCCATGTCAAATACAGCAGCCAGAGTACACATTTTTTCCGCCAGAAATCTTGCGTATGCACCGTTCTTTTCCTTAAGAGCCTTTGCTGTCATAATGGAAAAAGCCAGATTTAAGGTGGTGTATTCTGAAAAAACAGCATTCTCCAGCTTTTCATATGCCTCTTCTGTTTTTCCCTGCTCCATATAGAGTCTGCCCCAGTTTACCTTTTTCATTGGGTCATAGTCGGAAAAATAGTTTAAATATTTTTCTGCCATTTCGTAGTTCTGTTTTCTTAAATAAAATCCAAACAGGGAATCCGCTGCGTGGTGCTGGATGCTCTCGTTCTCATCATTCAGCGCCAGTTCATACCAGGAATTAATCTGGTCATCATACCTGTCCGGATTCTCGCACTCTCCCAGGATTCTTCTGGAATCCAGCATGACCGCGATCTGCCAGATGAGCAGATTGCAGTTTGGGTACTCGTTTATGGTGTTGACTGCCCACTGATAGGTCTTCTCATAGCCTTCCTCGGAAAACATTTTTTCCATTTCCCGGATCAGTTCTTCAATCTCAGCATCTGTAAGATTTTCTCGAAAAGCCAGCAGCGTATCCAGGGAAATATGAAGCAGCCTTGCAATGGGCGCCAACAAATCAATGTCAGGCTTCGAATTGCCGTTCTCCCACTTATTCACAGCCGGCGTGGTCACTCCTAACCGATTTGCCATCTCCTCCTGGGTGAAACCGGATTCTTTCCTGTATTTCTTAATTACACTTCCAATGTCCATTCCTGTTATCTCCTCTAAACGAACTTGTCACCAGCCGGTGACATCATCATATATAAAAATCAGTTACAGCAAAAGCTTTTGTAAGTAAATCATAACAGGATTGCGGGCAGGGGACAATTGAATTGTTGTTAAGTAATTTTCAATTTTTTTAACTGGTGGGAAATAAGAAGGGTTTTCAGAGATGCAAATGGGAGGGAATTCATAGTACCATATTTGTATTGTAAAACCAGATAGAAACTGCTATAATTTTGCCAAATACTTTAGAACCTGTTTAAATACTGTAAAATCAGAATTGCGGAGGTGCTGCGAATAAAATTAAAAGATATCTCGGCGGGACCAGACTGGGTTGTATGGATTGCTTTTATAGTATTTGCAGTGTTTTCCATAGTTTTGCTTCTGGGGCGTGGAAGCTGGCTTATTTCCGGATACAATACTGCTTCCAAAGAAGAAAAGGCAAAATATAACGAGAAAAAATTATGCAGAGTAATGGGAAGCGGAATGGCTGTTATAGCGGTTCTCATATTGATCATGGGTGTGTTTGAAAGCATCCTGCCAGTATTTTTTGTATATATTTCAATATAATGGGAAAGTCAAGGAGAGCGCCGAAGCGCCCTCTTTTTTGAACCAACGAATACTTATTTCCGTGCCACAAGATGCGCCCGAAAGCCTTTCTGCTTCTCCATAGTCAGCACGGTGAAACCAGCCTTCTGTGCCATGGAGATGAATTCAGAAGCTTTATGTATTTTTACGTCGCCGTGTCCAACCAGGTTTGCCAGCGGCATTTCCAGATGATTCATCAGCCAGACAACGAAATCAGATGAGGTATAATCACGCAGAACCAGGCGGCCGCCTTTTTTCAGAACGCGATATGCACTATTGAAAAAATCCTGGGGATTCGGATAGTGATGGAAACTGTTGGAGCAAATAACTGCATCAAAAGAACCCTCTGCAAAAGGCAGATTTTCGCTGTCGCCTACGAGAAATTCCGTATTGGAAAGATTTTTTGCCTGAGCCACACGGATCATTTCGGGGGTGAGGTCAAGCCCTACATAATGTTTATCCGGGTATTTTTCATGAAGCAGCTCAATCATCGGTCCTGTTCCGCATCCGCAGTCCAGCACATCGTGAAACTCTTCTTTTTCCAGTTCAGCCAGAATCGGTGGGTAATCATCCTTGCACATTTCATAAATACCAGCATGTCCGCTGTCATAGACTTTTGCGGCCTGCGTAAATTCTTTGATAGAGAGTTTTTTATATTCTTCCGGTGTCATAGCAGTCATCTCCTTCACGTTTATTTTTTTCGTTAGATACTACTAACCACATTACCATAAATCCACTGGAAAGTCAAAAATTTTGTTTTCGGTACCGCTAACTTCCGGTTGCAGCTCTATATAAGAGTGTGCTAAACTAAAAGTAAGATAAAACTAACCGGACAAAGCAAGCGAAAAATGATCCAGCAGAAGGAGGAGAAAGAGTATGATCGCACAAGTACTGTTGGAAGGTTTGATACTTGGCATTTTGTTGATGGAGGTATGCGCATTCGGGATTCGAAAGGGTGCTGTAGGGATGGTGCAAGAGATTTCTGGTCAGGCTTCTGGCAGCTGTTTGTGTAATGGACAGATGGCCGTCAGAAGAATCTATGATGAAACTGGCGATGGAAAACAATCTTTTGGCGCATATGGCCCTGGTGCTGGTATTTTTCCGGAATTGCCAGAAGCTGGACCACTACATACTTCCGCTTTTGCTTTCTCATAATTGCTTCAAGATTGTCCCCGCCTTTTGCGATATACTTCACGAACCAGATGTACCGTTTGAAGACCAATTTCCCGTAATTCTTTTTCTGATAAATTCGTAACCTTGATCATAGTGCCTCCTGTATTTATGAGTTAGCTGCAACTCACCATAAACAATCGTTACTTTCAAGCGGTAAAGTGATAGCCGATTACATAACAATGTAGTATTTTCACTTCTCTCTGTATATTTGTTCTATTTTGAACCCTTTGAGTGCCTTTTGCATATCCTAAAACCAGAAGTCAAAAAAGGAGTTCATCTGCATGAGAAATAAAAAATGGATTTCGGCTGCGGCGGCAGTGGTTCTGGCGGTGACGGCGCTGCCGTTTACAGTGACTGCGAGAAAAAATGAGGAGAAAGAGCTTACGAAGGTTACTCTGAATGAGGTTGCGCATTCTATTTTTTATGCGCCGCAGTATGTGGCCATTGAAGAAGGCTACTTCGCAGAAGAAGGGCTGGATCTGACACTGGTGACTGGATTTGGGGCAGATAAGGTTCTGACAGCACTAATCTCTGGTGAAGCAGATATTGGATTTATGGGGGCTGAGGCATCCATTTATGCCTATCAGGAAGGTGCCACCGACCCGGCCGTGAACTTTGCACAGCTCACCCAGAGAGCTGGAAATTTCCTGGTGGCCAGGGAGGAAATGCCTGATTTTAAATGGGAGGACCTGAAAGGCAAGAAAGTTCTTGGTGGACGTAAAGGTGGCATGCATATATCAATGTAAATTATGAGACGATTGTAATTTTGTGTAATTGGGTGGATGGG
>OLON01002088.1_pt1 | contig 10704 bp, 12 predicted proteins | sample 1672691 | NCBI WGS metagenome assembly OLON01 (sample SAMEA3136714, study PRJEB25190) | human gut metagenome | biome: human gut; feature: human-associated habitat; material: faeces | place: Austria | collected 2013
AAATTAGTAATAAGGAATTCTCATTTTGACTTGTACTATTTATATTCTAGCACCATTTATTCTCAATAAAATCATGAACAGATTTTAATCGAGACTTCTTAATAATTCTCTGATATGTCGGCATCATACCTTCATTTGCTTCACTACGGTGCAGAACATAGCCAATTTTCAGAAGAATTTCTGGTTGAATACTAAATGCATAATATGTATAGCCACCCATTTTCCCCTGAATTGCCGGAATTCGATTATCCATTCCTTTAATCTTATTATTTGCAAACAGAGCTCCCAGCAACTGATATCTTGAGCATCTACCAAGGTGCTTTGCAAGTTCCTCATAATACTTAATTACTTTTTCATCAAAATAAGCGATACCGAATTCGTCCATTAAATCTTTATCTGATTTACCAACAATATAATTCTGGGTTGCAAAAATAAATTTTATATTATGATTCGGGAATTCTTTTGATATCTCATTGCGGACTCCTTGCATATAACCTTTTATTGCTTCCAGCTCAGTTTTCCATGCCTTCTCTTTAGGTTTTTCAGCACATTTACACTCAACGACAAGAACAGTTTCTTCATCAGCAGCAAATACATCTATCTGCTTTTTATGATTTTGGGTTTTAATGGAGTATTCGATTTCAAAATGAGCATCACGATTTAAGCGAGTAAAACCCATTTGAGCAAAAAGAACCCAAAGGCGATTTTCAAAATTAACACTCTCTGACTTATCTCTACGCACTTTTACCTTATCAGGATTTTTTGTGTCTTTAAAAAAATACCATCCTTCTGTTTTTTCCTTTTCTAAAGCAACTCTCCACGTTGTCTTTTCTGTATAAGTTTTTTTCCTTTCTCGCATAGCAATCGGAACCTCTGCTTGCGATAAAATTTTATCCCAATCCGTCATAGCTGATCTCCTTAGTAATTGCAGATGATTAATTCTTTTCCACGACGTCCAGTTACTTTTGCATTTATGCATCGTCGAACATCTACTTCAATAATATTATAATTAGAATATAGTTCTCTTATTTCGTTACACTCAGAATTTGTTTGAATAAAATTAATTCCTCTTCTATTTAAGTCATCACAAATCTCCTTTAATTCATGCTGTTCTGCAATTCCAAAAGGAGAAGAGTCGTACCTCAAAAAAGAAGCTTTATTCATTGGATAATACGGTGGATCTAAAAAAACAAAATCTTTCTGAGTAATAGTTTCAAGAGCCTCTCGGTAATTGCCATTCATAAAAATAATATTTGAATTATTTATATACTCACTAATTTCTAAAATTCCTTTCTCATTTACAATTTGAATACTGGAATTTCTACCCATAGGAGTGTTGAAAAATCCTTTTTTATTTACTCTGTATAATCCGTTATAACAAGTCCTATTCAAATAAATTGTTCTAGCTGCCTTAGCAAGATTTGAAAGTGATTGAAACTTAATTTGATCTCTATCAATCCCTCTAATTTGATAATAAAATTCACTGCAATGCTTATTATCATATTCTTTTAGAAGCTCAATAAGTTCATTTGGCTGCTCTTTTATTACTTTATAAACATTAATTAATTCCGTATTTGCATCATTTACTATTGCCTTTTGTGGTTGCAACTCCAAAAGAACTGCACCTGCACCAAGAAACGGTTCATAGTATGTTTTAAATGTTTGAGGAACAAGCGGAATGATATCTGGTAGAAGTTGTCGCTTGCCACCTGCCCATTTTAAAATCGGCGATATCTTATTCATTGTATTTTTCCTCGATATAAAACTCCTGTTGTTCAAACCATTTATACCAACTTAACAAAGTTCTTGCACGTCGTTGTTTTGTGGCCGATTCAGTAATTCCATATGTTCCTTCTATTAAAATTTGAATAATCTTATTCTGTTCTGTTCTCTCTTTTCCTTTACACAAATGATATGTATCGCAAATAAATTGATTTTCAAGAATTGCTAGTAAAAAAACTTTCTTTCTAAAAGGCTCATCAAGTAATTGAATTGCTTTACCACGATTTGTTAAATAGGTATTTTTACTCCTTTTTTCTGCTAATCCAATAAAACATATCGCATTTAAATAATATGCTCCTTGTCTATCTGAGATTCCATATTTTTCAGCAAAGGTATACCTATTTAGCCCCTCTGCCGATAAATCGACAAATACCTGATACACAAATTCCAAATTATCAGCTTGTGGGAACGAAACAACGTAATCCATATCTATTCCTCTCTAACGCTTTATTTTTCTTCATTTGGAATAATTTCAATAATATCATCTATTCCACATCCTAAAACAGCACAAATCTTTACAAGAATCTCAACACGCACATCTTCATTCTTTCCCAATTTTGCCATGGCATTAGTACTAATTTTTGCAGCACGAATCAGTTCTGTTTTCATCATTTTACGTTCTTCTAATATTTTCCAGAGTTTATCATAATTAACTTGCATAATTTGTCTCCTGCTCCCAAATAATCCAGTCAAAATATTATTTCAATATTTTTATTAATCATACCACAAACAATTGCATATTTCAAATTGCAATATTCAACTTCAATAATTTTTAATCCGTCATTACAACTACAAAATACAATTCATACATATACTGATTTTTACTCCTTTTTTGAAACAAAAACAACTTATTGCTTAAGCATATCACATTATAATGAAATATCCGTTTTCAACTCCATTAACACAGTACTGTTTTTCGGCCGATATACAACATCTTTTCAACAAAAAAAGACATAAGCTTTCCCTACGTCTTAACTATCGATTCAATTTTCAAAAAGTATAAAATAAATAAGGTACAAATTGTATATTTTCATCCAAGATTCTATATAAAATCAAGGCTTTTTCTCCGTCCATCAAACACTTCTATGACACAAAAATAAAATTTTTATCATTGTTTTGTTTTTCCTTAATTGCTCAGAAATGCTCTGCCTTGCAATGGATTCTGTGTGGAGAATATTCAAAAATTACAGATTGTAACAAAATTTAGCATGTAATTTCGTAAAATTGATAACAAAACGAAAAGAGTTCCTACTAAGAATTATTTACTAAATTTTACAAAAAAAGAAGAACCCGACGCATCAGGTTCCCCCCAGGTGTAATCCGAAGACATCCACCGCAATTCTTATTTATAATATACTACTTTTGCACAAAATATGCAAGAATTTTATGAGCTACTAATAAATTTTTGTAATGCATTCATATTGGGTCTATGTTGTGTACCAACCACTTGATTATAGATGTTAATTGGTAGTTCATTTCTCAAATACTCCGTTTGCTGTTGATATGAAGTAATAAACTGCTTACAAGCAGTTTTTGTCTCTCCCATCTTTCTAAGAAAATATGTAATCATAATAACGTATGCATCCATATACTTAAAATCAAGATTTGAAATGCCTACTTCACTTTCCAATAATGTAATGAGACGCTGATCAATTTTACCAGTCTTAAATCTAGTATCAAATATCACATTATTATGCGCGATTGCATTGCGCAAGTCTTTTATTGTAAATATAAAAAACTGCGTATTCATACCATCAGAATCAAGATTCGTTGGTAACTTCATAATTTTGGAAACATAAAGCTTAACATCCGTACAAGCACAATCATATAGTGTTCCAAACTCCCCCAATGCTAAGGTTTCAAAAATGGCCCAAATCGGAATCGTAATATCATTATTAAAGAAATGTGCCACAACGCTTTTCTTATTATAATCACGTACTAGAGCAGCATTTATTTTCCCTTTCAAATTCATTCTCTTAGTGTATTCTCTTTTATAAGCGCCACTCCCAGGAGTATGATTTCTATAGGATGTAAGTGATTTATTATAGATTATATCAAAATTTTCTGATTTGCTATTTGCAAGCAATGCCTCGATAACATAACTCTTTAATGCATTTTCAATAAACATTACTTTAGGATATAGGATTGATTTTAATTGCATATCATATTTGTTTAATGCAATCACCTCATCAAGAGAACTAAAATTTATACGATTAGTATCTTCACGAACAAATCTATACCCCTTAAACCCATGATAATAACCCATATTACGTAAAGCCTGTGTTTGTGAACTCTTAACATTGATATGATGTGTATTTCTTAAATATTTCATCAATTGGTAGATTGATAACATATATTTCCTTCTTTCACAGTTAATTATAAATATTATATCACCAAGCACTTGCTTTTTCCATAAAAATAACGTCCACATAATATAACAAAAAAGACGTAAGATTTATCTCACACCTTTACTATTCTAACTATCCCGATCTGATCTTCCAAAGGTATAAATAAGGTGTAAATTGTTCGTCTCCATCTCAGAAATCCTACAAATCCAAGGCTTTCACCACATATATTAAACATTGCCGTGGCAGATGAAAAGTATTTTTATCAAAATGTATTTCCTCCTAAAATGCACTGTCCTGCCCCGATTTGCTCCGATTTATCCCGCCTGTTTTCGGGGTGTAGCAGCGTTTACTCTGTCACAGTTTTCCCGAAACAGGGCAAAATGGAGCAAGTTACGACAGGCTGTAGTAGTAAAATGGTAGTAAAAATCGGGGGCTTACTACCGTTACCCCAAATCTTTCTTCCATCATTTACATCATACTCTTTAGAATTACTGATGCTATATTCTTGCCCTCACGCCAGTCGCTTCCAGTTTTGGCAATCGTAGTTTTGTATCGCCCGTCACCATAGTAGGTAAGTCGATAATGTTTTCCGTCTTCTGTGATTTCAAAGCCCAGTCCAAGAAGTTGTTGACGCATCGAGCTAGACAGAGTTTTATAATCTTTAAACAGCGCCTTCACGATGCGTTCTCTTTCATCATAAACATTCTGATAGTCATTGTTCTGAAGCACATCGTTTAAAACATCCCATCTTCTTGTTTTTTGACCAAGATTCTTGATTTTCTCTGCTACAGCATCTAAAATCATTTCTTTGATTTCACCCTGATAGAATTCCTCTTCGTCACCAAGAAACAGAATTGGTACTTCATCAATACCATTCAGTTTTTCACGTAGCCCCTGATTTTCTAACTGGAGAGAGGTATTTGCTCTTGTTAATTCCTCAATCTGTTGACGAAGTTTAGCATTATCGGCATCGAATGCACCAATATAAGTTTCCACTTCGCTTTCAGCTTTTTGTCTTGCTAGTTCTGCTTCTGCTTTCTCAGCTTTTTGACTCACATATTTATCTGTCAACAGAGCATTATTTACACCTTGCCAAGTGGACAGAAGTGCTTTCTTCTGCGCATTCATGTACTGAAATACCGAACGTGTAACCTTATTCAAAAGAATGTTATCACTTCCTATGTATGTTCTATAAAGAAATCTTCTATGTTTTCCATTGGGGAAATAAATGCCTACTCCACCGAAATACTCGTTATTGTCGTTGCACAAAGAACGAATTTGCCAATTTGTTTGCTTGTCTTCCTGGAGTAAAACATGCGCTGCTCCTTTAAGCTTACTGCAAAGCCAGCTAACATTTACTGGGTCATGGTTATAAACTGTCTTTGAAACATAGACAATCGGAAGTAGATAATGAGCTTGTCCGTTAATCACATCAGTTAGGAGCGGCAGGTTCTCCTCTGAGATTACAATTGCCTGACGAAGAATAGAAAGTCTATTATCTTCCATGAGATATCCGCCGTCAATAAGCATACTAATAAAATGTGGAGTAGAAAATTGAAGATCTTCCATCTGTGCATCTTCTGTATATCCACGATCCAACTGTATTGTCATTTTCATCGAATCGAAGTTCATGATATAATCTGTATCCCAGATAGCACCATCTTCTTCTCTTTTTTCAAAGCGAACTGCTATAATGTTTTTATTCCTATATTCCTCTATAGCAAGCCACAAGGATTCATTTCCAAAACGAATATTACGCTCACCATTCCAGTTAACATCCGGAATAACATTATCCGCGTGCGGGCTTGACTGATTCCACTGTATTACCAGTTGCACAAATCCGTCCTTCGTTAAGGTATCTTTGATTCGCAGTGTCGTACAGTATAAAAGCATTGCCTTCCCTCCAATCTCCCATTTTTACTTCTTAGTTTTCGTATTCGAGTTAGCTTTTCCTTTAGCGGTATATATGTCAGCAATTTCTTCTGCCTTTTTTGAGTAGAGCCCAGAAGACTCCTTCGGTTTAAGTTTTGTAGAAAAAAGCAATTCTACATCCACTCTCTCAAAATCTGTGTGAGCAAATTCTTCCCTGTTCATATGAAAGTTAACAACATCTTTCCGACGTAGCGTTCCATATGAAGATTCGTGATATTCAAGGAAGCCCGTAATCTCAACATCATTCAAAAAACCGTATGTATCAGATGCATATGTCATTATCAGTGCTCGTAACAGTACGCGATGCATAATATGTTTTTTCTGTACCAGCTGATACTTTGCTTCAATTGGTTTCGGCAAAATCGCATCTTGGTCTTGATCGTAATAAAAAGAAGAGAATGTGAGAATTTCTTCTGAATTGGGTATGCGATACGCAAAACGAATTTTTTTGTTTGCTTCATCATACTGCACATCTGCTACGTCAATCTGAAATGGATCCAGAAAGTCTGTTGAAAAAGTATCCTGCCGAAGAGCGAATGAATAATATGCTTCAATCTGCTCAATATCTCCACTCTTCATTTTTCTGTGAAGTTCATCCATCTCTTCATGCTGTTTCTGCTGAACCTCATAAAAGTGCTTTGCTCTTTTGTTATAAAAGTCCAATGCCGACCTTACATCAGCTTCATATATTGCATCGGCCTGCTTTTTCTTTTCATCAAGTTCAACTTTAACAGCAACGCTGAAAAAAGCTTTTATTCTTAAACCCCAAAAAATCCCTGCTTCTTTGTTTACATATTTTTTCTTTGGTTTTTTGAACGGCTCTATCTCACTCCAGTCCTTTAGTGAGTTGTAGTAATCTTCCGCTGTACATGGTTGCAAATTGATGAAATGCAGCCTACGGGAATAGTTCTTGTTGCCGGAATCAACCTGACCTGCTTCCTGCTCCTTCTGTTCAAAATAATTGGGATTAATAGCCCGGTGATTTCCATATGCTGTATTTTTGCCCATGCATTAATCCTCCGTCACATTAATCTCTTCAAAGTTGTATGCTCCAACTGGATACTCGTTGATATATCCTTCTACTCTAAAGGCATGACCGCATTCAATGCACTCATAATCTTCACAATCGAAGCAATGCTGTATCTCCACGCCCATCTGACGTTCTGCTTCATAGTCCCCGGTACCGTAATCTGAAAGATCAATTGCATTACTAGAACCACAGTAAGGGCATTTCACAACACGCTTCATGCTGATTCCATCTGACTCCATTTTCATCTCATTCAATCTAACTGTTTGAAAGTATGATTCCAGAGCCCTACGAAAAATCTGGGATTTCGGCTGTCCAGTCATTTCACTACAATATGAAAGCATCTGATTCTCCTCGTCATTGAGGCGAACCCGATACTGGTTGTCACGTTTATCATCTACAGGTGGTCTTCCTTTTCCAGCCATGTCCTTCTCCTTTTACGGATATCCATTTAATTTTACTACCTAAATTATACAGATTTCGACATTCCTTGTCAATGATTAAAGGTATATCCATTTAATAAAATTTCTATGGGCAGAAAACGAAAACGCCCTGCATCCGCAGAACGCCTTTCCCATTCTGTATTGTCACACCACCCGGAACATCTTCTGAGTCACAGGCTTCTCGCCTGTGGTCTTTTCCAATTCTCTTTTGGCAGCATTCAATTCTTCCATGCGTATCATCTCGTCCTTGGCATCCTCCAGCCCCAGGTGCGTATAGGTGTTCATAGTCACACCGATGTCTGAATGCCCCATAAGGTACTGGAGGATCTTCGGATTCATTTCGGCTTTCGCCATGTTGGAGCAATAGGTGTGACGGCACACATGGAGCGTGATGTTCGGCATCTGCACTCGGCAGATGTCGTTGTACCTCTGCACAGCGTGGTTGAGACGGTGCTGCCAGTGCATGGCCACCTCCGGCATCCCGTCCTTATCCAGGTACAGAAAGCCACTGTAACCGTCCACGAACTTCTCCACCTTCGGCGTGAGTCTGTCCTCAATGATCGCCCGGAAGCAGTATGCCACATCCTCTGTGATTGAGAGTTTCCGTGTTCCGGCGTTGGTCTTTGTGGACTGGATGATATACTCCACTTGGATGCCCGCAAAAGCTGATGGTCGATGGTGATGATGTTGTTCTCCAAGTCAATGTCCTTGATGGTAAGTCCATAAAATTCCGAAATTCGCCTTCCCGTATGGAACAGAATGTAGAACGCCTCGTAGTATTTGCAGTACACATTATCGTCCCGGACGAACTTGAGGAACTTCCACATCTGGTCTTTCGTGATGGCTTCCCTTGTGACGGTGTCGTTCACAACCACTCCGGCAAGTTAAAAGCCGAAGGGGTTCTTAATTAGGACATCATCATCCACCGCCATCTGAAATGCCGGACGGAGAACACCACGCACGGTCTTTACGGTGCTGTACCTCCTGCCGTCCTCCTGCAATTTTGATATTGTCAATATTGGTTTACACTTTATTCTCAAGAATGTTCGACCTTATGCAGCCTCCTGTAGTGAAGCATAGTATTGCTGTCGCTTAACCATCGGAGGTAACCCAACGTTAGCAGAGCAAATCCTCCAGTTATTCCAATAGCTGATGAAGTATCTCCAGATGAGGGTTTTTAACTGTTCTACAGTCATTGTGGTGGTGTCATAACGCCCATAAAGTAATTCCTCGAGAGCGTTTCAAGTTTTGTGTAAACGTTAAAAACTGATATAAGATTTGTGAATAATTACAAATGGGCAGAGCCGATTTTCTAGGTTCTGCCCTTATCTGCATTATACAGGAGTTTTTAGGCATGTCAATAAGACCTGCCTAAAACAAGCTGGTTTTACAGGTTGCGTCCAATCAGGCGTTCTTCAAAATAGATTTCCAGCTGGGAATGAATCTGTCCCCAGTCCTGACGGTGACCAGTCCATTTTTTCGTGATATCCATAGTTGCCAAATATAGCATTTTCAAAAGGCTGTCATCTGATGGAAAAACGGTCTTACTTTTGGTAACTTTTCGGAGCTGACGATTGAATCCTTCAATGGCATTTGTGGTGTAAATCAGGCGTCTTACTGCCTCCGGATATTTGAAATAAGTGGACAGGGTTGCCCAGTTATCATGCCAAGATTTATAGATTTTCGGGTACTTGGAATCCCATTTATCTTTGAACAATTCTAACTCATTTAAAGCTGTTTCTTCCGTTGGAGCTGCATATACAAGCTTCAGATCAGCCATCAGTTTTTTGATGTCTTTGTATAAAACAAACTTCGTTGAATTGCGGATCTGATGGATGATGCACTGCTGGATCTCTGTTTTAGGATAAACAGCCTCGATTGTCTGTGGAAATCCATTTAAACCATCAACACATGCAATCAGGATATCCTCAACGCCCCGGTTTTTTAATCCATTCACGATAGAAAGCCAGAACTTCGCACTTTCGTTTTCTCCAACATACATCCCAAGGATATCTTTTTTCCCATTCATGTCGATACCAAGCGCAATGTAAACTGCACGTTTTACAATACGTCCTTCACTGCGGACATGATAGTGGATTGCATCCATAAATACTACAGCGTACACCTCTTCCAGAGGACGTTCCTGCCATTCTTTTACAATAGGCAGGATTTTGTCTGTGATCCTGCTGATTGTACTGTCAGAAATATCAATATCGTATAATTCACGCATATGAGATTCAATGCCTCCGGTTGTCATTCCCTTGGCATACATGGAAAGTATTTTTTCTTCCATGTCCTGAGTTATGGTATTCTGATACTTTTTAATCAGCTGCGGTTCATAACTACCGTTACGATCCCTTGGGATAGCAACATCCATATCACCATAACTGGTATGCATGTTTTTGCTGGAATGTCCATTTCTGCTATTGTCTGTTTCCTTGTTTCGGTAGTCATATTTGGAATATCCTAATTCCTCATCCAGTTCTTCATCCAAAGCACCTTCCAAAAGAACAGACATCATGTCACGCATGATGCTGTTTACATCGGTGCCATCTTTGATGCTGATATCATTATTTTTCAGATAGTCACGCATCATTTCTCTCATTGCTGCTTTTTGTGGGCTGTCTTTTCTTCTTGCCATAAAAATAACCTCCAAACTGAGTAATTTTATCTTACATCAGTTTGGAGGTTTACACAAACTTTGGGATGCTCCCGATTTCTTCTGCCCGGCTTCGGATGCTATTCATAGCTCCGACCCATGCCATCTGATCGGCAGCTTTCATCTCCTCGGTCACAGACTCCGCTTCCTGCATCTGTCTGATAATCAATTGTAATCTGCGCTGCGCCTGCCCGTTCAGACCAGCCAGGTACGTCCAGAGTTAACCGCTCAAGATCAGATCATTCAGGAGGATTGGGCAATGCTCTCTGAGGTACTCCCGGTGCATCCGTCCCCATTTACCAATGGGGCGCTGTTCCTCAGAGGGCAGGACAAGAATCGGAATATAATAATCGCCAATGAGTTCATACCAAAGGCCATTGCTCTCATCATAAATATGTTTCTTCATCTCAGTCATAGTATTGATCTCCTTATTCTGGCGTTAGAATCTGCAAGTCTGACTCTCCAGAAATATTGGTAAATCTTTGGTAAATTTGAGATTGAAGCACAAAAAAC
>OLON01002094.1_pt1 | contig 10685 bp, 11 predicted proteins | sample 1672691 | NCBI WGS metagenome assembly OLON01 (sample SAMEA3136714, study PRJEB25190) | human gut metagenome | biome: human gut; feature: human-associated habitat; material: faeces | place: Austria | collected 2013
TCTGTGAATATGAGCCTTCGTATGATACAGGCATCCAAGATCTTATCGATCCTGGAATCTCATAATCCATTTCGGATATTCCTATGAGGAATACAGACGGCTTGTCCTATATATATCTTTACTTTCCAGACAAAAATGTTATAATGATGATATTAAGTTAGTGATAATTAAGTGCGTATTTTTAAATCGGGGTATGGTAATACCTTGGTTTTTTGTACATTTTTTTAAGTAAAAGGAAGCGAAAGCTTCCTTTTTGTGTTATAAAAAGGTTTTTTATTGGATCTCTTAGTATCTTACGAATCATCTGTGAAAGTTTTTCTGATGGACAGTGTTTGGTATGGAAACAAAAGTAGATCTGGTAAATAACAGGTGTTACTTCCTATCTGTGATAGGGCGTTTTGAAAGCCCTATCAGGGGCGGGAGGAGAAAAAATGAATAAGGAAAAGAAGAAAAAGAAATTGCAAAAAATAAGTGAACAAATTTTTGCAATTGGACTGACAGTTATTTGTGAGGTCGCATTTCTGTTGTGGTTGTTGCAGCCATGCAGTGATGCAACCTTACTGCTTCTCGGTTTTGGAAGCGCAATACTTCTCTACTGGTCACTCGACTGGTTTGAGAAACTACTGCTCAAAAGATTAGAGAAAAAAGAAAAAGGCTGGAGGAAGATTAAAAACCACAGCCGCAGGAGATCAAAGTGTTAAGAGTCAGAGGGATATAGAGTTTCTAGGGTAGGATAAAATGATGAAAGCAAGAGCTGATGGATCATCTTACATAGGAAACTCTATCCCAATCTGACATATTCACATCGTAAGACGTTTTTTTATTACAATTTTTCCAAAATCGAAACATAGATTTTGATCAGATACATAAGAAACGGAGGAACTATATGAAGAAAAGCAACAAATATTACAACCAGGGAAAATTGAAAGCGGAGCGAATGTATAAAAGTAAAAAGAAATACATTGTATTGGCTGTGCTCGTATTGATTGTCTGGAACATTTTGGGGGCAGTCTATCATGGCAGAGGAACGGATTTAGATCTGACAAATGAAACTAAATCCGGGTGGTTAGCAAGTCGTTTTGAAAAGCTCTGGGATAATGGGGATGATTACACTTCGAATGCAGTGGACACAGATCTGACTTCATCTAATTATGCGGCCTATATGAATGAAATACCGAAGTGGGATGAGACCATACAGTCCGTAGTAGTTCATGATAATATCCCTTATTTTACAGAGGATGAGTTGAATGTGAACGAAAGCTATATGAAACTTTCCGAACTGGATTCCTTAAACCGTTGTGGTGTGGCCATGATGGCAGCAGGGGTTGATACCATGCCAAAAGACGGAGAAGTAAGAGGTGAGATCGGAAATGTGAAACCTTCTGGCTGGGTGCAGAATAAATATCCGGAAGTCATTGAAGAAGCACCAGCGTATCTGTATAACCGTTCCCATCTGCTTGCCTGGAGTCTGTCTTCCCTAAATGCCGAAAAACGAAATCTGATAACCGGCACGCGGGCTATGAACCTTGAAATGCTAAATTATGAAAAAGTCATTTTAAATTATCTGGACAACCATCCGGAAGCATTGGTACTATATCGAGTAACACCTGTATTTGAAGAAGATAACCTTCTGGCTAGTGGCGTGCTCATGGAAGCGAAATCAATCGGAACTGAAGATGTCTCTTTTTGTGTGTACGTTTACAATGCCCAGAAAGGGATCCAGATAGATTATAAGACAGGTGAAAATCAGATAAAACAATGAGACAGAGTAGGAGTAATGAACATGTACAACAAAAAACCAAAAAAAATCCGTTCCACAGTGTAAAAGAAGATGAGATTCTGGCATCTTTTAAGAAAATGGAGCAGTTTGAAAAGGATGAAGATTTAAGGTCCGGGAAAATTATCAGTTTCCATGAGAAATATTTGGATCAGCTTATGAAAAGAGAGTATGTGCGGGGTTTTCGAATGGCAGAAGTACTGCTGTTTGAGGCAATTACTGATTCAGAGTGCCGTTCACTGAATCAATCGTCCATAAAAACAGCGATATATGATTTTATGACAAATGATACGATACGATATTGTAACACACAGCTGTTAGAGCCGGAAAACGAACTGCTATCTGAAACTTATATAGAAAAACTTAAGAGAAAATGCATAGTACCAGATATGGAAGATGATGAAAAAGAAACAGTCATAGCAATCAGGATGTTTTACAAAGGATTGCTCCAGGGAATGAAGCAGTATTTGCAATAAGTTTTTTGATCCCTCTTCTTAGGATGGATAAAATATACGGAAACACTTGAAATTAAAAACTAAAGATGATAAACTATATGTAATTAAGTTAAGTATAGTTAAGTGATAAGGGTGAATATAGGATTCGCCATTTTTTAATTTTAGATCGCATTTTAGCGGTCTTTTTTTGTTTAAAAATTAATTCTAAATCAGAATTTTATATAGATCCTCACCTTCCTGGACACAAGGTGAGCGGAATTTTAATGCGGTAAATACGCGAAAGAACTGGCAGATGTCACTTCTGAAGAACGAGCTAAATCCGCATGTTCCCCTCACCAGTGTAATGAGGGGCATAGTCTAAATATTTATTTTTAATTGCCCTGAAAAGGCAGAAGGAGGACCAATGAAAATATCGATCATGAAATCAGATCTTGCACGTGCGGTAACGGCTGCTGGGAAAGCGGTAGTAGCAAAAACAACCAGACCAATCCTGGAGTGTCTTCTGATTGATGCATCAACGGATGAGGTCTATATCACTGGCTATTGTGACGAGATGAGCATCAAGACGAAAACAGATACAAGAGTGTATGAACATGGACTGATTGCGGTTCCATTTAAGCTCTTTCATGAAATGGCCAAGAAGATGCCAAACGATGAGGTTGTGATTTTTGCAGACGAGACCTATCACATGCATATTGCAAGCGGAAAAGTCAAATTTGACATTGCAGGAAAAGATGCAGTGGATTTTCCAAAATTACCGATCATCGAGGAGAAAAACACTTTTTTTGTAAGTGAAAATGACTTAAAATCACTGGTTTCCGGTGTGGCGTTTGCTGCATCATCAAATGAGAACGACAAAATGTCCGGAATCAATCTAGTATTGCATGAAGGATATTTGAAAGCGAATGCACTGGATGGTTTTCGAATCGCTCAAAATTCATTGCGGTTATCTTCTGGTGAATTGGATATGAATCTCATTGTGAGGTCAAAATCTCTCACAGAAGCAATCAAACTCATGGGTGGAGAGGATGATAAGCAGGTTCGAATTTCCTTTGATAAGAACCATATCTCCTTTGAATTTGAGGAAACCATGGTGATGTCAAGACTTATGGAAGGTGAGTATTTCAACGTGGATCGGATGATTAAGGTAGATGTGCCTACAATGATCACCACAGACAGATCTGGTCTTGGCGAGTCACTGGAGCGAGCGTTGCTTTTAATCAAGGAGGATGATAAAAAAATTCCTTTGATCATGCAGAATGAAGGGATGCTTTTAAAACTCTCATTGAAATCAAAGATCGGTGCCTTAGAGGAAGCTGTTATGGCAAATAATAACGGTGAGTCAGTAAGGCTTGGAATTAATCCAAGATACCTTCTTGATATTATCAAGGTCATTGATAATGATGAAATCGCATTTGGCTTAAGCAAGCCGAAAGCTCCGGTGTTAATCTCAGGAGAGGGATACAAATATATCGTCTTACCGGTGAATATTCCTGCATAAACGTAGAAAGGATTGAGAAATATGGTAGAAACGTTGGCCAAGTGGATGGCAACATCTGAAAAGTGGCTGAAAAATAAAAATGGAATGGGTGTGACTGTAAAAAAGTTCACCAAAAAAGAAGGAATCTTCTTTTTTGAACTGGATGTACCGGAAAAGTACTCCCGTTTCACAGAAAAGCTTCAGTCCTTGCTGCGAGAGATATGCGAACAGGGAGAACGATACATGGTATCCAGTATCTCCCTTACTTATGTTTCGGAGGAAGATCGGAAATCACACTTGCAGGATATCGTAACAATGTATCAGCAAAAACGGCTAGATTTACTAACGACATTAATCAAAGATGGCGTGGAACCGTTTACGGTAAGGTGTGGGGAAGAACTTGGAATACTCCGGGTTGAGTACCTGAAGCAGCATTTAAAATATGAGGAGAAGATATGGAAGCTTCCGGATGGATCTGTGTCAGATGATGGAATCATCTGGCGGGATAAAAACGGAGTGATCTACTACAACTATTACAATGAAATAGCTGTATCTGATTATCAAGCTGCCGTATAAAAAGAAAGAGGAGTCGTGATTATTCATGGCTCCTTTTCGTTAGGAGGAAAAAGAATATGACAACAACATTACCAGCAATAGTGTCGGAGAGAAAAAGTAAAAGTGAGATTCTTACAGATCTCTGGAAGAAGATCTGTAATAAATTATATGTCCCTGTTCACAGTATGAATGAGGTGACTTCCAAGCTCTTCGCTGAGACAAAAGAGTTTCCGGATGGAGATTCCCATTTTGTAATCATACGTTTGATCGAAAAGTGTAAATCCAATGGAAAATTGTTGGATGCGATCATGCAGGAGCAGAACCAGTTTACGGAATGGCACGTTGAAAATGAACCGGAAATTATTTGGGAAGAGGAGTAGAAGTTTGTTATGGAAGTAAATCATTATGAAATGGAGCGGTCGTGGGTAAAAACGGATGATCTCCAATGGAGATTGCAGCTAAATAGTACAACCTTTTATTTGGTTGAAATCCGTAAGGTCCGTAATACCTATGTTGGAGTATCTGAGATCATCGATACGGAAACCTATACGGAAAAGGATGTGCGTTCCTGTATCAAAAGTTATGGCTATAAATCTATAAATGATATGGAAAAAACATACGGTGATGACGTGATGGGGATTATAGCTGAGTGCTTGTTTGAAGATATGAGTTTAACGGAATTGCCAGTATATGGAAAATATTCTACGATAGAGCAAGCGGTACAAGGTGCTGAAGAGTTTATGCATTATGTAGAAAAAATAGAGTTACAATCTATTTAAGCTGGAAAACCAACGGTTTTAACTGTGGGAGCGTCGAAAGGAGAAAATTATGGCAACAAGAGGAGAAATCTATGAAAAATGCGGTGTTGTTAGCTTAATGACGGAAGATGAGGCTAACGAAGAATTATCAGAAGAGGATGGTGTCTTATTAGAGAACATCTTGAAAAAAGCATTTCAATCATATCTTGATTATTCCGGATATGATGACGAAACAGAATAATCTTGTGGTAGATGATGAGGTCCAGGCATACGCTTGGACCTTTTTCACAAGACAGGGATCCGTTCCATGGAGTTTCAAGCACCATTCTTTTTGCAAGAGTTTATTTTTTCCCGAGTAGTTCACCAGGGAAAGCATACTGTTATATCCAAATATTTGGAATGGATAAGGTTAAAAAGTGAAAAAAAGCGAAAAAATAGTGAAGCTATAGTAGAATAACTTAAATGGATGGGAAGATTATACGTTCTGGCAGACAGAAGATAAAAAGACATTAAAAAAGATTAATAATCTACTGAAAGATATTGACAGAAATGGCAATGAAGGAGTAGGTAAGCCGGAACCTTTGACTGATACTTTATCCGGATACTGGAGCAGGAGAATCAATGAAAAAGATCGATTAGTATATTGCATTGACGAAAACAATATATATATTTTGGTCTGTAGAGATCATTATACTGATTAGAAAATACAAGTTACGGAATAATACGCTTAACATTGGTTAGGCGTTTTTTTATAAGAGTAAAACTATTGAAATTATGTGTTTGGTAAAAAAATCATCTATTATGTAGTGAATGGTTAACATCAAATGAAAAAGTAACAATAAAAAGTGTACTTTTGCAATATTATTTTTTGACCTAACGACTTTCTCATTGTATAATTGATTTGTAAAAAATAGTAGGGAAGATACAATTAAAATGTTCGTGTATTTTCCTGTTGATAGCAAGACCTACAACATAGCAGAATATCATGCATGTTGATGAAAATTCACCATAATGAGGAGGAGAGTAAATGAAAAACAAAAAAGCCAGAGCGTTCATAGCTACCCTGGCAGTGACAACCGTTGTAACTGCTCAACCGGTATCGGTTCTCCATGCGGAAGAATCAAATGCAGGAAATAAGGAGTCGGTCGGTTCAGAGGAATCAAAAAAAGCGGCTCCGACAAATTTACAGGAAGCAACCGAGCAGTATAACGAAGCAAAAAAAGCAGATGAGGATGCTGCACAGGTTGAGAAAGACAGTAAAGCATTATATGACAGCGCAGTGAAAGATCATGATTCTGCGAAATCGGCTCTTTCAGAAGCTGAAAATGAAGAAGCACAGGCTGATCAGGATGCAAAAGATGCCTTTGAGCAGGCAAAAAAGGATGCGAATGAGAAGCTTTCTAAGGCACAGAAGGATGCTTCCAATGCAGAAAGTGTCGTATCCAATGCACAGAATACCAAAAATCAGAAAGAGCTTAAATATAATACGGCGAAGGCAGCAGCAGAAGATGCCAAGAATGCACTGGATGAGGTAAAAGCATCTACGGATGTCACAGCGGATGATGTTGAACTTGCAAAAAATGCAATGGATAAAGCCAATGAGCAGCAGACGACCGCTGAGAAAAATAAAGGTGTTGCTGACCTGAATTTAGAGCTTGCAACAGCAGAAGAGCAGGCAGCCGCATCGCTTCTTACAGACGCAGATCAGGCATTGAAGTCTGCACAGGCAGAACAGGAACAGGCACAGCAGACACTGAATGAGAAAAAGACAGCGTATGATCAGGCAAAGGATGCTTATGATAAAGCTGTAAAAACACTTGCAGAAGGTTCGCCGGAATACAAACAGGCTCAAAAAGAGTATGAGGATGCGAAGACAGCTGTAGAAGGTGCGAAGTCTAACGTAAAAGCTAAGAAAGATGCTGTCAGCGATGCACAGACAGCACTGGAAACAGCCCAGAAATTACAGGAAGTAAAAGAGAACAATGTAACAGCAGCAAGCCATCATGTAGACCAGGCGAATGCAGCATCTGATCTTACATCTGCGAAAAATGCATTGACTGATGCGGAGAATACCTTACAGGAGAAGCAGGATTCCCTTAATACCGCATCTACTAACCTGACAGATGCTAAGAATGCTAAGAAATCTGCGGATGAAACTTATGACGCAAAGAAAGAAGCAACTGCGAAAGCAAAGGATGCGTTGGAGAATGCAAAATCTGACTCTTCATCAGCAAAGGAAGCTGTACAGAAGGCAGAAGAAGCAGAAGAAACTGCCAGAGTCAATGCTGAAAATGCAAAAACAGCAGAAAATAATGCGCAGGTAGCCTATGATTCTGCGAATACAGAAAAGACACAGGCTAGTGAAGCAGTAAAAACTGCGCAGACCGATGTAGATTCTGCTCAGACTGCTTACGAGGAAGCAAAAGCAGCATATGAAAGTGCCGCACAGAAAGCAAAACAGGGATCTCTGGGATTCTATCAGTGGTTATCGGAATCAGAAACTTACACAGCACAGAATAAGGATGCCCTTGCAGCTGTAAAAGTTCTGACGGAAGAAACAAAAGCTGGAGCAGCGAAAAACTTCCTGGCTGCAACACATATCGGGGAAGAAAACGATGCAACCTCTTTGGATATGATGGTAAAATCCATTGCGTTTATGAAAGAATGCAATGCGATCCGCGCAACAGAAAATTTGGATCCATTGAAGATTACAAGTGTGGCAATGGCATGGGCGCAGGCAGATGCGAACTGGACAGCAAACCACTATGCGACAACGAAAGATTTTGAACATGCTAGGGTGTCAGGATATGGTGAAAATATAGCTGCTGGTTATAAACCTGATGCAAATATTTCCGGAGGTTGGGATACAGATAGACAAGATCCATTCTATGGATGGTATACAGACGAGAAGAAAAACTTTGTGGAACAGAATGGCGGGGAGACTGGTCATTATGAAAATATCATTGCTGATTATACAGTAACCGGCTTTGGTATGAATGGTATTTCTAAAAGCAGTGGTTATACGATGTATACGCATTCACAGACATTTCATGGTGATAAGGATGATCCAACATACAAAACTGAAGGTGCACTTACCGTAGAAGAGTATGAGAAAATCTTGAATGAATACATTGCGTCCATTGACAAAGATAAATTAGAAGCTGCAATGAATGATGCGAAAGCTACCTTAGATGCCAAGAATGCAGAGTTAGAATCCAAGAATAACGCATTGGAAGAGGCAAATACGAAGGTATCAGCAGCAGGGGAAGCCTTAACGAATGCCAAGGATGCGCAGAGAGAGGCTGACAATACTTATCAGCAGGCACAGGCTGACACCAAGGCAAAAGAGACTGCTGCGACTGAAAAAGAAAATCTTGTAGCAGAAAAGCAGAAAGAATACGATACTGCAGTGGAGGAAGAAAATGCTGCAAAAGCGGATGTTGATCAGAAAGCGGCCGCTGTAGCGGAAAAAGAGACAGCTGTAGCTACTGCACAGGCGGATCTGGAATCTGCACAGGCAGAGGTGACAAGCAGGCAGGACGCAGTAACTGTTGCACAGGAGAAGCTGAATGCACTGTTAGCAGAGGGTGAGACAGAGGCAGACGTACTTACGGTAGAGCAGGCAGAACAGGAGCTTGCAGATGCGCAGACAGCACTGGAGGCGGCACAGGCTGACACCAAGGCAAAAGAAACTGCACTTACAGACGCGAATCATGCATTAGAAACTGCGAACCAGGAACTTACCAACGCTCAGAATACGGAAGCAGAGAGGAAACAGGCGTTAGATGCATTAGCGGCTGAACTTTCATCAGCGGTTGCAGAAAAGAAAGAAGCGATGGATGCTGCTGAGGAAGCTAAGACAAAAGCGAAAACAGCACTCACAACTGCTGAAGATACAGTAACTGCAAAAGAAGAGGAAAAGGCAGCTGCTGAGACAAATTATCAGACGAAAAAAACTGATAAAGAAAATGCAGAAGCAGATGTTCAGCAAAAGCAGGCACTTGTTGAACGGACAACACTTGATGCAGCCAATGCAAAAACTGTTTACGATGCAATATCAGCATCCTACTCAAATGTCCAGAATGCAGAGACCGCTTATCAGGATGCGTTAGACGTTATGAATCAGGCAGATACAGAGCTTCAGTCAGCAGTGCAGGCTCTTAGTGATGCAGTAGAGAGTCAGGACAGAATCAATGCGATCCTGGCAGAAGCCGAGGATCTGGCAAGAAGAGCAAATGTCCTTTCCTATGAGGACGCTAAGACAACTCCGATCACAGATCCGGATTTCAGCTACTTAAATTCAAAAGTAGAGGCAGTTCTAACAGCAAAAGCAGATCGTGAAGCAGCTGAAGCAGAAGTGGAAAGAACATCCGCATTGCTTGCATCGGCAAAAGAAAAATATGATACTGCAAAAGAGAATCATAGAAGAACATCAAATGAATTAGCGATTGCAAAGACTACTTACGAATCGTTCTTGCCGAAACAGGTGGCACAGGAACCGACATCTACAACACCAACTAAGGAAACCGTATCATCAAAATCCGGTTCTGTTAGAACTGGTGACACAGCAAATGCTGGACTGTATGGAATGGCATTGGCAGGTTCTCTTGCAGCTCTTGGAGCAACCAGACGAAAGAGAAAACCTACAAAATAAGATTTTAATTCAGAAATGCCACAAGAGTTCATTCTTGTGGCATTTTTGATGATAGGACATAATATCAGAAAATGGAAAAACAAATCAGGTAAACATTAAAAAATGTCTGGAGAGTTTCAAACCAATACTGGCACAAATGTATGCAGTAGTTACTGCCGGGAGCATCAACGACAAATAAGTATGTATAAAGCGGAGAGAAACCGAGGCGCAAATGTGAATCTTGAAAAACTGATTCAGCAAAGAAATGAATACAGTAAAAATCAGACAAAAAAATCGACAAATTTTGTTAACTGAGTTGTCTGTATAGATTGGAGGATGTCTTATGGATTATGACAAGAAAATATGGGAAGCGATCGATAAAGAGGCGGAAGAAATTCTACAGGAATTGGATGAAGCAATGAAGAAGAATCCCGTTCTGCGGACAATAGAAGCATCCAAAAGTCTTGACGAAAGAGTACGTGCGATGATTCCTAGATGTGAATGATTATTGTAAAAGGTATTCTAAATTTTTTGATTATGAATACCTTTTTTGAGTGACATACATTTTAATATTTACATTCATCTCAAACTTCAGTGACATAGCCTTGTAAAGCTCTGTTGGTTTAGAACCTTGGCATTAGCATTCATCTCAAACTATCTTGTAGGCAATCTTCTGATGGATGATGCTTTAAAAGCCTACATATTACATTCTTCTCAAACCCCTAGGGAATATGCAGTATGTATGTGATTGATTTAGAACCCTGCGTATTAACATTCTTCTCAAACAGAGTGATGTGTTTAGTGGTATTAGTGATTAGATTTAGAACCCTGCGTATTAACATTCTTCTCAAACCTCAAAATTTAAGAGAAGTATAGCAGAATTTAGGCAACAGAAAATATTCACATAAATGAATCGAAATTCCATTTTTTCCGCACCTTGCGGAATCTCTAAAAAGAGACGGTACATAAAACTATTTTTTTGAACATAGAATGTCGTTTAAAATGTATTTTTATATTTATAAAAAAA
>OLON01002105.1_pt1 | contig 10663 bp, 11 predicted proteins | sample 1672691 | NCBI WGS metagenome assembly OLON01 (sample SAMEA3136714, study PRJEB25190) | human gut metagenome | biome: human gut; feature: human-associated habitat; material: faeces | place: Austria | collected 2013
GCTTACAGACGTGACATAATATGTCACCCGGATAGGCAGGAAAAGAGAGAGCCTGTGGGCTCGAAACCTGCGTCTTTAGATTAGTTTCTTCGGAAGCCTGCTTCTTTAGATGCGGGTAGTTCACTACCATACTGGACATTATGTCAGCATTTAATGACAATGCCATTAATTTTTCTTGAAAATCTTGAGGATATTTTCCTCCTTTCATATCTGATTTTTCTTTTTTCATAGTTGCTTTTTCACTCCTCTTTATGTATTTTTTTGCAAAAAAAAAGGAGGTAAACATAATATGATACGCAAGACAAACTATCATATCTGAGCCTCCTTTCTTTATTTTTTTTGCATATTTAACGAAGAACGGGAAGTCTCCGGTCGATAAAAAGTCGTCTGCGAGCCAAATGTTCCGGTTTTAACTTCGCATGTAGGTCTGAATTCCCGTTCGAAGTCTGGTTACGAGCGCGAAGCGCGAGTTATCAATATGATGTTTTTGATGATTCTGAAAAATTAAACTATTTTGCATATTGTATTTAACAAACACAAAACGACAGGAGGTAAAAATATGTACAAAGGAAGAGAGAACTACGAAACCGTTAAGCACCTGATGGCAGGCGAAGAGTGCATTGTGACAGGCTATGGCCAGTCTATGACGCCAATTCTGAAATCCGGGCAGTCTGTAAGATGTATTCCGGTGACTGAAGAAACCGTGCTGAGGAAAAACGATATAGTGCTGTGCAAGGTTGCGGGGCATTTTTACCTGCATAAGGTTTCTGCAATTAATGGCGGAAAGACATTTCAGATTTCTAACAATCACGGACATGTAAACGGATGGATTGGAAAGAAGTGTATATACGGTTTGGTAGTTGAAAAATTTTGAGATTTTGTAGGAGCGAAGGCTCCTTTTTTTGTGGTTTTTTTTAATATTTTTTTGTTTTTTATCGTGGAATCTTTTTTGCATATTAAAAATGCTAATTAAATTAAAATTTTGCTATACCGCTCAGCGGTAAGAAAGAGAGGATAACATGAGAACAAATTATGATTTAAACGAGATGCTGGATATGCCGAACGCGCAGGAGAGCTTCGCTCTCATTGCTTTACTGACATCCTCCAACCCGAAGATAACAGACGACAAATATGTTGAATCTGTTATCTCTCAGTTGGAGGAACTTGACTCAGGCGAAATCTTCATTGATTTTGCGCGCGGCCATGTTAGTAGCGCGCGTCACTCAATCAAGTTGAATGCCGCTGCAGCTAAGCGGCCTCTCACTAAAAGAGAAGGGCCGTTCATTGTTGAAGCATCACCGGCAGCCAAGGCTCTTCGTGAGCTTAGTCCAGAGAATCTGGCGCGCAATCACGCAATCCATTGCGGTTGTGTGGAGCTCAATGCTCCATGCATGTATAACAATGGACCGTGTTGTTGTACAGCCGATTTGGACATCGGTGACTGCCCATTTAGGCAGGGTCGTCTGCGTCTCGACGATAAATTCGTTGACAAGCAGATGGCCAAACTGCATACAGACAGGGATATCGTTAAGGCGGAGGAGAATATCCGTCGTGCGCGTGTTCTCATCAAGCAGATGGAAGAGGAGCTTAACTCTTCCACTCGTTGAGTCGTACCGGCCAGAGAGGAGCGAAAGCTTCTCTCTTTTTTTTATGTTTTTTTAGTATTCCTTTTAATTTTTTTTATTGTGACAGGTTTTATGCATATTGAAAGTGTTAATTAAATTAAAGATTTTGTATGCCGGCTTGCCGGCAAGAAAGGATGGAAACTATGAAAAAAATTTCTACAAGAAAGTACGAAGCAATCCTTCAGGCAAAAGACATCATCGCGCAGTTATGTGAGGATGGAGCAATGGATTATATTGAAAGCGGCGTTGACGTCGTCAGAAACACTTGCCTGATGAAGGCTCCGGCCCTGTTAAAGGAAGCTCTGCTGACAGTGCTGACATCCGGAACCATTAGCGATAATGGCTTTCAGATGCCTGCTACGGCGTGCTGCTGCGAAAATTTTTCAGTGACACGGAAGCAGATGAAGAGGCATTCCCTGAGCCTTCTGGTTTGCGACCCACTGGATAAAAGAGCAGACGAAGACGGGTATTTCACAATGCCAGTCTTCGGCAGAGTCTTCATAGAAAAATAATTTTTTGGCCTTCAGAGTATTCTGGAGGCTTTTTTATCACGATTTATTTTTTGCATACTATAAATAACAAAACTTATATCTGATAAAGAACGGAAAAAACATGGTTGAAATTTTCGTTCTATTCCCCTTGCAGCGAAAACTGGGGCGCTGATTTTTTGATAGATTAAATTCCTTTTTCGCAGTTCTGCAAAGCAGAACGATGACATAATTTCCTCCTATTTAAAAAACAGACATCTTTGATGTCTGTTTTTTGTTCTAATTCTTTAAACTATTCTGAACCCTTTTAACATAAGCTGCGATATGCGGGGCTGTCTGCTCCAGCCCATCCGGGTCTTCCAGGCTTAGTCTGAAAGCTTCTGCAAAATATTCTGCATTATTACATATATTCTCATCTTCCAAGTCGAATCTCTGCTGTAAGGCTGCTGCCTCCGATTCGTGTGATTGGGTGACTACGTTAGAGTCAGAACGCCCGGTAGCTGATACCTGGAAATCTACCGCATGCCCGAGCTCGTGGTAGATGGTATCTTTAAGGCTTACGGCGTCACATCTGAGATACATTTTCCTTTCATCAATTCCGCCTCCAGATTGTATGTATGTCAGGCCGTTGACAACCATTCCTTCATCCATGTCAGCGGTTGACTCACCTTCCAGGTATGCGGCGGGATTGTTGCACATACAGATTTCATAACTTTGTAAAATCTGGATGTATTGGTCATCAAGCGTATTAAAGATATCTGTGGCAAGTCCGATATACAGATTGCATACATCGGTTTCGCCAAAGATGTTGAAATTGTATCTCTGTGTTTTGCATAGATACCCGTTGTATACGTATCCGAGATTCGTGTAAGACCATTCATCTCCCTCATTTCCAAGTATGCTTATTGATTCGCCCTTTTTGTATGTTCCGACAATCGGGCTGTTCGCATCGGCTGCCTGATGGATGTTAAGGTCTGTGACCGTGTAGCAGATGCCCTCCGGCGGGTCTGGCTTTGTATTGTAAGGCGAGAGGTCTTCAACTTGGGCGGGCGTTTGTTCGGCTGTCTGTTCTGGTGTTGCCGACTGCCCTTCAACTATCTGCTGCCCGGAGTCTGAAATCCTCAGGTCTGGCAGGTCTGCCGTTGCATATGCCGGTATATTTGTTGTTAAGATTGCTGCTGTTAAGGCAGCAAGTGTAAGTATCTTTTTCATTTCTTTCCTCCTTATGCTGCATATACAATATGCAAAAAATCCGCAAAAATTTGACAATTTTAAAATCGGCTGTTAAATTAAAAGAAAAAGGAGGTAAGAATATGTGTCGTGCCGTTTCGTATAATGCAGATGCCTGCTGCAGAAAGTTATATTCCTCTTACAGCTCCGCAAATACACCGAGAAGAGCGAAAATAAGCCTTAAAGAAAGCCATGTGATGATTCGCGCCCTGCAGGTAAAAATAGCAAGAAAAGAAGACAAAAAATATTCCCTTGATGAAAAGGTTGTGCCGTTCATCGGGTTCGAGGAAGCGGAGTTTGTGAAATCCCTGAAAAGGTCAAAAATAGATAAAAAAATAGTTTTGGAGGCAAGAAAAAAGAGTACGAAAAATGAAGAGATAAAAAGGTTATGCTCTGCTTTGACAAAACTACAGAACCAGCCTGATTGCAGTTATGAACTCTGTACGGCATTGTATGATGCCCGGTTGATGATGGGGTCTCTGCAGAGGAGGCTGAAAGATGATGATAAAGATGAAGATATACCGTTTAACTAGGCGCCGGATTTTCCGGCGTTGTTTTTTTTGCAAAAATCCGGCATATTGAAAATGTAAAAATTTTTGGAGTGTCATGTCTGACGTTTAGGCGGGGTAAGTGCTGTTACGGGAAACTGGTGAAATAAACTTTGCATTTTTTCGCAAAAAACGACGAAACTTTTAAAAATCCTGCATATTATATATGTAAGAAATTTTAAGACAAGGAGGTGTCAATGTATGGCAACAGTATCATATGGATTAAAAATCACAGAAGCATATCACATTTTCGACAAGACAATTAAGATATACTGCAATGCCGTACATTATATCTCTGACATTGCAATACGTCACTATGACGAATTGAAATCTCTTGAAAGTATAACAGGCGATGATGGAAAAGTTATTATTTCAGCACAGCAAAGAAGACAGCAGAAAATGGAACGTTTAATCCATTCCACAGCAAATAATGATGCTATATATAAGCGTTTCGATAAGGAATTTTACAAATTTCCGAGTTATCTCAGACGTGACGCAATAAACACTGCAATCGGGCTGATTTTGTCTTACCGCTCCCAGTTACAGAAATGGGAAGATGGCAGAAGACATGGTCGCAGACCATACCTGAACCGAAATCAGAATACAATGCCGTGCTTTTACAGAAATAATACATTTCTTGACAGCGAAGAAACAAATATCGTAAGCCTGAAATTATATAATGGCAAGGACTGGATTTGGGAGATTTTTGTAATACGTGACTGTGATTTTATGTATGCCTACAGTCATATGAAGGCATGGAAAGCTTCTGCCCCGGTTCTTATAAAACGTAATCACCGATATGAACTCCGTATCTCTTACGAAATGGCAAACTCTAAATTTCCGAAGTTTAAGAAGGATAAGGAAGTCGAGACTGTGATTGGAGTAGATTTGGGAATCAATACAGACGCAGTGTGCTCAGTAGTACATAAAGACGGAACTGTCACGGGACAGCGCTTTATCAATCATCCTGTAGAAAAAGACCGTATGCATGGATTACTGAACGCTATTAAGAAAGCGCAGCAGAGTGGTAATCATAAAACACCAAGGCTTTGGAGGCTGGCAAATAACTACAATGAGGCAATCGCCATTAAAACAGCTGTGGAGATTGTCAGATTTGCCATGGAATCCAAGGCGAGCGTTATTGTTTTTGAACACCTCAACATGAAGAAAAAGAAGAAAGGGAACAAGCAGAAACTTTCTTTGTGGAGAAAGCGTGATATCCAGCACCGCGTTGAAGCGCTTGCTGTCAGAAACGGAATCCGTGTTTCTTATATCTGTGCTGTAAACACATCACGTCTTGCATATGATGGCTCCGGAAAAGTTCTCCGTGGCAAAGATGCAGGATTTAATACTTACGAATTATGTAAATTTACAACCGGTAAGGTCTATAACTGCGACCTTTCCGCATCTAAAAATATCGGTGCACGGTTCTTCATCCGTGTACTCCTTAAATCTCTTTCTGCAAAGGAAGAGTTGTTAGTTCTGGCCAAAGTCCCAGAACTCAACAGACGGACCAGCTGCTGCCTGGCCACACTAATTAACGCTTATGCGGTACTCTGCGCATCCAAGGCAAAGTCTGAAGCTCCGGCCGAAGGCGATGCCGCGCGACAGAGTCACTGAGTTTGCGCTGTATCTGTGGTCAGGTATCCACTCCTACCTAAAGTAGCAGGCATGAACGAAAGTTCATGCGGAGTTTGGAAGCCCCGTCTATATTCGCGAAAGCGGATTAGGCGGGGAGGGTTCACGCGTGTAAAAGCGAAGCACTGTTCAGACTTGGGGTCTTATACAAAAGACAGGGAAAAAACGAGCAAGCAGAATGTATGTTTGAGCGTGCGTTTAAGTGTAATTCTGTAAACTTTAAGGCTATTTTCTCAATCGCTATGCATGCACTGCAGAATGGAAGATATGACGAAGCGGAGATATGGTTGAAAAATATATTATGTATTTTTCAGCTGGACTTGGCCAACAATGCGGTATGCGAAGGAAACTTAAAGCTCTTAACGCTGAAAGAGCTGGCGTATGCCAAAAAATGCTATGCCAATCTGTATAAAATTGACTGCCGCAAAAATGATGACAATAATTTGTACTACAAAGCAATGAAAGAAAAAGCTGAAGGCGCGTTTCCGTCTTCTTAAAAATTCAGCATATTGTATATAGCAAAAGACACCATGGCTTTTTGCCGAGGGTGTCTTTTTTTTACCACAAGTACAAAAAAATCAAAAAGGAGATGCAAAAATGCGAAATATTATGCAGCCGGATTTCCGGCATATTGAAAATGTAAAAAAATTTACAAAAACAAGAAAGGAAAACAGGAGGTAACAATATGGATATTAGAACAGAAGAAAGATATGAAGACGATTTTAATCAGGGCAATTTATTCATCATGAAACGCTCAGGAGAGAGAGTCCCGTTTGACGAAAGCAAAATCGTGAGGGCTATTGAAAAGGCAAATGCCGAGGTAACAATCCCTCTTGAAAAGATGAGTGAAGAAAAGATTGAAGAGATTGCGGCGCAGATTAAACGTGATGCAGAAAATGCAGGCAGAGACCTGTCAGTTGAGGAAATCCAGGATAAGGTGGAAGACTCACTGATGATTGCCGGTTACTGCACATTGGCAAGGTTATATATCACTTACAGATATAAACACAACCTTGACAGGAAGAAATCAACACTTGATAAGAAGATTGAAAGCCTTATCAATGTGAAGGTTAACAAAGACGGCAGCGTAAGCGGCGGCAACGAGGAAGTCAACCAGGAAAACAGCAATAAGGACACAAAAGTACTTTCAGTACAGCGTGATTATATGGCTGGCGAGTGGTCAAGGGAGTATACAAACAGAAACCTGCTTCCGGAAGATGTGGTGAATGCTCACCGAAGCGGTCTGATTCATGTACATGATACGGATTATATGGCCCAGCCGGAGCATAACTGCTTTTCTTCTAAGACCGAATTTGTGACACGAAACGGCGTTGTTTCATTTGCTGACTGCAAAGATGGACAGGTTGTTGAGGTGCTTGACAAAGACGGAATATGGAGAGAAGCGACTGTACGTTATTTTGGTAAACAAAGATTGTACAATGTTACGTTAAAAGCAGGCAATAGCAAAAAGGTTATTGTTTGCACTCAAAATCACAGATGGATTCTTAAAGACGGCACTGTTACAACTAATCTTAAAGAGGGTGATTCTTTATATGCATTGAAACATTCTGAATCATTCTTGACAGAATTATCAACAATGACGTTAAGAGAAAAAGAAATGTTTGCTTTTGGTTTTATCCTCGGAGATGGCTCAGATTATAAAAACGGTATTAAAGCAAGATTATGCTCAGGCAAAACAAAATATGAAGGTATTTTTAAAGCCTGTGGATATTCATCGAGACCGTTAAACGATAGCGATGATATTGTTGTTCAAAAAGCATGCAAGTTATCAAAGCAGGACTTCTTAAATGCTTGCGGGTGGAGGTATTTATCACCAAACGACAAAATGATGCTGTTCAAAGGATTCTATGCAGCTGATGGTAGTACTGACAGAAATCAGGTATCTACATCCAATAGTCATATTTGTGATATGGTTTATGAAATTTCTGCTATTGCTGGATATCATGTATCAAGCATTAAAACAATTGAACATGATACCAATTATAAAGAAAAAGCTGAACTTTATGTAATAAGTTTTAGAACAGAACAGAAAATCAATAAATTATGGAAAGTAGAATCTATCAAGTATCATAGAAGAGGACTACTTGAACAAGATGTTTGGTGCGTTGAAGAGCCTGTAACACACAGCTTTACTTTAGCCGGTGGAATCGTAACCGGAAACTGCTGTCTCATTAACCTTGAAGACATGCTGCAGAACGAAACCTGTATTTCTGGTACTAAGATTGAAAGGCCGAAGTCATTCATGACTGCTTCAACCGTTGCGAGCCAAATTATCGCTCAGGTTGCCAGCAGCCAGTATGGCGGTCAGACAATCAGCCTGGCACATCTCGCCCCATTCGTTGACATATCAAGACAGAAGATTTTAAAGAGGCTGTCAAAAGAAATGTCCGATATTGGCATTGAAGTAACCGAAGAAAAATTAAAAGAACTCGCTGAAAAAGAAGTAAGAAAAGAAGTTGAGAATGGCTGCCAGACATTGCAGTATCAGCTTATCACTTTACAGACGACAAATGGGCAGGCGCCTTTTGTGACGGTGTTCATGTATCTGAATGAGGCAAAGAATGAGAGGGAAAAAGAAGACCTGGCGCTTCTGATTGAGGTAATGTTTAAACAGAGAATGCTTGGTGTTAAGGATAGCAGTGGTTATTATATCACTCCGGCTTTCCCGAAACTGATTTACTGCCTGCAGGAAGATAATATCAGAGAAGATGGTAAATACTGGTATCTGACAGAGCTTGCAGCAAAATGCACTGCCAAAAGAATGGTTCCGGATTATATTTCTGAAAAGAAGATGCTGGAGCTTAAAGGGGATGTATACCCCAGTATGGGCTGCAGAAGCTTCCTTACCCCTGACAGATGCAGTGAAAAGGTTGGAAATATTGCTCATGCCCTTAATTATGAAGAGGGTAAGCATAAATATTACGGCCGCTTCAATCAGGGTGTTGTGACAATTAATCTTGTTGATGTTGCATGCTCATCAGAAGGTGATGAGGATAAGTTCTGGGAGATTCTTGAAGAAAGGCTTAATTTATGCCATAAGGCTCTGAGAGCAAAACATGAAAGACTGCTTGGTACGCCGTCAGATGTGGCACCGATTCAGTGGCAGCACGGAGCGCTTGCAAGGTTAAAACCTGGCGAAGTAATTGACCCGCTGTTGTTTAACGGATATTCAACAATTTCTCTTGGATATGCCGGCCTGGCTGAATGCGTGTATTTCATGAAGCATGAATCTCATACTTCTGAAAACGGAAAAGAGTTTGGCTTGAAAGTTATGCAGGCACTGAATGATGCCTGTGGTAAATGGAAAGCAGAAGAAAATATTGATTATTCTGTATATGGAACACCTAAGAGTTCAAGGGTGGCGCAGCAGTGATGCTGTGAAAAATTAAATCCGCTAAACGGGCTGATAAAAATAAGACTGTTCACCGCGTGGTTAAAGGCCAAATGTGAATTTATGCGAAAAGCATAAACGGCGTAAGCCGTAGACGAATCATATCGGTAAGGGATGCTAAATCCAGAAATGGACATCGCAAATCCCGTAGTAAGTAGTATCTACGGATGCTTAAATCTCTAACGACTATCCAAAACTGGAATATGCGAGAAATACGGTATTCTGGTGAGTAGACTGAATTAACAGTAACGCATTTTTTAAATGTATGTACATCCTAACGGGTGGAAAGACGGATTGGCTTAATATTGGTAACAGATATTAAGTTTAAAATATAGCCTAATCCCCTGTCTAAAAGACAACTGGTAGCAAATACAGTAAATATCGGGAAACCGAGGGTATCAATGTTGGAATCAACAACGTATAAATTTGCAAAATGTCTGCAGAAACGTTTTGGTAAAATTCCGGGCGTGACAGACAAGAATTATATTACAAATTCCTACCATATCAGAGTAACAGAAAATATCAATGCTTTTGACAAGCTGACAAAAGAAGCAGAGTTCCAGAAACTGTCTCCTGGCGGGGCAATCTCATATGTTGAGGTGCCTAACATGCAGGGAAACATTCCGGCGGTTCTTGCAATCATTAAACATATCTACAATACAATTCTTTATGCTGAGCTGAATACAAAATCAGACCAGTGCGAGGCTTGTGGATATAATGGAGAAATCCAAATTGTGAACAAAGACGGCAAACTGATTTGGCGCTGCCCGCAGTGCGGATGTACAGACCAGAACAAGATGCACGTTGCCAGAAGGACTTGTGGATATATTGGAACGCAGTATTGGAACCAGGGAAGGACTCAGGAAATCGCAGAGCGTGTATTACATGTATCTGTTGACGAAGATGAAACCGAAAAGAAACCTATAAAAATACTGCCAAAATGTGTTGTTGCTTAAACAAAGTGGTGCAGGCTTACGCCTGCATCACTTTTGTATGCAGAAAAATCCTGCATATTAAAGATACAAAAAAAATCAAGAAAGGAAGAAAAATTATGAACTACGGTAAAATTATATATTGTGATACAGCAAACGGAATCGGATGCAGGACTGTTCTTTTTGTCTCAGGCTGCACGCATCACTGCAAAGGGTGCTTTAATGACATGGCTTGGCCATTTAACTATGGAAAAGAATATACAAAAGAAACAGAAAACAAGATTCTTGAGTCTTTAAAGCCCGATTATATAAAAGGGTTGTCAATCCTTGGCGGTGAACCGATGGAACCGGAAAACCAGGCGGAGGTCTGGACCCTTATAAAAAGAGTCAGAAAAGAATTACCAAAAAAAGACATCTGGGTATATTCCGGGTATCTGTGGGAGGAACTGACCGGGAAAGAAAAGGCGAGATGTAGACATGGAATGGCTGACAGAATCAGGCTGGATAATATTTTACAGAATATTGATGTTCTGGTTGATGGTGAGTTTCAGGAAGACAAAAAGAATATAATGCTTGAGTTTCGTGGAAGTGAAAACCAGAGAATAATTGATGTAAAGAAGACACTTGAAACCGGAGAAGTTGTATTGCTGGAAGTGTAAGATTGGCCGCGCGGAGAAATCCGGCAATGTCATTAAGTTAAGGGGGTTTGGCAACTTCGGTTGTCAAATTCCATTAATTTGAAAAACATTGACACGATTTTTTTCAAAGGAATTTCGTAACATTTGTTACG
>OLON01002106.1_pt1 | contig 10662 bp, 7 predicted proteins | sample 1672691 | NCBI WGS metagenome assembly OLON01 (sample SAMEA3136714, study PRJEB25190) | human gut metagenome | biome: human gut; feature: human-associated habitat; material: faeces | place: Austria | collected 2013
CTTGTCAGACTGAAGTTCTTCCCTTACCAACGGTTCTTTTGTCTTCTCATACTGGTGAGTTTGACAATATCTATGTACGATACCTTACAGTTGATATGCAAGGTTTTTGTGGGCAGTGGAAGCGATTGGATTTTAGAGTGTATGGCTTAGTCGGTGGTTATTTCAAGTCAGAAGAAGAACTAGGCCTTGTCAGTCAATTGTCTTACGAAAAAAAGATTCCTCTTTTTGTTGGATCCTATTATGGGTGATAATGGCCGTCTCTATCAAGGTTTTGATAGAGACTATGTAGAAGCTATGAAAGATTTCTGTCAACAGGCTGATGTCATAATTCCCAATCTGACAGAAGCTGCCTTATTGACGGGTTCTCCTTATCTTGAGGAAGGTTCCTATGATATGACTACTATTGAGAATCTTCTGAGAAATTTGAGCAGGCTTGGACCTCGAAAAGTTATTTTAACAGGTATTTCATTTGAGACTGAAAAGATCGGATTGGCTTATTTCGATAAGGAGACCAATCAAGTAATTTATCGAATGAGGAAACGGTATCAATCACATTTTTATGGGAGCGGGGACTTACTGATGGCCATTTTATCAGCCGGATATTTTCATAACCTTGATTTTCTTAAGGTTTGTGATTTGGCTTTGGATTTCCTGAATAAAGTCCTATTGTTTACACTTTCAAGTGGTCGCCCTTTAAAATATGGTCTCTGTTATGAGCCCTATATCGGTTATTTATTTAATGGCATTAATGAGCTATTGGAGGAGAAAAATGAAAAATGATAATACTCGTGAATTAGTTGAATTGAGTTTGTATGCAGCCTTGATTATTGTTACTGTACAGTTTATTCGTATTCCTTTTGGACCACAATTTGTCCATTTGGGAAATGCTTTGGTTGTAATTGCTATCTTAATTTTTGGTGCTAGAAAAGGTGCGTTAGTTGCAACGGTAGCATTAGGGCTATTTGATATTTTTAATGGCTATGCTGCTGAGGTTTGGATTACTATTTTAGAATCTTTGATTGTCTGTTTGGTGCTCTATCTTGTTTTTGAAAAGCTCCTAAAATCAAATGATAAAATAGTTAACGTCATTATCGCTGGAGTGATCGCTGCATTGACCAAAATTATTTTGAATTTCCTTAAGTATACGATTATTAATACCATCGTTGCGTCCCTCCCCTTAAAAGCTGCCATGCTAGCTTCAGTGATCAAGATTGGTGGAACTTTTGGAACATCAGTTGTTACAATCATTGCGGTTCCTCTTTTATATCCTGTCTTCAAACGCATTTTGAAAAAAGACTAAAGATTGAGCAGGCGGGTCCTGCTTTTTCTTTTCGATTTTACATAAGCAAAGGTCCAAATTTACACTAAAAAATGGTAAAATAATTAAGTTAATGTCAAGAAAGGAAAGGGCTAAAGACTGTTTTAGCCCAGATATGTTATGTCTATTTTAGAAGTCAAAAATCTTAGTCACGGATTTGGGGACCGTGCCATTTTTGAAAATGTCTCATTCCGTTTGCTCAAAGGTGAGCATATCGGTCTTGTCGGTGCTAATGGTGAAGGAAAGTCAACCTTTATGTCTATCGTTACTGGGAAATTGCAGCCAGATGAAGGTAAGGTAGAGTGGTCTAAGTATGTGACAGCGGGTTATTTAGATCAGCACGCTGTCCTTGAAAAGGGTATGACCGTACGCGATGTCCTTCGTACGGCTTTCGATGAGCTTTTTAAAACTGAGGAACGTATCAACAAGATTTATATGTCTATGGCAGAAGAAGGTACCGATGTTGATGCTTTGATGGAAGAAGTAGGTGAGCTTCAGGATCGGTTGGAAACTCGTGATTTCTATACTCTTGATGCCAAGATAGATGAGGTTGCTCGTGCCTTGGGTGTCATGGATTTTGGTATGGATACCGATGTGACGGATCTTTCAGGCGGTCAACGTACCAAAATTCTCTTAGCTAAGTTATTGCTTGAAAAACCCGATATCTTGCTCCTCGATGAGCCAACCAACTATTTGGATGCTGAACACATCGCCTGGCTTAAGCGCTATCTCCAAGAGTATGAGAATGCTTTTGTTCTCATTTCGCATGATATTCCATTCTTAAACGATGTTATTAACATTGTCTACCATGTTGAAAATCAAGATTTGGTTCGCTATGCAGGCGATTATGATAATTTCCAATCTGTCTATGCTATGAAAAAAGCACAATTAGAAGCTGCCTATGAACGTCAGCAAAAGGAAATTGCCGATCTTCAAGATTTTGTTAACCGTAATAAAGCTCGTGTTGCTACTCGAAATATGGCCATGTCTCGCCAGAAAAAATTGGATAAGATGGAAATCATCGAGTTGCAAGCAGAAAAACCAAAACCTGAATTCCATTTCAAGGAAAGCCGTACGCCTGGACGTTTTATATTCCAAACTAAGGATCTCGTAATTGGATACGACAGTCCTTTGACTAAGTCGCCTTTGAATCTCACTTTCGAACGTAATCAAAAGGTAGCTATCGTCGGTGCCAATGGTATTGGTAAGACCACTTTGCTGAAAAGTTTACTTGGGATTATTCAACCTCTTGAAGGAGAAGTTGAAACAGGTGATTTTATTGACCTAGGTTATTTTGAGCAAGAAGCAGAAGGTTCACGTCAGACCCCACTTGAAGCAGTTTGGGATGCTTTCCCAGCTCTAAATCAAGCTGAGGTTCGTGCAGCCCTAGCTAAATGTGGTTTAACTTCTAAACATATTGAAAGTCAAATTCAGGTCTTGTCAGGAGGAGAGCAGGCAAAAGTTCGTTTCTGTCTCCTTATGAATCGTGAAAATAATGTCCTTGTTCTGGACGAGCCAACTAATCACTTGGATGTTGATGCAAAGGACGAATTGAAGCGTGCCCTTCAGGCCTTTAAAGGTAGTGTCCTAATGGTATGTCACGAACCTGAATTTTATGAAGGTTGGACAGATATTTGGGATTTTAATGTGTTAGTTTAATCAAAAATAGTGTTGACATCTTCTCAATGAGTTGGAGTGTCACTCACTCTATTTTTGAGTGGGCAAAGAGCCAAGTAGTAGTCATTAGGATTTGATAATAGCTTAATGATAGAGACTCTAGGGTCAGTCAGTGATAAGAATATTTCACATGGCACACTAGTTAATATGTATTGAGCTAATAAAATGACGATTTTAAATCAAAATATCTTATTTTGTTCAAAAAGTAACAAAGTTTGAGCATAAAACGTGTAACCGTTTTCTAATTGTGGTAAAATTGTATAGTAATCTATTATCAAAAGAAAGTTGGATAAATTTATGTCAAAAATCGTAGTTGTCGGTGCTAACCATGCTGGTACTTATAGTATTAATACTATTCTTGATAATTACGGAGACCAAAATGAAGTAGTTGTTTTCGATCAAAACTCTAACATTTCATTCTTGGGTTGTGGTATGGCTCTTTGGATTGGTAATCAAATCTCAGGTCCTGATGGCCTTTTCTATGCCAACAAAGAAGGCCTTGAAAGCAAGGGTGCAAAAGTTTATATAAACTCACCAGTTGAGTCTATTGACTTTGACGGTAAAACTGTTACAGCTCTTGTTGATGGTAAAGAACATGTTGAATCATATGACAAATTGATTTTAGCTACTGGTTCACAACCAATCTTACCTCCAATCGATGGTGCTGAGATTAAAGAAGGTAGCCGTACTTTCGAAGCGACTCTTGAAAACCTTCAATTCGTTAAACTTTTCCAAAACGCTCAAGAAGTTATTGATAAGTTGAACGATAAATCACAAGACATCAAACGTGTAGCAGTCGTTGGTGCAGGTTACATTGGTGTTGAATTGGCTGAAGCCTTCCAACGTCATGGTAAAGAAGTTATCCTTATTGATGTTGTTGACACATGTTTGGCAGGATACTATGACCGCGATTTTACAGACCGTATGGCTAAAAATTTGGAAGACCACGGTATCCAATTGGCCTTTGGCGAAACTGTTAAAGCAGTAGAAGGTGAAACTAAGGTAGAACGCATCGTAACAGATAAAAATGCGTACGATGTAGATATGGTTGTTCTTGCTGTTGGTTTCCGTCCTAATACAGCCCTTGGAGCTGGTAAATTGGAAACATTCCGAAATGGTGCTTACCTTGTTAATAAGAAACAAGAAACATCAGTTAAGGATGTTTACGCTGTTGGTGATTGTGCTACGGTTTATGACAATGCTCTTGACGATGTCAACTACATTGCCTTAGCTTCAAATGCTATTCGTTCAGGTATTGTCGCTGGACACAATGCCGGTGGTGGTGATGTTGAATCAAACGGTGTTCAAGGATCAAATGGTATCTCTATCTATGGTTTGAACATGGTTTCTACTGGTTTGACTGAAGAGAAGGCAAAACGCTTTGGTTTCAATCCAGCAGTAGTAGAATCAACGGATCTTCAAAAACCTCCCTTCATGAAGGATGAAAATGAAGATGTAACTATCAAGATTGTTTATGATAAAGATACTCGTAAAGTTTTGGGTGCTCAAATGGTTTCACTCATGGATATCTCAATGGGAATCCACATGTTCTCATTGGCAATTCAAGAAGGAGTAACAATTGACCGTCTACAATTGCTTGATTTGTTCTTCTTGCCACACTTTAACCAACCACTTAGCTATATTGCTAAAGCAGCTATCTCCGCTGAATAATATTAAACAGCTAGTTCATATGAATTAGCTGTTTTTCTTTTTAAAATACTAAAAAAACCTCCAACTGGAGGCTTTTATTTAACTAAAGTAAGATTAGTTTTTTGAAGCTTCTTGGAATTCAGGGTTTTTCCATGCTTCATCAATGATAGATTGCAATTCATCGGCAGAAGCCTTCATCTTTTGTTGTTCAGCATCGTTCAATGGGATGTTTACTGGACGTACGATACCGTGTGCACCTACAATAGCAGGTTGACCGATAAAGATGTTGTTTACACCATATTGACCTTCTTGGAATACAGACAATGGAAGTACTGCATTTTCATCGTCAAGGATAGCTTTAGTGATACGAGCAAGGGCTACTGCGATACCGTAGTATGTAGCACCTTTTTTGTTGATAATTGTGTAAGCTGCATCACGAACACCTTCGAACAATTCAACTAATTCAGCTTCTTGAACGTTTTCTTTGTCTTTAAGGAACTCTTCAAGGTTTACACCGGCGATGTTAGCGTGTGACCAAACCGCAAACTCTGAGTCGCCGTGTTCACCCATGATGTAAGCGTGAACTGAACGAGCATCGACATTAAGTTTTTCAGCAAGTGCTTGACGGAAACGAGCTGAGTCAAGTGAAGTACCTGAACCGATAACGCGTTCTTTAGGGAATCCTGAGAACTTCCATGTAGAGTAAGTCAATACGTCTACTGGGTTAGCAGCTACAAGGAAAATACCGTTGAATCCTGATTCAACAACTTGAGTAACGATTGATTTGTTGATTGCAAGGTTTTTACCAACAAGATCAAGACGAGTCTCACCTGGTTTTTGAGGAGCACCAGCAGTGATAACTACAAGGTCAGCATCCGCACAGTCTTCATATTTAGCTGCATAGATTTTTTTAGGTGAAGTGAAAGGAAGTGCGTGGCTAAGGTCAAGCGCATCACCAACGGCTTTTTCAAATAATTGTGGAATTTCGATGATACCTAGTTCTTGAGCGATACCTTGGTTTACAAGTGCGAAAGCGTAAGATGAACCTACGGCACCGTCACCAACAAGGATGACTTTTTTGTGTAGTTTAGTTGCAGTCATGGTCTAAACATCTCCTTAATTTTTTATTGGGTTACCCCATACAATGCTTATTCTACCATTTTAAGTGATGAATGTCACGAAATAATAAGGAATTATTAATTGAAAGCGTTTTAAACAACTGAAATATAAAGCTTTTTATGGTATAATATTATAGAAATTTTCCATTATTTTATGAGAATTTGGAATAATTTGATTGAAAGAAAAGAGGCATTTTTAGAGTGCAAGATAATAATTTAATTGACGTTAATTTAACGTCTGAGATGAAAACGAGTTTTATCGATTATGCCATGAGTGTTATCGTATCTCGTGCACTCCCAGATGTTCGTGACGGTTTAAAACCGGTACAACGTCGTATTCTTTATGGAATGAATGAGCTTGGGGTGACACCTGATAAGCCTCATAAAAAATCTGCCCGTATTACCGGGGATGTTATGGGTAAATATCACCCACACGGTGACTCATCTATCTATGAAGCTATGGTTCGTATGGCTCAATGGTGGAGTTACCGTTACATGTTGGTTGACGGCCACGGAAACTTTGGTTCTATGGATGGTGATGGCGCAGCCGCTCAACGTTACACTGAGGCTCGTATGTCTAAAATCGCCCTGGAGATGCTCCGTGATCTCAATAAGAATACCGTAGATTTTCAAGATAACTACGATGGTTCTGAACGTGAGCCAATTGTTCTTCCATCCCGTATTCCAAATCTTCTTGTTAATGGTGCTACAGGGATTGCGGTTGGTATGGCGACCAACATTCCACCACACAATTTGGCTGAAACTATAGATGCCGTTAAATTGATGATGGACAATCCTGAAGTCACAACCCGTGAACTGATGGAAGTTCTTCCCGGTCCAGACTTTCCAACTGGTGGTTTGGTCATGGGAAAATCTGGTATTCACCGTGCTTACGAAACTGGTAAAGGCTCTATTGTTCTTCGTTCGCGTACCGAAATTGAAACAACCAAATCAGGTCGTGAGCGCATTGTAGTTACTGAGTTTCCTTATATGGTCAATAAGACTAAGGTCCATGAACACATCGTTCGTTTGGCTCAGGAAAAACGTATTGAGGGGATTACAGCAGTTCGTGACGAGTCTTCTCGTGAGGGGGTACGTTTTGTCATCGAAGTGCGTCGTGATGCATCTGCCAATGTGATCTTGAACAATTTGTTCAAATTAACTCAACTTCAGACAAACTTCAGCTTCAATATGTTGGCCATTGAAAAGGGTGTGCCCAAAATCCTTTCCTTGCGTCAAATTTTGGCTGACTATATTGCTCACCAAAAAGAGGTTGTGGTCCGTCGTACACAGTTTGATAAGGATAAGGCTGAAGCACGTGCCCATATTTTAGAAGGCTTATTAATTGCGCTTGATCATCTGGATGAAGTGATTACGATTATTCGTAACAGTCAAACTGATGCAGAGGCTCAAGCCGAGTTGATGGCTCGCTTTGAACTCACTGAACGTCAAAGCCAAGCCATTCTTGATATGCGTTTGCGTCGTTTGACCGGTTTGGAACGTGATAAGATTCAAAATGAGTACGATGATCTCCTTGCCTTGATTACTGATTTGGCTGATATTTTGGCAAAACCAGAACGTGTTATTGCTATCATCAAGGAAGAGTTGGATGAAAGTAAGCGTAAATTCGCGGACGCCCGTCGTACAGAGCTGATGGTCGGCGAAGTTGTTTCACTTGAAGATGAAGACCTAATCGAAGAAGAAGATGTCGTTATCACTCTTTCTAACAAGGGATATATCAAACGTTTGGCTCAAGACGAATTCCGTTCTCAGAAACGTGGAGGTCGTGGAGTTCAAGGGACAGGTGTGAACGATGACGACTTTGTTCGTGATATCGTTTCAACAAGCACTCATGATCATCTTTACTTTATGACCAACAAAGGTCGTGTATACCGTCTCAAGGGTTACGAAATTCCTGAGTATGGCCGTACAGCTAAGGGATTACCAATTGTTAATCTCTTGAAGTTGGATGAAGGTGAGACAATTCAAACAGTGATTAATGCTAAGAGCGACGAAGCATCAGATAACAATCACCTTGTCTTTGTAACTCGCCAAGGTTTAGTGAAACGAACTAAAGAAGCAGAATTTAAAAATATCCGTCAAAATGGTTTGATTGCCTTGAAACTTAGAGAAGGTGATGAACTTATCAATGTCTTCTTGACTAATGGTAATGAAGAAATTATTATTGGTACTAAATTTGGTTACAGTGTGCGTTTCAAAGAGGATACTATTCGCAGTATGAGTCGTATGGCTGCTGGTGTTAAAGGGGTAACCCTTCGTGACGGTGACCAAGTCGTTGGTGCAGCAGCTATTACTGAAGACCAAGAAGTCTTGATTATCACGGAAAAAGGTTACGGTAAGCGTACTTCAGCTACTGAATACCCAACTAAGGGGCGTGGTGGTAAAGGTATTAAGACAGCTAATATCACAGATAAAAATGGTAACCTTGCAGGCATTGTGACAGTTTCTGGTGATGAGGATATTATGGTCATAACTGATACGGGTGTTATTATCCGTACTGCAGTTGCTAATATCTCTCAAACTGGTCGTGTAACTCAAGGGGTTAAGGTCATGCGTTTAGATGATACTGCTCGTATTGTCACCTTTGCTTTGGTTGAACCTGAAGAAATTGATTAAGTTACTGAAGACCAATAAAGTGGTGATAACTAATGAGAAAAGATAACAAAAATAAGACCCCTAAAAAGCATCGTAAATGGCTTGAGGTCCTTCGTTGGATCTTGATTGTTGTTCTCTTGGTTGTTGGTTTAGCTTTAATTTTTAATAAATCAATTCGAAACACTATAATTGCTTGGAATACTAATAAATATCAAGTAAGTAAGGTCTCTAAAAAGACCATAAAGAAAAACAAGGAAGCTAAGGCAAGTTATGACTTTGATACGGTTAAATCTGTTAGTACAGAGTCAGTCTTGCAAGCCCAGATGGGTTCTCAAAAACTTCCAGTTGTTGGTGGAATTGCTATCCCTGAGGTTGGTATTAATCTCCCTATTTTCAAAGGACTTGGTAATACAGAGCTTACCTATGGTGCTGGAACTATGAAGGAAAATCAAGTCATGGGTGGAGAAAATAATTATTCATTGGCTAGTCACCATATTTTCGGTATCGCTGGGGCTTCTGATATGCTCTTCTCACCATTAGACAGAGCAAAAAATGGCATGAAGATTTATCTTACGGATAAAAATAAGGTCTACACCTATGTTATCAGTGAGGTAAAAATTGTCCAACCAACTGAAGTAGCAGTGGTTGATGACACTCCTGGTAAATCTGAAGTGACTTTGGTAACTTGTACAGATGCTGAAGCAACTCAGCGTACAGTTGTCAAAGGGAACTTGGAATCGCAGGTAGACTTTGACAAGGCAAGTTCAGATATTCTTGAAGACTTCAATAAGTCATACAATCAATTTCAAAGTTAAGAAAAGGCCGTAAGGTCTTTTTCTATGGAGGGAAAAAATATTTTTGAAAACAATACATCATGTCGCTATCATTGTTTCTGATTATGATCTATCTCGAGATTTTTATGTTAATAAACTAGGTTTTGAAATCATACGTGAAAATCACTGTCCGGAACGTCACGATTATAAATTAGATCTACGTTGTGGTGATATAGAACTGGAAATCTTTGGAAATAAGACTAGTGATCTAGCCTATGTGGAGCCACCAAAGCGTCTGTCTTATCCTGAGGCGTGTGGACTACGTCATTTAGCTTTTAAAGTGGCTAATATTGAAGAGGTTGTCGAGTCTTTGGAACAAAAAGGTATTTCATGCTAACCTATTCGCAAGGACAGTTTTACTGGGGAAAAGATGACTTTCTTTGCTGATCCAGACGGGCTCCCTTTGGAATTACATGAGTAGTTTTTTTGACCCTATTTTTTAAGTCATGGTATAATGAATTCACGGCTGAGCTCATACTCGGTCATCTTTTAGGAGATTATGGATACTATTCTATTTTCGAAAGGAAACATACATGAAATTGAAAAAGCTTTTCGTTGCTGGGATGGCTTTCCTAACTTTGGTGACAACCTTTGCCTCAGCTGCTCAAGCAGACACATCGTCAGATGTCCAAAAGGTTATTGATGAATCTTACGTTCAACCTGACTACGTTATGGGTTATTCTTTGTCAGAGGAAGAGCGTAATCAGACCCTAAACTTGCTAAGTTATGATAGTAGCAAGGATACCAATGTCAAGACATTAACGACTACGGCCTATGCAAATATCATGAATGTTGCAGATGATTCTAGTCTTCAGTTATATTCTTCAGTTAAGATTGCTAAACTAGGTGCTAAGGAAACCTTGAGTGTAGAAATTGTGACACCACAAAATATCACAAAAATCACTCCAGATATGTATCGTAATGCTGCAACGACACTTGGTATTGAACATGCTAAGATTACAGTAGCAGCACCTATTCCAGTAACTGGGGAAAGTGCCTTGGCTGGTATTTATTATTCTCTAGAGCAGAATGGAGCAAAAGTCTCAGATGAAAGCAAAGAGCTTGCTCAGGAAGAGCTTAAAACCCTTTCCCAAATCAATGATGAGAATTCAGGTAAGAGTAACTATGATGCGGATAAGCTTAATGTAGCCATGACTGATATCAAGACGGCAGTTGCTGATAAAGGAAATAAGTTGACTGATGATCAAGCTAAAACGATTGTTCAGCGAACCATCAATAACTACAACCTGAATCTTTCTGATACTCAAATCAATCTTTTGGTGAACTTTGCTTTAAATTTATCTAAGTCATCAATCATTGATAGTGCTAGCTTCAAGTCAAGTCTGAGTTCACTTAAAGCTTCTATCGTTTCAAAAGCGGGCGATACTTTCTCTGGCATCAACTTAAACTTTGATGCTAACCAAACACTTGAGAATAGCAAAAATATTTT
>OLON01002116.1_pt1 | contig 10627 bp, 9 predicted proteins | sample 1672691 | NCBI WGS metagenome assembly OLON01 (sample SAMEA3136714, study PRJEB25190) | human gut metagenome | biome: human gut; feature: human-associated habitat; material: faeces | place: Austria | collected 2013
CAGCAAAAATTATGTATCATCGGTATATCTGGATGGATATAGTATGTAGAGATGACGAAAAAAGGAACCGGGAGACCGGTTCCTTTTTTCGTGACTTTAAAACATCTCTGAGTGATGATATTTCAAGGCTTTCTGGAATGTTTTTATTTGCTTTATATTAGCAGAAAATAGTTGATTCATACGGTTGCTATAATAACAGAAAAAGGAGCGCAAAATATATGAAACCAGAAAAACTGATCGAAGTACTTTCCGTTGCAGAACGGTTAAAGGATGCGGTGCGTCATAGTTATACTTCCGGTGGCAGGCGGGAGAGCGTTGCGGAGCATTCCTGGAGGATCACGTTGATGGCATATTTTGTCAGTGATAGTTTCTTGAGGCGAATCTTCTGAAGATCATGGAAATGTGCCTGATCCAGCACAACAAATCCGATATTAAAACCTGGATTCCGCTGGAATATAATCTGCAGATGACCTACGGAAACGAGCAGGTGAAATTCTCAGAGTATCTGACGGAATTGCGGAATCAGGTGAGGGAAGAACGTGTGAGAAAGATAAAAAAGAGTAAATAAACTGGATTCTTCCTATACAATTTTGGTGGAAATCGATATAATTAAAGAAAAGTATTGTAAAGGAGAAGGTAGAATGAAGGCTAAGAAAATATTTGTAATTGTTTTATTAGCGTCAATGATAATGTCAACAAGTTCGGTAAATGCTGCTGATGTAGGGGAAGGTATTTCAGATGAAATTTCCGAAGAAACACTGACAGAGGATTTTAATGAGCAAAGTGACGACAATCAGAACGAAATACAGGAAAATCCGGAAGATTCCACTTCAGAATCAGAACTATTGATGGAAGGAGATACTTCTGATTCAGATGAAATAATGAATGACGATGATGTTTCTGAAATTCCAGAATTTTCTTCGGAAACTGAAGATGAATTAGCAGATGAAGTAGAGGACTACATTGCAACCGGAACCTGCGGAGAGAATATAACATGGACTCTCGATAAGAATTATGTGCTGAGGATTAAAGGAACCGGAACAGTATGGGGTTCAGGAACGGAAAATCATAAAATTTGGAGATCGGCCCGGGAACTGATAATTGAAGATGGTATAACAGGTATTGGAGCCTACGCATTTCAGCATTATCCTGATCTTACAAATGTTATTATAGCAGATAGTGTAACAGAATATGGATATGGTGCATTTCAGGAATGTCCATCCCTGAAGAAAGCCGTACTTAGTAAGAATGCGGAAACAATATCTGAGAATATGTTTTACGGATGCTCAGAGTTGGAAGAAGTCATAATTCCGGAAGGTGTAAAATATATTGAAACATGTGCTTTCTGGAATACATATAAATGTAAAGTAACGATTCCTAACAGCATGATAGAAATGAATGATTATCCTTGGGGTTCACGTATTCTTCCATGCCGGTTTGCGTTTGATGAATATGGCGAATTTTCACCAAGCGAGAACGAGACATATTATCATGAAGGTGGATCTGATGATTATGATGAGGAAAATTGCTCTGTTTGTATCCGCACAGGAACTTGCGGAACGGATGCTACTTATAAATTAACAATAACCAATAAAATGACGATTTCAGGACGAGGCACAGTGTACATCTATAATAATAATGATCTTACAGCGTTGACTGTTGAAGAGGGAATCTATCATTTAGACAGCGATTTCTGGAACGGTAAACTGGAAACAGTAAAGCTTGCTGACAGTGTTAAATCAATAAAGGAATTTTCAGGATGTTCCAAACTGAAATCAGTAGTTCTGGGAAAAAATTTAAAAGCAGATCTTGCGAAGGATTTTGAAAGAGATATTTCTCTGGAAAATATTACTATTTCAGATGAGAATCCATATTATACGGTAAAAGACGGAGTTGTCTTTAATAAGGATATGACTGAACTTATATTATACCCTCAGAATAAGCCTGGAGAGGTATATGAGATTCCCAAAAGTGTAACAACTATAGACCCAAATGCTTTTTGTTATAATCAGAATTTGAAGAAAATAATCATTCCTGAAACAATAAAAATAACAGATGAGGAGCATCAATTCCTAAGATTCAATAATTGTAAAAGCCTGGAAACTATTGTGTTCAAGGGTGAAATTACAGAGATATCATCCGGATTTATGGAGAACTGTCCATCACTGACAGAGATTACGATTCCCGATGGAGTAACAGAGATTGGTTATGAGGCTTTTTCAGGGTGTGAGAATCTGCAGCAGGTTACTGTTCCGGAAGGAGTAACACGTATCAGTGGATCCGCATTTTTAAACTGTAAAGGTATGCGAAAAATTACTCTGCCGAAATCTTTAGTCGCTGTAAGAGAAAGTGCATTTAATGGATGCTCCCAGCTGATGGAAGTACGTTATCTTGGAACTGTGGAAGATTGGAAGCAGATAGAGATCGAAGATCGTAATGAATATCTGACAGAAACATCCCTTCACAGCTATGAATGTGTGGAAGAGGTTCTTCCAGACTGCGAGAATAAAGGAAGGCGAGTATACAAGTGTAATAAATGTGATGACAGTTTTACTGTAGAGCTTCCGGCAAAGGGGCATACTACTGTGGAAATACCTGCTGTTAAGCCTACCTGTGAAAAAGTAGGAATGACAGAAGGAAGTAAATGCTCTGTATGTGGTAAGATTTTTATTGCACAGGAAACAATTCCTGCGACCGGACATAAGTTTGGCACATGGAAAACTATAAGTCAGGCGACAGTTTTCTCGCCGAAAAAGCAGAAGCGGAATTGCAGTGTCTGCAGAAAAAGTGAAGAAAAGAATGTCGGAAATAAATTACAGAAAACAATGAAAGTGTCTGTATCATCCATTACGCTTAAAACAAGGCAGAAGACGACAGCTCTTAAGGTAACTGGTCTGGCAAAAGGAGATTCTATTGTTTCATGGAAGTCCAGTAATACAAATATTGCAAAAATATCTGGAAATAAAATTGGAAGAAGTACAGTTACGGCAGGGACAAAAACAGGAAAAACAAAGCTTACGATAACCCTTAAGAGCGGACTGAAAAAGAGTGTAAATGTATCAGTACAAAAAGGCACAGTAAAAACCAGTAAAATTTCAGGTGTTGAAAAAAATCTGAAAATAAAAGTAAAACAGAATATTAAACTTTGCCCGGTTATTTCGCCTGTAACCAGCCAGGAAAAAGTTACATACACATCATCCAACAAAAAAATCGCGACAGTAACATCCGGTGGTGTGATCAAAGGTCTGAAAAAAGGAACAGCAACAATCACAATCCGAAGCGGCTCAAAGAAGACAACCTGTAAAGTTACAGTTAAATAAAAATTGTATGAAAAAGGGGGGAATCACTTCTGTGATTCCCCCCTTAAAAGCTCCTGCTAAATTGAAAACTTTTTAATTTCATCCTGTGTAAGATCGATAAGTTTTTTTCTATGTTTTTTTGCATATCTTGATAATTTGAGTAAATTTACATGGCAGGATGGGGCATTCATGTAGGGGTTAGGTTCTTTAAAGTATTCTGGATTGAGGGCTGATTTTTTTAAAAATTTAGGTTTCGTTCCATTCATAATGATACACCTCCAATAGATTCTTTGCCTGTTCTTCATCAATGAAAAACTGATATTGATGAAGCATTCCCAAATATTCTGCATGGAATACATTTATATAATGTTGTAACAGTTCTTCATTAGCAGCAAATCCATGAACAGCACCTTCGTATCCCCATTCCATAGATTTATCTGCAGCTATAGCAAAAAGATGTCCGCCTACACCAACATATTTCTGCTTATTATATTCATGTTTATTGTTATGTGGAGCAGTACAGGCCCAATGGATATAAGCAGCATTGGAATCTTTATCATTTTTTATGCCTACGAGCCCTTGAATAGAATTATCTTCTTTTAGTGCAAGAGCATAAACATCAACATTTCTGGGGAGTTCATTCCAATTAATGTGCCAGCCATTAGATTTCTGAAATTCCTTCAGGTATGCACGACTTTGGATTTTAAAAACAACCGTTTCTTTAATTTCTCCAGTTTCTGTGTCCTTTAAACAAGGAACAACTTCATCTATCCATATGTTAATACAGCCTTGTTCTAATAAGATCATGGAATTCTCCCAATAAAGAAATGTAGTGATGTGAAATAAAGAAAGAAATTTCCATACGTTGGAAATTGCGAAGAACTTGTAATACTTAAGAATTTGTTTATATAAGTATACTATTTTTGGCACGATTTTTCAATTAAAATATTTCGACAACTTATGACATATTAGCCAAGATCACTTGCAAAGTTGCACACTAATTTGCACCCTCTATTCATCAAAAAAGAGGGAACCATTTTGAATGATTCCCTCTCGTAAAGATCCTTATTTTATGCGGTTTTATTATTTACCGAAATATCTCTTAAGAAGACCGGCGAATGCTTTTACGTGTCTTGCTTCGTCTCTTGCCATTTCATAAGTCACTTCGCTTCGCTCGTGACTTGAAAAAACTTCTGAGTGCTGATATTTCAAGGCTTTTTAGAATGTTTTTATTTGTTTTATATTAGTACATTGTGCAACTTTTTCGTAGTATCTTTTCAAAAATTTGCACTCTGATCTACACTATTGGAGGTCAGAAAAATGGGAAAATAGAATGATGTAGGTGTATTTCAGCTTGAAAATGGAAAATGGGCGTTTCGTTATACATTCACAAAAAATGGAAAACGTAGTTCTAAAAGAAGCTGCAAGGATGAATTTGGTAATTCATTAAATATAAAAAGGGCAGCGATTAAGGCAAGACAGATTTCTGTTGATGCAGAAGCATTGAATCAACCACTAAAACCAGTAGAACGAAAAACAGTTGCAGAAGTATTTAAGGAATACAGAGAGAAAGGTTGTTCAGGTAAGGCGTATCAGACAATCAGAAAACAAGATTCTCTTTGGGAAAATCATATCAGAGATAAGTTCGGCAGCAGATATGTTGATGATATTACTGTTGCAGAAGTCAATGATTATTTGACTGAATTATATTATGTGGATGATTACACATATAAATATACAGAAAGTTTTTTAAAGATATTTTATCTAATTTTTGGACAAGCATATTCGCGTAATTATTTGAGCGTTGATATATACAGTAAACTGTGTATGAACAAGGATACGAAAATCAAGATGCCAAAATTGAAAACAGATGAAGATACTGAAATTGTGACATTTAGCGAAGAAGAAATTTCTCTTTTAGATGAATATTTTAAGGGAACAAATGCAGAAACAGCATATTTACTTGGAAAATATTGTGGACTTCGTATCAGTGAATGTTATGACTTGAAGTGGGATCATGTGAATTTTGAGAATAATTCTATCAGTATTGACAGACAGATGCAGTATCAAAATGGACTGATTAAACTTGTGCCATTAAAAACAAGAACAAAAACAGTGGCAGCAGTCAAAAGAGGAATTGAGATTTTACAAAATAATTTAAGTCAGCTTTAAGTATCAACTTTTAAGAACTTTAGACAACTTTTAAGAAGAAAACCGTCAGAATCATTAACTTTTTGACGGTTTTCTATCTCTTTTATTCGTTTTTATAGCGGTCTGAAATATCAGAGAGAAAATTTTTCATATCTTCTACCACATCAGAGGGTGCAATGATAGTTGCTTTTTTGCGGAAACCGCAGACCCATGCAAGAAACTGATCGCTGATTTCTACTGTGGCAGCTACTATAAAATACTTCCTCTTGAAGTTGCTCTGCTGCAAAATTACTTTCTAACGAACCTATTTTTTCCACAAGTTCTTTTGCCTTGCTTTTGGAAATAAACTTTGTAGCGTGAACACATTCCGCAAGCAATTTCAAATCGTCAAGTTCAAAGTCTCTTGAAAGAAGGCGATAATAAGAGCCGCCTTGTGTGGGGCATTCAATATCCATACCGAAATCATCACGTAAAATAAGAATATCTCTAGGACAGAACGACGTTCCGCAAGAATATCATGCTCAGTTTCCAAATAGTCAATAATATCTTTGATTGTTGTTGGATGGTTTTTATCTGTGCTTTTTTAAAAGTATTCCGCTACATAGAGGGTTTTCAGCTTTTGTTTTTCTGATTTTGGCATAACTGTACCTCGCTTTTGGAAACGATTATATCAGTATTCTATCATTCCAAGAGCAAAGAAAAAAGAGTGGATTTCCACTCTCATTCAATCTTTATATTCTCAATCCCATGTCGCAAGATAATATTTATCAATTCATTTCTTGAATAATTGCTTTCCGCTGCAAGTTGGTCTAAAGATGCTAAAATATCCTCTTTCAATCTGACTGTGATAACCCTGCTGCCATCTTCCCCACGCTTTTTTATTACTAAAGGTTCGTTCTTCATTCTATATCACTCCTTAATCTGTATTCGATTATAGAGTTTAGAATGACTGTTTTATATATTACGAATAAATATCTAATTGTAATACATAATCGAATTGTAATAAGGTACGTTTTATGGTACTATGAAAGAAAAAATCCAAGGAGGAAAAGGAGTATGAAAAGAATCAAAAAACTGTCAGTTATGCTATTGTGCTGTTTACTGTTAAGCGTGATTGCCATGCCAGTTTCAGCCAGTGCCGCAAAGCTGAACAAAAAGAGTATTTCCCTTAATATTGGAAAAACTTACACTTTGAAAGCAAGTGGAACAAAGGAGAAAATTACTTGGACAAGCAGCAAAAAGAGTGTAGCAACAGTATCTTCAAAAGGTGTTGTAAAGGCTAAGAAAAAGGGAACTGCGGTAATTACTGCAAAATATGGAAAGAAAAAACTTACTTGCAAAGTGACAGTTAAGCAGCCAGTAAAAAGCATAAAGCTGAATAAAACATCAGCTACACTTAAAAAGGGGAAATCTCTTACTTTAAAAGCAACAATTTCTCCAAGCAGTGCTAACAATAAAGCGGTAACTTGGAGTTCAAGCAATAAAAAAGTAGCAACAGTATCTTCAAAAGGTGTTGTGAAAGCTGTTGGAAATGGAACTGCCACAATTACAGTGAAAGTGAAAGATGGAAGTGGGAAGAAAGCAACTTGTAAAATTACGGTAGGAACAACGAATACACCATCTAATAACACTCCAATTCATACAGCTATTATTGGAGTAAAGTTGAATTTAGGTATGATAAATGTTGTCTATGGAAATCATGAATTACATACCCAAATTGATCTGACAGGAGACGGAAATGCAGATCAGCTTGATATCCAAGCCACAGGAACTGGATGGCCTGATAATAAATTTAATGGCACGTTATCAATATCTGTAAATGGGAAAAATGCACAGAAGTTTACATTATCGAGTGATAATGTTTGTATATCCTATATAGCATTAAAAAATAATATTCAGATAATACGAGTTCAAAGTGGTTATTCATATTCCGAAGACGATTTCTTTATTCAATATAATAAGGCAACTAATAAATTTCAAACAGTATTAAATGAAAAATTGGGTGGTTTTTCACATGCTTACACCATACTTGATGATATAGCATTTAATGGAAATAATACGATCAAAATAAAATACTTAATTCAACCATATCTTACAGGCGCAGTTAATGTGGAATATACTTATGTATATTCAAATGGTGTATTTAAAAGAGCGTCTGATACAGCCGCTGCAACTTCTTTATATTACAAAGACAAGAGTAAATTAACCTCAGAGTATTACCAGGATGGTTACCAAAATTATTTTTATGATAACAAATTTGTAGCAATGAAAAATCTTGTTTTTTATAGTTCTCCAAGTGGGAAAAATAACTTTACTCTAAAAAAAGGTGCTGTTGCTACTTTAGAGGGATTTTGTTCAAAAGACAATAATAACTATATGATTTTCAAATACAATGGACAGAGAGGATATATCAAGTTAGATGACAATCAGAAAGCTTCTTTTTACGGAGTTTCCAAAAGGATGGTAGGTTAGTAAAAAAATTCAAGATTGCAAACTATGGAGGGAGCTTTTCGGCTCCCTTTTATAATAGCTGTGCGTGTTCCTCAAGGGACTAGGAATTTTTTCTATTTTGAAAGTAGCGTTACTTCCTCTGCCTTGAACAGAATAGAGAATATATCTGCGGTCAAGTTTGCGTTTGATGGCTTGTTTCTCTTGTTCTTTATGTACTTAGTATATCATGCAGCAAAATAATACTTGTAACCCCGAACATTTTTCTTCTATTCTATCATTTCGAGAGAGCGGAAAACAAGTTTTATCTTTTTTCCTTAAGGGTTTATCGGACTATACAAATATTCTCTGATAAAGATTTTAGGAAAAATGTAGATATTCCAAGAGCAAAGAAAAAAGAGTGGATTTCCACTCTCATTCAATCTTTATATTCTCAATCCCATGTCGCAAGATAATATTTATCAATTCATTTCGTGAATAATTGCTTTCCGCTGCAAGCTGGTCTAAAGATGCTAAAATATCCTCTTTTATTCTAACTGTGATAACTCTGCTGCCATCTTCACCACGCTTTTTTATTATTAAAGGTTCGTTTTTCATATCGTATCACTCCTCAATCTGTATTTGATTATAGAGTGCCCAATGACTGCTTTATATATTACGAATAAATATCTAATTATAATACACAATCGAATTGTAATAAGGTACGTTTTATGGTACTATGAAAGAAAAAATCCAAGGAGGAAAAGGAGTATGAAAAGAATCAAAAAACTGTCAGTTATGCTATTGTGCTGTATACTGTTAAGCGTGATCGCCATGCCAGTTTCAGCAAGTGCGGCAAAGCTGAACAAAAAGAGTGTTTCCCTCAATGTTGGCAAAACGTACACACTGAAAGCAACAGGAACCAAGGGAAAAATTACTTGGACAAGCAGCAAAAAGAGTGTAGCAACTGTATCTTCAAAAGGTGTTGTAAAGGCTAAGAAAAAGGGAACTGCGGTAATTACTGCAAAATATGGAAAGAAAAAACTTACTTGCAAAGTGACAGTTAAGCAGCCAGTAAAAAGCATAAAGCTGAATAAAACATCAGTTACACTTAAAAAGGGGAAATCTCTTACTTTAAAAGCAACAGTTTCTCCAAGCAGTGCTAACAATAAAGCGGTAACTTGGACAAGCAGCAATAAAAAAGTAGCTACAGTTTCTTCAAAAGGTGTCGTGAAAGCTGTTGGAAACGGAACTGCTACAATTACTGTAAAAGCAAAAGACGGAAGCGGAAAAAAGGCAACATGTAAAATTACAGTAGGAACATCGCCAAATACTACACCAACTTATAAAACAGTTGAAATAACGCTTGCTAACTGGAAAAATTATATTGAGAAAATCGAAGTTCCGTATTATGCAGCGAATGCCTTTGGAGAATTTGACGGGTTGGAAATGCATTACTATTATGTGGTTAAGCCAGAATACATGCCTTATTTAGACATGAAAAAGTCTTCTGTAATTATGGAAGTTGATATAACTGATAATTGCTATTATGCAACAGTAGATTTTTCAAACAAAAAATATACATTGTCAGAACCTGTGTTTGCAGAAAATTTTAATACTAGCAGAATTTGTACCTTTGAAGATACTTCCGTAATTTGGAGCGGAAATGATATAAAGGGGTATCCTAAAAACATATGGAATATGAAAAATAAAATTTTCTTTGGTTCTGAATATCATAGTGTTTATTCAACTATTGAACAGAAAAAAACATTTTTACCATTTTACCCTATTAACGAAAATATGAAGAGAATTACGGGAACACTTTATTTTAAACAATAGCACTTTTTTAGGGCGAGGAAGTATAGCTTTCTCGCTCTTTGATATTATAATAGTTGTGTATGTCCCTCAATGGCTTCTTCAATCCGCTGTGGCTCAATTCCAATATAACGCTGTGTAATGGCAGCAGAACTATGTTGGAGCAGTCGTTGGACTAAAGTAATATCATAGCCATTATTTTTGTAAATTTCCGTTGCATACCACTTTCTGAAAGAGTGTGTGCCGATTCCCTCAAATCCAAGATAATCGCAGACAAGGGCAAGCTGCTTACTGATTGCACGTTCAGTCAGATTAAAAATCCTTTCAGTTTTTTCAATTCCATTTTTCAAACAATAATTTTCAATATATTGCTGAATAACAAGGGGAACTGTAAAAACTCGTTTCTTTTTTGTTTTCTGTTCTGTTATCTCTAATCTGTATCTGTCGCCATCCCTCACAATATCTGAGAGCCGCAGGCTCAGAATATCAGATATTCTAAGCCCCAGATTTCCCTCTAAGACAAGAGCAGTTGCGATTCTCTCATTAGGACGGCAGCCGCAGAATCCTTCTCTCATAGTCTGAATGATTTCCTTGTATTGTTCTGTAGTAAGAGCGATTGTCCTCTTATTCATTTTTTATTGTTTCCTTTCCTCTTTTCCAATTCTTCAACACAACTATTGCACTTTTTTGAATTTGCACATTTAAGCTATTTGGTGGTGTAGAAGAGAGAAGAGTTTGCACACTATATAGAAAAGCAGCAAAAAAGAGAGGACAGATTTCTCTATCCTCTCTTTGTAAAAATCCTTATTTTATGCGGATTTCTTATTTGCCGAAGTATCTTTTAAGCAGACCAGCGAATGCTTTTCCGTGTCTTGCCTCATCCTTAGCCATCTCATGTACTGTGTCATGGATTGCGTCAAGGTCAGCTGCTTTCG
>OLON01002127.1_pt1 | contig 10600 bp, 8 predicted proteins | sample 1672691 | NCBI WGS metagenome assembly OLON01 (sample SAMEA3136714, study PRJEB25190) | human gut metagenome | biome: human gut; feature: human-associated habitat; material: faeces | place: Austria | collected 2013
GCTGCTTTTCTCCTCCAGAGAGTGTCGAGCCGCCTTCTCCTATCACCGTGTCATAGCTATTTTCAAGAGCGGATATAAACTCATGGCAGCGAGCCTTTTTGCAGGCTTCAATAACCTCTTCCTTCGTTGCACCTTTTTTTCCAAAAGCAATGTTATTGAAAATGGTATCGTTAAAAAGATACACATTTTGAAAAACCACGCTTATATTTTCAAGGAGGCTCCGTTGTCATTGCTTTAATATCTGTTCCTCCAATACTTACCGTACCCGAATCAGTGTCCCAGAAACGGGCAATAAGATTTACGATGGTGCTTTTTCCGCAACCACTTTTTCCAACAAGTGCTGTCATACTGTGCTGTGGTATATGAAAACTCATATCCTTGATAACAGCCGATTCATTGTATCCGAATGTGACATTTTTAAAATCAATATCAAAATTATTGAGCTTGACTGTTTTTCCACTATTGTCCATCAATTCAGTCTGCCTTATTCTGTCATAACGGTCAAGAGAAGCATCTGCAACTCTGAATGCAGTTATATTGATAAGTGCAAGCATTGGAGCTGCAAGTTCAAAAGCAAAAACTGACATTGCAATAACAAAGGGGATCTCCATTCCGCCGTTAAGGCCAACATATCCGCAGATAAAAATAACTGCTGAAATGCAAAGTCCTGTCATACACTGTGCTACGATAACTGGCATTGAAAAACGTTTTTCAAATTTTATCTGAGCTTCGGTGAGCTTCAGAAAATCCTCCGAGGTCGCTTTGTGGCTTTTTCCTGCAAGGTTAAATGCCTTTACAACAGGCATTCCCTTTATATATTCAATGACCGTTCCAACCAGCTTGTTCTGTGCCTCCTGCTGATTTGCAGCCTCTTCTGAAGCAACCCGGTGAGCCGCAGCGAATGCAGCAAAAAACAATGCCGTTGTAATTGCCATGGCCAACGCCACCCACACATTGAGTGCAAGAAGAAAAACGAAGGATATACCAATGCCGATAACGGAAGTTGTTATCTTACCAAGGGTATCCATTCCGTGTTCTTCCACAAAAGAAATGTCATTTGTGATGACGGAAGTAACATTTCCGATATTACCCTCGGAGAAAAATCCCATTGGGAAACGCTTTATCCTGTCGCCGAAAGTCATACGCTCACGGGCGAATATCTCATATCCCACACCTGACTGGTTGATGTCTGTCAGGTAACGGAATATCATTCTGAGAATAACACCTGCAAAAATACCAACAAAAGCGATGATAATACTATTTTTGCCGAAGTTACCGTCCATTATAGTCATAAGCACATACAGCAGCATACATATCGGAACATTAGATGCAAGACTTTCAAAAAATGAAAGTACATAAGCACGGTCAAGTTTTTTGCGGTATTCACCTGAAAGTCCCATTATTCTCTTTATGAACTTAAACATTTTCAGAATCCCCCTTTACAGCGATGTTCCAATTACCGGCTTCAAGGCTCATCTGCCACAACCTGCGGTAAATACTGTTGCTTTCCATAAGCTCATCATGAGTTCCATTTGCAGAGACTCTACCACTTTCAAGCACGACTATATTATCAGCATCTGCGATAGTCCAGAGTCTGTGCGCTATCATAATGACAGTTCTGCCCTTTGTAAGTTCATTAAGAGCATTTGTTATAAGTTCCTCGTTTTCCGCATCGGTATATGCAGTGGCTTCATCAAGAATTATTATAGGCGCATTTTTCAGTATTGCTCTTGCAATGGTTATGCGCTGACGCTCGCCTCCGGAAAGCTTTCCTCCAAGCACGCCAACTTCAGTATCATAGCCATGAGGAAGTTTTGAAATAAAGTCGTGGCAGGCAGCAGCTTTTGCCGCAGCTATCATTTCATCCATTGTTGCGTCTTTTTTTCCCATACGAAGATTATCAGCAATCGTCCCCCTGAAAAGAAAATTATCCTGCGCAACATAGGCTGTCATACTCATAAGCGTATCAAAAGTATATTCACGAATGTCACGTCCGCCGATGGTTATGCTTCCATCCGAAACGTCCCAATAATGAACGGTAAGTCTTGCTGCAGTAGATTTTCCACTGCCCGATTCACCAACAAGAGCCGTTTTTTTCCCCTGCTCTGCTTTAAAGCTCACATTTTTAAGAACATCCCTGTCCTTATATGCAAATGTAACATTTTTAAATTCCACATCATAGCTTTCTGGAAGCTCGGAAATATTTCCAGAATGAACGTCTTCCGCGCTGTAAAGAGCTTCAAGCTGCTTTACAGTGTAATCCACCTGCGGAAACATTGGGAAGAAATTTATGACTCTCGTAAGCGGTCCGCTCATGCTGAGATCAAGCATAAGAACAAAAATCCATGTGTTAAGATCAAGCGTGCCATTGTAATACATTATCGCACCGACAGGCAATGTGAGCAGAACCGTGCATGGCATTCCCGCGTAAACCAGCGACATTGAACGCCAGCTTTCCCTGAACCAGTCAAGGGTAAATACTTTATAATTCTCCACCGTATCAGAATATTTTTTAAATGAGCTTGTGGTCTGTCCAAAGATCTTTATTACTTCCATTCCCGAAACATACTCAACAACGGCATTGTTGAGTTTTGCTCCAGATTCATAATAAAGCGGCATTTTTTTCATTCCTGATTTCATCATTATTCCCATTCCGATGATTCCGAACGGCAACGATGCAAGTGAGAGCAGCCCCATTCTCCAATCTGTCACAAAAATCACTGCCAGCACAATAAACGGCATAACAAGATTGGGTATTCCCTCTGGAAGCATATGCGCAAGCATAAGCTCAATCCGTCCTATTTCTTCCACAAAGCTTTTCTTGTATTTTCCTGTTCCACCATCTGCGACCTCGCCCAGTGGCTGATGCATAAGCTCATCAGCAAGCTTTACGCGCATATTGTAAAGCGTTCCGAACGCTCCCTCGTGGGAAAGATTGAGTCCCTCGCCGTAAAGGATATACTTTACCGTAAAGCAAATCAATATAAGCGCAGATGTTCTCACAACATCTGCCATTGCCGCAGCTTCACTAATGTATTTCCCGATAAGATCGCTTATCAGAAAATACGGCACAACCCCTATGGGAACGCTTATCGAGATAAGTGCAAGTGCTGTAAAAATGTGTCGTCTGTACTTTCCCGAATACTTTAATATAGATTCCATTTTGCTCCTCCTCTTGTTAGCATTAACTAACCAACGTAAAATAAAAAAGGCACACTTTTTCATGTACCTCTTAATATTACAGATTTAAGACTTCTTTTTTCTACTCCGAAAAGCGTTTTTTTTGCTCCGAAGCATTATTTTTCATTCTCCGGCGATATTCAAGCGGAGAATAACCGTAAACCGCACGGAATGCCGAAGCAAACTTGCTTTGATTGCCGTATCCGACAAGATGCGCAACGTCTCCGACACTCATTTCCGTGCGTCCTGAAAGAAGTTCCGCCGCATATCGAAGCTTTTTTGCTCTGATATAAGCACCTACCGGCTGACCGTAAAGACGTTTAAAGCAACTGCTGAGATTTGTTTCAGAAATGCAGAATTTTGATGCAAGTTCACCTACCGTGATCTCATCAATAAAGTGAAGATTTATGTAGGCGTATACTTCCTTTACTGCCTCTGCAACCGCATGGGAAAAGCTTGGCAGACGCTCCTGACATTCATAACCGCTTGCATTTATAAAACACAAAAGCTCCAGAGTTTTTAGCACCATATAAGGTTTTCTTATCTCTTCATTAACATGATACAGTTCTGAGAAAATATGCTCAAGAGCAGGTTTGGCTCTTATAAAAAAGGTCGGTGAATTGCTGAATAAACGCTCCGAAATGCGTTTAAGATCAATTCCTGCTTCGGGTATGCGCTTGTCTATGACAGGCTGTGCCTTTTCAATGTCAATCATAATAGAAATGCCTCTGTATTTTCCGTAAGGAATATGTGAAGATACAAACTGTGAGCCATTTGTATCACTGATTGCAAGATCTCCGCTGCTTAAGAAGCCAATTTCACCTGTTTCAAGCTCAAATTCAAAGCATCCTTCGTTACAGTAATTTATCTGAATAAACCCCGGAACGGGCGGAGTGTCCTGCCAGCATGATTTCATATCAAGGACATCATAGGACATAAGTATTCCATTCATGACTTCATAAACGTGCATGATTCCTTTTCCGCTTCCATCAGAATCAGAAAGATAATAGATCGTGCAGTTCTTTCCGTCTTCTTCTCCTGCAAATTTGTAGTTTCTCCATGTTTCGGGATTTATCTTTTTCATAAATTCTCCTTGCATACAAATACGCTGCACATCTGTTATTTCTGACAAATGTGCAGCTGATAGTCTTATTTAAGGTCTAGTCCACTCACTTCAACATACTGGCTGTCTGAGCAGAATTCATAGCCGTTTATCTTATCACTGTTCCATGCGGCAAGTTCAACCGTGTTTGCAAAAGGAACGCAGAGAGCTTCATCTGGAATCGTTGTGAGAATCGTATTGTATATCTCACTTATACGGCTTTCATCAGCGGAGCAGTCCAGCTCGGAAACAATCCCCTCAGGCAGGAATTCAGCAAACTGTACCGCAACGGGATCTGCGCTGACTGTTGGATCCATATTGGTAACGACCGTGAACGGATCAAACGAACCACCATAAGTACGATAGTGGATAATATCATATTCACCGTTCATCGAAGCTTCATAATAGGTCATCATATCCATATCAGAAACATTTACCTTGAAGCCAACCTTGCCAAGTTGAGAAGCAATCGCAAGCATACCATCGCCGATGCTTCCGTAATCGCTTGTGTAAAGCATAGTCAATTCAAGTGGAGTTCCATCCTTGTCCCTTATGCCGTCACCATCGGAATCCTTCCATCCAGCTTCATCCAGAAGCTGTGCAGCCTTATCCGGATCATAGCTGTAAACAGTTGCCTCAACATCACAGTAAGGCTTTGATTCGCTGAAAAGAGTATCGGCAGGTGTCATTGTTCCCTGAAAAACATCGTTTGATATGGAATCCCTGTCAATTGCATATTCAACGGCAAGACGCACATTTTTATCATCAAATGGCTCTTTTGCCATATTGAAGCCTATATAATTTGTAAGAGTAGGCTCATCATTGATTGCTGTGCCGAAAGAGCTGTCTGCGGAAAGTTCGGTGTAAGCATCCGCGCTGAGTCTTGCTGCACCTGTTATAGCATCTATTTCACCACTTCTGAGTGCGAGCACCTTTGCATCATTATCCGGAATGACCTTTATCTTGAAAGTATCAGCCTCAGGAGTCTCACCCCAGTAATATGGATTGCGGACAAAGGTATAAACACTTCCGTCGAAGTCTCCCTGATACATATATGGTCCTGTTCCCATGGTCATTGTCTGAAAATCATCGGCTTTATATGTAAGGTCATCGTTAAAACCATTTGGATTTACAATACCGAGAGGATTGCAGGTGGAAAGGTCGTTGAGTGTACCATAGTAAGGCTGGGTGAGCTTTATAACAACAGTGGATTCATCAGGAGCTTCAATCGTGTCAATGACCGTCATGAGTTTTCCGTATGAACCGATATACGCTCCAAGGTTCACCGCTGCAGCTTCAAGGCTCTTTTTTACTGCAGTCGCATCGCAAGGAGTTCCATCGGAGAATTTAATGCCATCTCTAAGGGTAAAGGTATATTCCTTTCCATCCTCACTCACGTCCCATTTTTCCGCAAGACTGCCCTTATATTCGCCATCTTCATAAACAACAAGAGTATCGTAAAAATTATGTCCCCAGTAAGATATTCCATAATTCGAAGACATTCCGCCATGAACGACAGCATAAAATCCTGCATCAAACGTCCAACTCTCGCAAAGAGTTACGCTTTTATTTTCCTCTGACTGACTGGCATCACTGTTAGCTGCTGAAGTTTTTGAATCACTCGTTTCGGATGCAATGTCCGCACTGGCGCAGACAGCCATCGCCGTATTTGTACAAATCGAAAGTGCCGCGGCCACAGCAAAAAACATTTTCATTTTCATAATTTTTTCCTTTCTATTGAGAATTTGATATATATTAACCGTTTTTAACGGAAATATCATATTTTTTTATTCCTGATGACGAGGAACTTATAAGTGTTTTTGCATATTCACTTTTAAATACCTTTATATCCCCTGAATAGTTTACAGATTCAAGTATCCTGCCACTTTTCATAACGGCTATCCTCTGTGATATGTAGAGAGCTGCATCTATATCGTGAGTGATAAGCAGGCAGCCTTTTCCCGAGTTTTTCTGTATCTTTATGAGCAGATCCAGAACATTTTTTCTGACAACTGCATCAAGTCCGCTGACGGCCTCATCAAAAATTATATAATCAGGATCTGCGGCAAGCGCACGGGCAATACATACTCTCTTCTGCTGTCCTCCTGAAAGCTCTCCCGAGCGCTGTGAAAGAATACTTTTGGGAAGTTCCATTTGTTCAATAAACTTTTCAACTGTTTTCCTTTCTTCGTCTCTTGAGCATTTTTTTAGATTTTTTATTGGTTCTGCAATACTTTCATATACAGAAAAACGTGGGTCAAGAGCAGCTCTGCTGTTTTGAAGAACAAGCTGGAGTTTTGCACAGATAACCTTATTTTTTCTTCGCAGCCTGGGAGTCAGACTCTCGCCGTCACACACAACAGTTCCACTGTCGGGAGAAATAAGTCCTGAAATTATCCTTATAAGAGTGGTCTTTCCCGAGCCGCTTTCTCCTACAAGAGAGCAGAATTCGTTTTTATCCAGAAAAAAACTCACATTATCGACTGCGTTGAATTTTTTTCCGTCTTTGAAAAAGCATTTGGTAATATTATTTGCCGTTAAAATATATCTCACCTCATATCAGCAGAGCAGCATTAAGCAGCTCCTTTGTATATTCATTTTCAGGAGCGGCAATTATCTTCTCTATGTTGCCCTGCTCCACAAAAACACCGTTTTTCATTATATAAGCATATCCACCGAAACGATCTGCCACAGCAAAATCATGAGTTATCATTATAACAGCTGCGCTGCCGCACAGGCCTTTGAGCAGATTCGTGACTGCTATTCTATGCTCTGCATCAAGGGCAGTGGTCGGCTCGTCTGCAATGATCAGCTTAGGGTGGTTTATGATTGCTGCAGCCACAGCTGCTCTTTGCAGCATTCCACCTGAAAGCATATAAGGATAACTTGACCATATCGCTTTGCATTGTTCCAAGCCAGCCCTATGCATAGCTTCAAAAACAGCATTTTGAGCGGCTTTGACACTGCTTTTGTTATGAATTCTATATGTTTCCGCGAGCTGATTTCCAAGTTTGCAGGAAGGATCAAAGGATGTCATTGGATTTTGGGGGATAAGTGCAATATCACTTCCGTAAAGTTTTCTTCGTTTCTTTGCATCCGCCGACATAATATCTTTTCCCTCAAAAAATATCTGTCCTGATACATCAAAATTATATCTGTTCGTAAGACCGAACAGTGCACGGCATATCATTGTTTTTCCGCTGCCCGACTGACCAAGAATCAGAAGCGGTTCGCCTTCATCAACGGAAAGATTAATCCCATTAACAGCCTTTACTCCACTGCTTTTTACTTTTACAGAAAGCTCTTTTATTTCAAGCAGCATTTATATTCCTCCCTCTGAGGTCAGTGCGTCACGCAGAGCCTCACCAAAAAGATTAAAACCTGCTGTGGTAACAAAAATACAAATTCCGGGATAAACAAGCATCTCGGGATGACCGTAAAGTCCCGTTCTTGCTTCATTCATCATTGCCCCCCATTCGGCAGTTCCCTGTGGAAGTCCAAGACCAAGAAATGAAAAGCTCGATATCATTATGATTGCAGAAGCAACTCCCGTACTCATATAAACGATGCACTGTGGAAGAATGTTCGGTATAAGGTGTCTGAATATCAGACTCACCGTGCTGCAGCCACTTATTCTTGCTGCTGTAATATACTCTTTGCCCATTTCTGTTGCGGCATATGAACGAACCGTTCTTGCAAACCAGGCCCACATAGAAATCACGACAGCAACAGCAATATTCTGTATACCGTTTCCGAGAACGCTTATCACAGCAATAGCTGTTATGAGTGATGGAAAGGAAATAAAAACGTCACAGATAAACGTAATTATCCTGTCCATCTTTTCACCTGCACAGACACTAAACGTTCCTATAATAAGTCCCAGGATTCCGAGTATCAGCAACATAGGAATACTCATTCCTATGGCATATCTTGCACCATATATAAGACGTGAAAGCTCGCATCTTCCAAGCTGATCCGTTCCAAGAGGGTAATCCCACTCTGCCTTGAGGTATTTAAGTGATGGATCTATTTGATCTGGTGAATTTGGCGCTATTACAGGCGCAAATATTGCACATATAATTACAATCATAATAAGTATAAGTCCTATAACCGCCTGTGGTTTCGAAAAAATTTTCTTAGTCATTTATCTCCCTTACCATCCACGGGCATATCAGCCTGTTTATCACGTCTGCTGCAAGATTGGCAATCACAAACACTGTTGCAATTATCACAATACAAGCAGCAGCCGCAGAAGAATCTCCGCTCACAACACAGGAAACAAGATATGTTCCTACTCCGTTCAGTGAAAAAACTTTTTCTGCAACAGCACTTCCTGCAAGCATATATCCAAGATACTGACCGAAAAGAGTTATCACAGGAGGCAATGAATTTTTAAATCCGTGCCTCACAATTATCTGCCACTCGGACAGTCCTCTTGTCCTTGCATATGCCGCATAATCCGAGCTTATTTCTGAAAGCAATGACGAACGCATTACCCTGATTGCTCCGCAGGCTGACGGAAATGCCAGTGCAAAAGACGGAAGTATATATCCGCTTATTCCCGCCTTCGGAACAACACTGAATATCGACAGCCTGACCGCAAACAGCAACAGAAGCATAAATCCAAGCCAGAAAACGGGCAGGCATATCCCACCTATGGTCAATACCCTCACAATATGGTCAAACATTTTGCCATGAAACCTTGCACACAAAATTGCTATGGAAAAAACAATAATGATCATCCATCCCATTGCCATGATAACAAGTTGGAAAGTTACAGGAAAAAAAGTTTTTATATCGTCAGTTATACTGTGATACGTAACCACCGATTTTCCCATATCACCCTTAAGCAGTCCTTTCAGCCACAGAAAATAGCGTGTAGGCAGCGGCTTATCAAGTCCCATTTCTTCCCTCAGGGAATCTACGAGTATTGTGTCACCTGCTGAGTTGCTTCGTATCGCAGCAGCCAATGCCGGATCTTTTCCTGACATTGTCATGAGAATAAAACACAGTACCGTCACCCCTATAAGGACAGGGATTGTGCTTGCAAACCTTTTTATAAAATACTTTTTCAAGTAAGTCCCCTCCGCATTAGTAAGCTGCAACTAACTTTTGTTTCATTCTACATAATAGCATATTTTGAAATAATTTCCACTCCAAAATCTCATACTTTGGCTCCAAAAAAACAGCTCTGCCATTTTAAGACAGAAAAAGACGCAAGCCACATTTCTATGACTCACGCCTTTCTCTGCACTTATTTACTTTACAGTTCCAATTCGCTACGCACTGCGTATCCTTTTAGAACTTACTTATTTCGTCAGAACCCGATAATTTTCTTTCTTATCATAATCTTTATGGATTCCATCATCTTCATACAGAGTATAGCTGCTGCCTTCATATCCGATAAGCTGCATATTTTCTGTATCAATATCCTTCACGCACTCTGCTGCTTCTGCAACCGGGATGCATTTGCCGCTTCGAATGAAAAGAGGCACTTCATTGAGAGCAACATCCACATAATGAACTCCCTTTTCGAGGACTTCTTCAGAAATGCTTCCATCCGGCATAAACTTGATGAATTTCATTTCTTCTGGCAGGTAAACGTAACGGCCTCTTGCGTTCTGCTCGTATACCGGTGCGATCATGATCTCGTTGCCAAGCATCAGCTGGTCTTCGACGCGGATTGCCATCTTATCATCCGGATAAACGAAGCCAAGCGGTTTAAAGTACATATCGTCATTCAACGCAGCTTTCATGTATTCACTGTAAAGATACGGCACAAGACGATATCTGGCGTTAATGACGCTGCGGAAATCTTCGATGTTTTCGAACTGGTAGCATTCCTGTTCTCTTGTTCCTTCTGCCGCATGATCACGCATCAGAGGTGTAAACACACCGAGTGCAAGGAAACGGAGCAGAAGCTCTCTGGTCGTGTCGTCACCAAATCCGCCAAGGTCTGCGCCTGTGTACATAAATCCACACATATTCAGAGATGGAAGCATCTTCAGATTTAAAAGAATGTGTGACCACCAGGATTTATTGTCTCCCATCCAGATTCCTCCGTAACGATGCATTCCAATATAAGAAGATCTGGAAAACATCAGGAAACGTTTTTCCGGATCAATGCGTTCGAATGCTTCTCCGGCTGCTCTTGTCATGTTATAACCAAAAAGATTATGCACTTTGTCGTGGCGGATTTTCTTACCATTTACATTGTGATAGAATCTTTTGTAATCCTCCGGACTGTTAACAATATTTTTCATCTTTGCCTGCATAGCCCACGGATGGATCTTGCCTTCGGTGTCTTTTGCAAACTCT
>OLON01002147.1_pt1 | contig 10542 bp, 7 predicted proteins | sample 1672691 | NCBI WGS metagenome assembly OLON01 (sample SAMEA3136714, study PRJEB25190) | human gut metagenome | biome: human gut; feature: human-associated habitat; material: faeces | place: Austria | collected 2013
AAAAAGGCATAAACCTGTTCACTTTGGTATAATGGAGTTGACTAGAAACCATCTTTACAAAGGAGATTTATGCCATGTCCAGTATACTACAAAACCATTTCGATGAGAACAACTTAATTGACTGTGTTCAGAGATTTTTTTCCAAACATCATGTCGGCAAACTTCTTGCCAAATGCAACGGAATGAAAGAAAAAGGTATTTCACCTGTTTCTCTGCTTCGTTACAAACTCAGCAACATTTTTGTCGGAAGAAGTATGTATATGCAGCAACGAACCGGCTCTTTTAAGGAAGATTTTTCTAAGAACACTTTTTAACGTTTCCTTAATTCTGCAAAAACAAACTGGCTCCGTTTTACTTCTCTTCTTGCAGCCGACATCGTCAACAATGACATTCGTGATCTGACAAATCAGGAAAGAAAAAATGTCTTCATTTCGTTGATCCGAGATCTGTCACAAAGAACTGTCCGTTTCTTCGCTGGATTACCGCATGCTGGCGGCTTACAGAACTGTTGTTGGTGATCACATAATCAGACATGCCCGCATTTTTACCAATCCGGAACTCGTCTTTGTCCACGGTAACACTCTGCTGTGTCTGTACAAAGTAAAGCACCCCTCTCGGCGGCATCTGTGACGCTGCCTGCTTTTGTGCCTGTTCCATAGACAGCATCGTGATTTCGCGTTCCGTATAACTGTTCTGCTGGTACACGGTTCTTACCGGAACCTCTGTAACTCTTTCTATCTGATCCGCTTCCCTTTTCTGACCACCGTTATACGCTTTTGCCATTGCATTCGTATTTTTAATCAGAATATTCATGGCGATATAAGCGCCAAGTCCGCATAAGAGCATACCGAAGATATGCCACATAAGAACGGTCATTCCGTTTTCCTGAAAATTCAGTCCGTAGCGCGGTGCATTTTCTGCCAGACGATTGCCCAGAGAATAGTACCAGATCAACGGATAAGATTCCACAGGTCAGATAAGACAACAGGATAAATGCAATCAGACCGCTGGTCTTCTTCCCATCACCCGTACACATTTCATTGACATCCTGCGCCATCTTATAGATAAAATAAAAGTTATAGATTCCACAGGTTAATAGTCCAAATACTATATATTTCCATAATGCTCTGTCTTCCTGGATCATAAGCTGTCTCCTTTTTCATAACGGGCAGGGGCATTTTCATGTTCCTGCCCGTCTCTTTGCTTTTATCTGCGATGTTTTATTTCTCTTTGTCTTTCTTCCGTTTCACCAGTACAACGATCATCCCTGCGATGGCAACGATGATCACGATCACGCTGACCAGTAACGGGGTATTGTTGATAAACTGTACAAAGCTGTTCTGTGTTACCAGTACCCGGTAAGAAGCCGGCACCTGTGCATTGGTCTCCGGATCGTATACCTCTTTTGAGATATTACCGGCTTTGTCACACGATACCAGTTCGATAGTCTGATACTGGTTGCTGCTGGCAATATCTACCGGAAGTTCTCCGTTCAGCTGTGCAATCTCATCTTCTTCAAAACGTTTGAACAGTTCCCCGTCCAGATATACTTCCACATAAGCCAGGAAGATATTGTCTTTCACATTCAGAGTGAACTCATGCATGTTTTCTTTGTAACGGCCTCTGTCGGTCAGGTTGGATACAACCATCGTCGGCGCGGTCTTATCTACGGTAAATGCAATCGTCTTTGCTTTTGTCTTGTTGGTGGTAGAGTTATGTGCCGCATCTTCAGAGTAGATATTGATCACATAATTTCCTTCCTCTTCAAAACAGGAAGCTTTGATCCGGTACAGATATTTCTTCCACTGTCCCTCTTCACCGGATTTTGTGATGGTGTAATCTTCGCCTTCTTTCAGGGTAACGATTTTTCCATCCAGACTGTAGGTGATCTCGATCGTTGTCAGATCATCTACGTTAATCTCCGTGATTTCCAAATCCTGTGGTTTGTTTGTATATTTCTTGTCAACCAGCGCTTTTGTACCGCTGCCAAGTTCATAGGTAGAACCGTCACGGTTTACAGAGAATGTGATCGAAGATTTTGTCTCATTTCCTGCTTTATCGGTTGCTTTCGCAGTCAGCGTATAGATATCATCCATACCCTCCGGGAAATCCTTAAAGATGACATTCATGCCGATTGCACTGCTTGAGATACTTGCCAGAGAATCAATCTTGATTTCTCCTTTATTGACACCCTTCAGTGTGATCTTTACGCCACTTGCAATAAAGTTCGTATCAGAAATACTGATCCGCGGGGCTACCGTACCGTTGTTTGCCGATTTGTCTTTTACACCGGTGATCTTCACTTCCGGATTCTTCAGATCCACAGTAAATTTATCCTGTGCATAATCTGCGGCTTTGTTGTCTGCAAGATCCAGTCCGCTGACGGTAAAGGTATAATCTGCATCATGATTGAATACCACATTGGCGGTATGTGTATCTCCACTGTTTGCCCATCCACCGATGGAAGGTGCACCGCCTGCGGAAGCCGTCGTGGACACGGTGATCTTTGACGGGTCAAAGTTGTGTTCCGTTACGGTAATGGTCGCTGTCCTTGCTGCTTTGTAGTAATTGCCGTTCTGCGCACTGTTATTGTTATAAGAAACTTTGATAACCGGAACAGTCTTATCCACCGTAAATTCTTCCAGATTTTCGGTGTTGGATTTGTTTCCTGCAAGATCGTAACAGTCATAACTTACCGTATAATCACTGTCACCGGAGAACGTAACGGTTGCGGTATGGAGCTCTCCGTTATGGCTCCATCCGCTGATACTGTATCCGCCTCCCGTGGTGGAAGTTACTCTCGGCAAATAGGACTCATCGAAGTTTCTCTCATCTACCGTGATCGTCAGTGTCTTATCGTTTTTGTAATATTTTCCATTATGTACATCGCTCTTATCAAAGCTGAAACTTACAATCGGTGCTTTGTTATCGACTTTGAGTGTTTGTGGCTGTGATGTCACGCTGTTCGCTGACCAGTCTTCAGCGTACACACTGACTTTCACATCGTTGGAATAGAACAGGTTCGGATCAATCGACACCTGACCGGTCCATACTTTCTGGTGTGCTGCCTTGGATAAACCGGTATTTTCATCTGCCAGTGTATTGCTTTCCACATATCCGGTCGTTCCGTTCTCGATCCGATAGGTGATCTTTTTCAATCCGGCATACGCGTCATTTACAATCGGATCTTCCACACGAATACTGAATCCCGGATGATCGCCTGCACTGTAAACGCCTTTTCCCCATCCCGGACTGGTCGGTGTGATCATAACAACCGGTACCGGACTGGTATTGTCAACAATGATTCCATCGGTGCTGAAGTATTCTGTATTGCCCACTTTGTCAGTAACTTTTTCATATACTACAAGGTGCTGGTTTGCCGCATACGACAGACCGGAAACATACGGTGTCCAGTCCGTGCGGTTTTCCAGTTCTTCTCTTGTCAGTCCATCTGCTGATTTCAGATACTGTGTGGATTCCACTCCGGAAGTCGCATCCTGGCTTGTCATAGACACCCGCACGTTGTTCTTTCCAAAGTATCCAAAGGTGATGGTTTCTATCAGACTGTTCCAGATCTGCGCCGATGATCCGTTATTCTCCAGATCTTCTGCTTTTACTTCTCCTTCCGGATTCTTACGGTCCAGTGTCACATGATCTGTAATCTTTTCTAACGAATTACCCGCCAGGTCTGTACAGCTATAGGTGATTTTATAATTTGCATCCACTGCGATCTCCGGAAGTGCGAGCGTATATTTTCTGCCCTCATCCGTATTGCTCTCTGTCCATCTTTCCTGTGTTTTGACTGCCTTCGTTACAGCATTTTTATAATCGGTAATATCAACTGCCGCCCCGGTACTGTCTGTCGCTTCCACAGCGATGTCTGCAAATTCAGCTGAGAAGTTTTCTTCGGTCAGAACAGCCGTAATACCAATCGTACCATTGTCACCTGCTGTTGCATTGTTCGCTCCAAACCAGTCATATTTCGGATCCAGCGCAAGCTGGGTTTCTGTGTTGTTTTGTTTGGCTGTGTAAGTAAGATCAAGGGTTGGTGCTACGGTGTCGATGATAAATTCGAATCCGTTGTTATTATTTTCATCAATGTCTCCAGCATCATACCCCTTATTCCCTGCTGCATCCGTTGCAATTGTCTTTACTTTATATTTACCATCTTTATTAAATACAATACTAAAATCATACTTTGTCTGATCCGTTGTTTTGGTAATATCCGGCAGTTCATTTTTTGTTATTTCTTTGATACCGAGACTCTCTTTATTTTTCTTCAGTTCATCAAACGAATAAGCTTTTCCGTTAATGCAAACTTTTATGTCTGTTAAAAAGCGTTCCGTCACTGTGACGGTATAAGTCACATCGCTGTTTTCATATTTTTTGTTTCTGAAACGTTGTTCGTTATTTTCATTCAGATTTTTCTGTGTATATTCGGCTTCAACTGTCGGTGGCTTAGAATCAATAACCAGGGTATGGACTGCATCGTTTTCCATAGTATTTCCTGCATTATCTTTCGTCTCACTGGCTGGTGCAATAACCGTAATCACCTGAGAGCTATCTTTATCACTTTCAAAGTACAGATCCTCTTCGATTTTGCGATAATTGTTCAGCTTTTCGAGTGTTACATTCTTAGGAAATTGTTTATCTTCTGGATAGGAAACGAATTCGTTTGTGGTCTTGTTACCTTTTCCATCGATATTAGACACCTGATATCCCATCTGTGTGAGTCCTGAGTAAACAGATCCACTTTCGTATGCTTGCATATGCAAAGCGACATTTCCCGTATAATAGACCACATCTGTATCCCCATACTTGCCATTTTTACCATCATCATTTTTTTCTGGGGTCTCTTTGTAGGTTACTGAAATATCTTGTGTGTTATTTTCCAGAACGACACCGTTAGATCCGTAGATTTTTACATTTCCTACATTATCTTCTGCTTTTACAAAGACAATATAATTGTTACATTCGAGGTCCTCTCCCCCTTTCAATTTTCCAATATTTTTGATTGTCCATGAGTTTTCTTTTCCAGATGTTTTTAATCCTTCCCCACTCTCGAACTTCACTTTACTTAGCGCAGTTTCATAGTCCTCTTCCGTTGTCAACGATTCCCAATAGTGATTTTTATCCTCAGAAGTATTCACTACAAGGTAAGACATTTCATTCACACCTGATTGCGTATCACTGAGTGTCACATTTGCTTCTATTGTATCTTTTTTATAAAATCCAAAAGTAACTGCCTGTTCTATGTTACGAACTACATTTTTGGTATCTTTGTCAAACGTAATGCCACATTCTGGAGGCTCTGCATCGTATATAAATTGAAGTTCAAATTCCTCCGTTTGTGCAAGAATCTTTCCACTTTCATCCACTTTTCTCAGATAAAAAGTACGGTTGATGTCGTTATTTTCCTTCATTTCCAGACCGGAATCCGTGACATCCGTTTTATCTTTTCCATTGACCCAGTAAACCCTGTTGTATCCACCAGTTTCAGAAAACCGAACCGTTGCATTCTTTCCATTTGCATTCTTTCCATAGTAACGCTTTCCACCTGCTTCATATGCATTGGTACTATTAATGTTATCAACAGACAAATACCCGGCAGCGTCTTTTTCTCCTGTAATTTCCAGTGTTCCGGTTGCTGTCAGATCAAATTTGTAATTGTTTGTCGGATTTGTTATCTGATCTTCTTCCTGCAACACTAAAGCGCCTGTATGTTTACCGTATTCTGCTGTATCCTTTTCCTTTACATTTTCCTCTGTCAGATCCGTAGCTGTTGTATCCACTACCTTCGGAAACTTAAAACCTTCTACTTTTAATGTGTTTTCATCCTGTCCGTTCACAAAACCGGTTGCAAAAACCAGATTCAGGTCTTTCAGATCTTTCCCCTCTGTTTTTGTTCCCTCTTCGTTTTTATATACATATTTCAGATCGCGGAATCCTCTGCTTACACCTCGCACACCAAGCTTCAGTGTTCGTTTCTGAATCGTCAGCGGAACCTCCATTTCCACTTCCTCGATCTTATAATTTGTTTTCAGATCTTCCCGCAAATTTGATACCGTACTGAGATTTTTCGGAGCAAACGTCATATTCTGTTTCTCTTCCTCACCCTGAACATTTTTCAGTTTGCTGTCATAGCCTCCAAAAACAATCTCCTGAAATAATTTAATCTCGTCTTTTGTTTCCGTTGTCGGAGTTATACCTTTTACTTGTGCATCTACTAACGTTGCTTTTACATCTACCGTTGATGTGCCATCGTAGATTTTCACATCTTCAACCGCATTTTCCAGATTTGCTTTTCCAGGCGCAAAAACGTGAACACTTCCTTCTTTCACAGCTAGTGGATACGGTTTTACTTTTACATAGATTGTTTTTGTAAACGTATAACTTTCTGTTTCTGCATCAATTGTTACCGGAATCTCTTCATCAGAAACTTTAAGCGGTGTAATTGTCAGTGTTCTCTCCTCCGGATTCGAAGTTACACTGATATTTGAATCCTCTGTATAGTTAATATTAATAGAACTAAAAGGTTCCTCAATATTATCCGTTTTATGTTGTAATTTGATCGTAAGTTCTGTAGCATCCGTTCCATAAGTCAGTTCTAACTGTTCAACAGGACTGTTTTCTCTGTCAAACTCCATAGTTCCTTCTTCCTTATTCGGCCTATATGTATCAGAATTCTTACAGTCTTTATATACCTCATCTCCTGCAAAACTTCCGGTCACCTCAACTGTGCTCTGATAACCATTTAAGGTAATTTCCGCAGTTGTCACACCTTCTTCATTTGTCAGTTCCGGGCACGTTCCTGTTATCTGATTGTTCTTTCCGTCTATATACTGATATTGAATCTGTTTTCCCGCAACTGCCTGTCCGTTAGAAGTCAGTTTAAAAGTAACTTTTACCGGAGCGCCCCATGACTGTAACTCATTACTACATGTCACCTCAAGATTTGTGTCTTTCCGGATAACATCTATCTGTTTTCTTGCAATCTCATTTCCCTTTGCTTTGGCTATAAGGGTAAATGCTGTTTCGTTTCCATTTGCTGCTTTAATTACACAGCTTGTATTCGTATTCTTACCATCTGAAAATTCCGCTTTTGCAGTGTTATCTTCAATTACCCATTCGTCAATATATGATCCCCATGTTCCCTGTACAGAAAAGGAATTTGTATCCTCTGCATATACACTGTCTGCTCCTGAGATGCTGTTCTCACTTGTATTCACACTGAAACTCTGAATTTCCAGCGCCATTGTATGCGTTTCATCATCAAAATCCGCTTCTGATGTAGTCACAGTGTATAATTGTTTTGTATCCGTGATTATAATATTGCTGATATCAGAAATTTTAGAATACAAAATCTCTGTAGTTTTTGTTGTTCCCAGATCTTCTTTCGCAATACTGATACTTCCTATTTCCTGATCATTTCTGTCCGTAAATTCCAGATTCAGACCATCAAAAATCAGATCCTCTGTCGATACACCATCCCCCAGGGTTACATTCACCGAAAGCTTCGGCTCCTCCGTTGCCTGTACCGTATACGGACTTGCCGTCATACAGGTAGAAAAGGCGAAGACCACTGCCAGGAAAAATGCCAGTACCCTCTTAATTTTCTTTGTTTTCACTTTTCTTTTCCTTCCTTTCACTTAGTGTCATATATCTGTAAACTCTGCCATTTACCATCATGTGCAGATAAAAAGTGAATACCATAACAGCCAGAACCACCAGAAGAAGCCCCTCCGGGATGTTTCCCGTCAGATTGCTCACGATGTTGATGACCATTGACAGTAACAGGATCGGATCCACAATCCGTGCTGCCTTGGTTCGAAAGAATCCAAAGATTCCCGGAACCTTCTTCTGTTTCCACTCCCGGTAACCGGCATCTCCTGACAGGTTCCTCCGACAGATTTCAAAAAGAACTGTCCCCGCCAGAAGCGATGCCCAGAAGATTCCTCCAAGTGCATACCCCGCAGTCGTCATTTCATTTTCTCCATTGATTGCAAACGGCTCCAGAAAAAGGGAGCAGGCATGAAGTCCGAAACAAAGGAGCGATAATCTCATATATTTTAAAGTTTTCCGTTTTCTCTTTCTCATATCTCGATTACCTCATTCGTATGAATCTCCACGAGACTCCGTATCACCACGAAGTCCACATCATGGTGTAATACATCCGTCTCCGGTTCGCCCGCTTCTAAAGAAACCGTTTCGAGTACTTCTGTCTCGCCTTCTGCCACAGTTCCGTCCAGCATCTCTGTTTCTTCTTCTCTCATCGGCATCAGAGTTGGCGTTGGTATGTCATCGTGTGTGACCAGCCGGACCGGTGTGTCATTTTCTCCGATCAGATCGCTGTAGACCTGTTTTTTCTGCCCGGCTTCGATTTCCGGTCGCTTTGTGTCTGTCTTTCTTTTTGTTTTTTTAGCGGTCTTTTTCCTCACGGTCGGTGTCTGCCCGCTGACCATTTCCTCCACTGCTTTCCGCGCAGTTCTTCCAGTCAGTTCACCGAAGACCTGCGGAATTCGCAATGCGAAGAATAAAATGATGGCAATTGCCGAAAAAACCAGTGCTGCAATTCCGCAGTACAGAAAAATATTTCTGTAAAAGGCGTATTTCTCTTCAAATCCCTGCACAGCTGTTGCTACTACTGTCATCATTCCTCACCTCCTTCAGAAGGTGTTACCGCATTTGCCGCAAACATTGCCTGAATCTGCTTTTCTCCAAGAACGGCAGCATCCAGAATATTTTCTTTCAGTTCCTTTGCCACCGGATTGTCTGTCACGTCCGCCGCATTTACCGCTTCCGTGATCCGGTCAAGTGCTTCTTGCATCTCATTCTGTGTAAGACCTGCTTCCCGGAATGCATCATAATGGGTACAAATCTGATATACGATCTCATTGTACAGACGAAGTTCTGTGATCACATTATCCTGTCCCGCGATATCATCACTCATCAGAGCCATCAGATCTTCCCAGTAATCTTTATAGGAAACCTGCGCATCCCCCGCCTGGTTTGTTTGTCCGATCTTACTGTTATACGCACTGATCTTACCCAGAATATCCGATCTCGTCTTCCATGCGGTCTTCTTATCTTCATCCTCGCCGAGATTCAGACTGTTCAGATCTGCCTTGCTTACGATATCAAACCAACCTCCGGCAGATGCCTTGTTCTGTCCGGTTCCTTCCGTATAGTAATAGAGCATGCCCATGTTATAGGCAAACCGTACATATCCCGCCTCATTTTTCTGAAACAGTGTTTTATTGTCTTTCGTTCTTCCGTTGTCCCGGGAACTTAATATAGAAAGAATGTAGCTGTCCTCCTCGGAGGTGAATGTATTGTCTTCCCCGACGGCATTCACCAGTCCCAGCCACGCATCTTCCGCTTCCGGATTCAGTGCAATCGCTTTTTTATAATAGCTGAGTTTCTCCTGTGTCGATGCTGTCTGTGCGCTCTCCACATAATAGTCGTACCCGGATGTCTCTGTGTTCTTTGCCAGTGCCGCGCCGGTCAGAGATCCTGCTCCCAGCACAGCCGCCAGTGCCAGACTTGCAGAAAATGCAAGCATCTTGTTTTTCAGTTTCCGTCTGTACGGCAGTCCCAGTTCTTCCGGATGTTCCAGATCATATTGCAGCTGTGCACAGTTCTGATACCGCTGTTCCGGCTCCTGCTGTGTACATTTGGTAAGAATCATCTCAAGTCCGAGCAGTTCATTGCGGAATTCTCTCGGTGTCTCCTCCAAAAGCGTTTTCCTGCACTGTGTGATCGGCAGAAAATGAAACGGCGATTCCGCCGGATTCCGTCCGGTGATCAGATGATGCAGCGTTGCTCCCAGACAGTAAATGTCGCTCTGCGGACGGGCTTTTCCCTTGTGATTCTGACTTCCATACTGTTCCGGTGCCGCATAACCGGGCGTTCCGAGACTTGTGGTATCTTCTATATTTTCTATTTTAAATTCTCTTGCCGTACCAAAATCGATCAGTGTGATCTCACCGTTCGGCCGCAGCATAATGTTCGATGGTTTCAGGTCACGGTACACAATCGGCTGTTCCCTCGTATGCAGGTAATTCAGCACATCACACAGCTGAATGCCCCAGGAGAGCACATCTTCAATCCCGATCGGCAGTCCGGTCTGTTCCATGCTTTCTTTCAGGACTTTATTCAGGGATTTTCCCTCGATATAGTCCATAACAATCAGGAAAGTATCCTCATCATCAATAACATCGATGATACTTGGCAGATATTTGTGATTCAGTTTCTTTAACGTATCGGTTTCTGCGATCAGTCCCTGTTTGACTGTGGCAAAATCCTGCACACCGTCTTTTCTGACCTCTTTGATCGCCCATGTCTTATTGGCACGTTCATTCAGTGCCAGATATACAACACTCATTCCACCCTGACCGATCTGGTTCAGTATCTTGTATTTTCCATCTATGACAGATCCTATTTCCAGCATCTTTACCCCTCCTGCACAGCCTTGATCGCAACAGCCGAGATATTATCCATCTCCATTCTGGACTTCACCAGTTCTGTCAGATATACAAGCCG
>OLON01002150.1_pt1 | contig 10531 bp, 10 predicted proteins | sample 1672691 | NCBI WGS metagenome assembly OLON01 (sample SAMEA3136714, study PRJEB25190) | human gut metagenome | biome: human gut; feature: human-associated habitat; material: faeces | place: Austria | collected 2013
GTTTGTTAGATGGAAGTAGTATTATAAAATATGCAAAACAGTTGATTCAAAAATAATGATAATGTATTAAAAGACCATGAGATGTTTTTTTAGAAGAAATTTCATGGTCTTTATTTTGTAAAATTAAATAAATATAAAACAGATATATTTTTAAGTTAAAATAAAATATTTTCTATTAGCTATTTTGACTAGACAAGAGTATAATAAATCCTATGAATATATGTTTGTTTGTATTTTTTAGTGATATAAAAAGTACTTAAAAAGGAGGTAGCTATGAAATATATACAGCGATTAGGTAAATCATTAATGCTACCTGTTTCAATTATGCCCATTGCAGCACTTCTTAAAGGAATAGGGTATTGGATTGATCCTACTGGATGGGGTGTACATAGTCCGCTAGCGGCTTTATTAATTACTTCTGGTGGGACAATTATTGATAATCTTCCTATTCTATTTGCATTAGCTGTTGCTATGGAAATGTCTAAAAAAAGAGATACATTTATTGCATTGAGTACACTTACTTGCTATATGACAATGACAACTATTTTATCACCTAAATGTATTTCTTTAATGATGCAAATTCCAGAATATGATGTGGATTTGGCATTTCATAATATCCAAAGTGCTTTTATAGGAATATTGATAGGACTTATTGTTTTTATTTCTTTTCAAAAATTTGATCAAAAGCGTTTACCGCAATTTTTATCTTTTTTTGATGGCAAAAGATTTGCGTCAATTATCGCAATAGGTATCACGCTCATTACTTCTTTGCTTTTTATTTATATTTGGCCTACTTGTTATCATTTCTTTATTTATTTTGGAAGAGAAATATCAAAATTAGGACCATTAAGTGCAGGAATTTATGGTGTGTTAAATCGTTTATTGATTCCTACCGGTTTGCATCATGCTTTAAATTCTGTATTCTGGTTTGACGTTGCAGGTATTAATGATATTGGAAAGTTTTGGGGAACGATTTCAGGTGGGGTTAAAGGTACGACAGGAATGTATCAAGCTGGATTTTTCCCAGTAATGATGTTTGGTTTACCTGGAGCTGCTTTAGCAATGTATCATTGTTCTAAAAAAGAAAATAAGAAAAAAGTAGGTTCCATTTTATTTTCAGCAGCGTTGGCTTCGTTTTTTACAGGTGTTACGGAACCTTTAGAGTTTGCTTTTATGTTTGTTGCACCTATTCTTTATTTAATTCATGCCTTCCTTACAGGAATGATGCTTTTTATTGCTGCAAGTCTTAAATGGATGGCTGGTTTTGGTTTTTCAGCTGGATTAATTGATTATATATTGAGTTTTAAATCGCCGTTTGCGAATAACATATTGTTTTTAATCCCTTTAGGAGTTATTTGCGGTGTCATTTATTATGTTATTTTTAGAATGTTGATTTTACGATATGATCTTATGACACCTGGAAGAGAAAAAATACAACCAAAAGAAGAAAAAACAAAAGCATTTACTTATGATGATATGTCAATTGAATTATTAGATGCACTAGGTGGAAAAACTAATGTTTTATGTGTTGACCACTGTATTACACGATTACGTGTGGAAGTAAAAAATATATCAATAATAGATAAACAGGCTCTATCAAATATGAATTTCTCTCACATTGTTGAAACAAGCGAGCACGAAATACAAATTATTATAGGAACTGAAGTTCAATTTATTGCTGAGATATTAAATGAAATATTAATGTAGGGAGAAATAAAATTGAAAATTATAAAAATATTTAATAATAATAGTATTGCAGCATTATCTGATGAATTAGGAGATATTATTTTGACAGGGTCAGGTATTGGCTTTCAAAAGAAAATAGGTGATTTAGTAGATGAGTCACATATTGAAAAAACATATATTTTTAAAGATAAAAGCGAAAAACGGTTACGTAGAGCAATTGATGATATTGAACCTATTTACTATGAAATTACAAGCTTGTTAGTTAATAAAGCAACAAATGAATTAAGTACACAATTTTATGGAGAAATCTTTTTAGCAATTAGTGATCACATTGCCTTTGCTATTAAACGTAAAAAAGAAAAGATAGATTTACCTAATGTTGTTTTATCAGAGACGAAAGCGATATATAAAAAGGAATACCAACTGGGATTATGGGCTATAAAACTTATTAAAGAAAAGATTGGAATTCAATTAGAAGAAGCAGAAGCAGGATATATTGCTTTGCATTTAGTAAATTTTTCAACAAAAAATAGTTCACAAAATACATCTAAAATAGTAAATTTTGTAAAAGATGTTTTTGAAGTAATTGAGCAAACTATGAATATAAAATTAGAATTAGATTCAATCAATTATGCAAGGTTATCAACACATCTTAAATTTTTAGCGGAAAGAGTTTTTCGTAATGATATTGAAAATACGATGGATACAACAGAAAATATAAGAGATATGTTAAAAGAAAATATTCGATTATCATTATGCATTAATCGAATAAAAAAAATGATTAAAAGTAAATATAATTATACACTTGCGCCAGATGAACAAACTTATTTATGTATTCATATAAAAAAGAATTGTCACATTTAAAATGTAAGCGCTCGACAACAACTGTATATTCTCGTTATTGTATAGACAATGATTGTTACTTTAATTAGGCAAGACCAAATATATAGACGACATTTTTTATGTTGTTTTTATGTTTGGTTTTTTTTTAAAAGAAAGGGAATACGAATATGAAATTGAAAAAGAAAAGTATTACGCTGTCCTTACATTATCTATGTCGATGAGTTCAGTTCTAGCGATTGTGCCAGTTTATGCAGAGGTGGCCAACAAAATTTAGCGTTAAACAAAACGGCTTATGTTTCAAATGAATATGGAAGTATGCCAAGAAAAAATTTAACAGATAAAATTATTTTAAATCAGATTTATAACGCAAGATATGTACGCTTATATATTGACTTATATACTTCAAATGATCTTGTTTTTGATGAACAAACAACAGTACATGTTGGCGCAGATGAATACAATGCAGATAAAGAAGCTTATCGTCGATTCTCTGATGATAAGTTGAAATATGTACAAGATACGGGAAGAACAGCGCGTATTTTGGGAAGTTAAACACAATGTTTGGGGAATACAGCGGTAAGAAGCAAAGATGTTCAAATGAACTTATGGAACTTTGGTTATGCAACTATGGAACAAATGTATGAACAAGATTATGATTTAATCGATTGTAATGATGGTCATTACTACATTGTTCCTAATGCCGGATATTATTATGATTATTTAAAAGATGGTATTTTATATAATCAAGAAATTAATTCTATTGGGAATGTAACAATTCTTGTTGGGAATGAACAAATGCTTGGAGGGCTATTGCTGTATGGAACGGCATGACAGATTATTTAGAAAATGGTATTAGTGAATATGATGTTTATAATCGTTTACAAAATTCAATTCCATTATTTGGTGCTAAATTATGGGGTAAAGATGATAAAACTTTAAGCCAAGAGAATAATTTAAGAGTTACACTTGGAGATGCTTCAGGTACAAATTTTGGTTATGAAACGATAAAGATGAAAACGTTATTGCTCATTATGATTTAGGTAATTTAGATTAATTAAAAGATTATGAAAATATTGAACTTGCTTTATTAGATAGTCATGATACTTTACATTTATTAGATGATAAGAGTTATGTTTCTACATCATTTAATATAGTTGGTTTAAATAATGATTTACATGTTAAAGTTAAACATGATTCTTCAAGCAAAGATGAACAGATTTTATTTGAAAGTAGTTATGGAGCCATTAAAGCTGTTCAAAAAGAGACTGGTAAAGCAGGATTAAGTAGAGAAAATCATGATTATTCATTTGATTATGAATTACCAGTTAATCAATGGGTTGAATTAGAATTTAAAAATAGAAAAGAAGTCATTGAATTATATGTAAATGGGCAATTAGTAGATATACTTGATGATGAACAAGTAAATGGTAAATTATTAAAAGCAACAATGATGATTCCTTTTGAAAGAATTGGAAGTAAAGAACATGCTTTTGTAGGATATGTAGATGATATTCGATTAGGTTCACAAAAAACATTTGCTTCAATAATGGAATTAGACTATTTAGTAACAAGTGCAAGTATTATTGCTTAAGAATCAGAAAATAAACAATTATAAGATATTATTAAAGAAGCCCAAAATGTTGTAGATAATCATGATGCTTCAAAAGAAAAAATAGATGAAGCTGTGATAAATTTAGAAAAATCAATGAATAATCTAAAGAAAGTAGAAACTTCTACTAAAAATGATGATTCATCATCTAAAAAAGACGAAGAATCAAATTATAGTATCTACAAACAAAGACAATAGAAAACAAAAGAATACATCAACTGCTAAAACGGGTGATGAAGCAAATGTTATTTTATTTGTATGGATGGCATTTATATCGTGGTTGGGTATTAAAAAAAGAAGATTTATAGTCAATAAATACCACTACAAGTAAGTAGTGGTATTTAATTTGTCTAGACAAAATTATTGTAACCGCTTGCATAGACAAACAAGACATGTTACAATACAAGACGTAAATACGGATTGTTACTTTAAGTAGGCAAGACCAAATAACTTACACTTTTTTAGCGTGGTTTATTTGGTCTTTATTTTTTGCTCTTGTATTTGCAAATTAAAATTACATTATTCATTTAAGGGAGCAGTAATGTAAATAAGGAAGGAAGAAGAATATGAAAGAGAAGGTAAAAAAAATCATTGCAGTGGTACTTACATTTTTAATGTCTATTGGATGTGTTCAATCTTATCCAATGGTAAGTGCCTTGGAAAGTGATTATGAGGTTTATCCTAATCCTCATATGATGGAATATCAAGATGGTTCATTTGATATAACATCAAATGTCAATATAGTCTATGAAGATGGTATTGATGAATATACAAGGGATAGACTCAATGAAGTGCTAGCTATTAAAAAGATTAATGCTACAACTTCAACAGAAGTTAAAGAAGATCAAACAAATATTTTAGTAGGTATAAAAGGCTCTAATCAATATGTTGATCAATATGCTGGTGAACATTATACAGTAAAAACAAGTAATTTATTTGATCAATTAGATTCTTACTTATTAAAAGTTGATAATGGAAAAATTACTGTTTTAGGTAAAGATACAGATGCAGCTTTTTATGGTCTTACAAGTTTGTATCATATTTTTAAACAATTAGACGGAACAAATATCCGCAACTTTACAATGGAAGATTATGCTAATGTTGCAAGTCGTGGATTTATTGAAGGTTACTATGGGAATCCATGGTCTACAACGGATCGTATAAAATTAATGGAATGGGGAGGATACTACAAGTTGAATTCTTATTTCTATGCTCCTAAAGATGATCCAAAACATAATTCTAAATGGCGAGAACTTTATACAAACGAAGAAATTGAAACAAAAATCAAACCTCTTGCAGAAGCAGGAAATAAATCAAAATGTCGTTTTGTCTTCGCTTTACATCCTTATATGTATGATGCAATTAGATATAATAGTGAAGAAAACTATCAAAATGATTTAAAAGTTTTACAAGCTAAATTTGAACAAGTAATACAAGCAGGAGTACGTCAAATTGCTATTTTAGCTGATGATGCAGGTAATGTCGGTGGTGAAAATTATACAAGAACATTAACAGATATGACAGCATGGTTAAAAGAAATGCAAAAAACATATCCAGATTTAAAATTAACATTACCATTCTGCACACAAGAATATATGTATAATGGACAAGGTTATTATCGAAATTTCCCGGAAAATATTCAAATTGTCATGACAGGTGGTAGAGTTTGGGGAGAAGTAACAAATGATTTCACAACGACATTTACTAATAATGTGGGACGTGGACCTTATATGTGGATCAACTGGCCATGTACAGATAACTCTAAAAAACATTTGATCATGGGTGGTTATACAACATTCTTACATCCAGGTGTAGATCCAAACAAGATTCAAGGAATTGTTTTAAATCCAATGCAACAATCTGAACCAAGCAAAGTTGCAATTTTTGGTAATGCATGTTATTCATGGAATATCTGGCAAAGTGAAGAAGAAGCGCAAAAATGTTGGAATGCTTCCTTTAAATATGTCGATCATAATAGTGCTCTTGAAACGAAAGCATCAGCTGCTTTAAGAGAACTTTCAAAACATATGATCAATCAAAATATGGATGATCGTGTTACAGCTTTACAAGAATCCGTTGATTTAAAAGACCATTTAGCTAGTTTTAAAGCGGCTATCTCTAATGGGACAACAATCAGTGATGAACAATTTGAAGACTTAATCAATGAATTTACTATTTTAAAAAATGCGAGTACTACTTATAGAGAACAAGCTGGAGATTCAAGGGTAAAAGATCAAATTGTCTATTGGTTAAATTGTTGGGATGATACAACAGATGCAGCAATTAATTATATTAAAGCCATTAAAGCAGTGCAAGATGGTGATGCAAATGATAAAATTTGGGATCTTTATGCAGCAGGACAAGCTGCTTTTGAAAAATCAAAAACTTATGGATTTAATTATGTTGATCATTTAGAATATGCCGAAGTAGGTGTTCAACACATTGTACCATTTATTAAAACAATGGATTCTTATTTAGGTGATATTGCTTCAACAATTGTTGATCCAAATAAACAAGTAATTAAATTCATTACAAATCGTAACGATATGCCAACAGGTAATACAGATTATGTATTTGATAATAAAGTGAATACGGAAATTGTTTATAAAACGCCAAATTCGATTAGTAAAGGAACTTATGTAGGAGTTACTTATACAAAAGCAATTGATATTGATAAAGTAACATTTAAATTAGGGACAAACGCGAATCCTAATGATACTTTTTCTAAAGCTAAAGTGCAATATACAACAGATGGTAAAAAATGGGTTGATTTAAATGATCAAGAATATACTTTACCAAAAGATGTTGTATTAACTGATTTGGGATTAAAATCAGTTAGAGGAATAAGAATGATTGCTACTGAAGATAAATCTAATACATGGTTGGGTGTTAGAGATATTGTAATTAATGCCCAAGAAAAAGATGCAGGTACATTATCAACTGATAAATTAACACTTAAATCAGGGTCATTAAATGATTTATTAGATGATAGTGAAGATACATACGCACATTTTGCAGAAAGTCCTTATAAAGGTGGAGAAATTAAAGACTATTTACCAATTGATGCAAGTATCACATTAACTTTCAACAAAGAAAAAACATTAAGAACAATTCATTTTGCACAAGATGCAGGAAATGATAAATCAACAAAATATGTGATTGAATATACAACAGATGGACAAAACTGGACAGCTATACAAGAATACAATGGAGATGCATCTGTTGAATTAGATGTGACAAGCCAAAATATTAAAGCGAAAGCAATTCGTATTAGAAACTTAGAATTAAATTTACAAAGTAGTAGTGAAGCTGGATATTGGTGGAAAGTTAAAACATTTAAAATGGATGATTCAGGACAAATCAATGCAACATTTATGTATACAGATGTATGGGGAATTTATCAAGGAACAGTTGCTAACTTAACAGATGATGATGATTCAACAGATGTGGAATTTCGGACATCAGAAGATATAACAAGAAAAGGTGATTATATTGGTTGGGATTTAGGTAAAGAAACGGCTATTGGTAAAATTCATGCAGCAATTGGTGGAAAACGTGAAGCAGGAAATAAGTGGAAAAAATATAGCTTACAATATTCTAATGACAATAAAAATTGGACAACATACAAAACTTATCAAGGTGTTTCTAGCGGAAAAGATACAATAGATGAAAATTTCAATGGTTTAAAAGCACGTTATGTACGTTTAGTTAATGAAGAAGAAAAACCTGTATGGGTTATTTTCTCCGAATTCTCTGTAAAACCTTATAATCCAGATGAAAATTTTGATAATACAAATGTTTATACAAATACGGATTATAAATTAGCTTCACAAAGTGAAGAAGCTCTTACAGAATTAATTTATAATCAAGAAATTAGTTTAGAAAAAGGTCAATACGTTGGTGTTGATTTATTAAGAATTAAAGATTTAAGTACTTTCAATATTGATTATGGAAATGGCGAAGGATTAACTTTACAAGTTTCTAAAAATGGTGTTGAATGGACAACAATTACTAATCAAGATGGTGAGCTTCCAGATGGAAGATATGTAAGATTGATAAATAAAACAGATCATGCAATCAAATTAACAATCAATCATTTTAAAGTGCATTCAAATGAAGTTACAGCTCCATCTTTATATGAAACAACTATGAATATTAATTCATCATGGGGTGTTGCAGAAGATACTAGAAATAATGGTGCTGCTTTTGATGGTAATATTGATACAACAACAGAATTCGGAGACTTCCCACAAAAAGGACAATATATTATTTATGATTTAGGACAAGAAAGAATAATTTCTAAAATTCAAATGTATTGCCAAGATAGTGCGGTCAATTATATTAGGGATGCTGATATTTTAGTATCGGATGATTTAAAAAATTGGACAAAAGTAGTAACTATTGGAGATGGTAATGAAAATACAAATGATGGAGACGTTAAATGCATTGATTCAGATGCAGGTTATAAAGCCTCAAGTACTTATCCAAATAAAGTATATGTAGAAGGAACTGCAAACCAAGTTAAAGCACGTTATTTGAAAATTTTAATGACAGCTTCAAATAATAAAAGAGCGGTTCTCTTCAATGAAATCGATATAAATGATGGAGAATATGTACCAGTAACAAATGATCCAGCATATACTTCTACAACTGTAGAAGCAAAGGGATATATTCCACAATATTTATTTGATGGTGATTTATCAACAGCTTATAAACCAGGAACAAAAGAAGCAGGAAGTATTACATATACATTATCAAGTAATCTAGATGTCAAGAAAATGCATATTATTCAAAAAGGTGAAATTTCAAATGCAAGAGTATCTGTTCTTGTTGATGATTTAGATGCAAAAACACGTACAACTCATAAAAAATGGGTTCAAGTAGGAACTTTGAGAAAATCACTTAATGAATTCTATATGCCAGATGGTAATATCTATGAATTAAAAATTGAATGGGATGAAAATCATATTCCAACAATTTCAGAAACCATTATGTTAAATGAAGATGAATATGTATCAACAGCAACAAAAGATTTACAAGATTATATTTTGATACTTTAGATGTGAAAGAATCAACATTTACAGCTAATTCATACAAAGAATTTAAAACAAAATTAAAACAAGCAAATAAAGTAATCGATGAAAACTATGGTGAACTTGATTTGGTAGTTCAAGCCAAATCAAAATTAGAAATTGCTTATGCAAGTTTAGTTAAACGTGGAGATATTCAAAGCGTTAAGGATGAACTTGATGCAATTGATCAATTAAAAGAAAATGATTATACGAGTGAAACTTGGGCAACATTACAACAACAAGTTCAAACAGTAAATGATACACTTGCTAAGGGTGAAGCAAATATTACTGAAAAAGATGTAGAAGATATGGTTGAAGCTTTACAAAAAGCGAAAGCACAATTAGTTACAAAAGTCACAGTAAGCAAAGAAGTTTTAAAAAATTATATTGAATCAAATGAATTAGACAAATTAGATACAGATCAATATTTAACTTCAACAGTAAGCACATATAAACAAGCATTGAAGAATGCACAAGCATTACTTGCTCAAGAAGCTACTAAAGAACAATTGGATGAAGCATTAAAACAACTACAAAATGCAAGAGCACAATTAGTTTTAAAGGCAACAGATAATGAAATCAATGTATTGAAGACTATAATGGCTCAATATCAAGAAAAAGATTATACAGCATCAACATGGAAAGAATTTGAAAAAGCATATAATGATATTAAAAAATCATTAGAGAATGAAAACTCAAGTGATGACATTAATTTATTAACTGTTGCATTAGAAAAAGCTTCTCAAAAATTAGTTAAACGTGGAGATTTAAATGGAATTCATGATTTACTAGATCAAATTAAACAATTAGATAGTAAAAAATATACAGATGCATCTTATTCTAAATTATTAAATGCTGTAACAGAAATATCTAAGAAATTAGAAAATTCTTCAGAAATGACACAAGAAGAAGCAGATGTTCTTGTAAATGAATTACAAAATGCAATAGATTCATTAGAAAAAGCACCAACAGTATCAACTGATACAAAAAATGAACCTATTCAAAAACCACAAGTTATTACTACTAAAGAAACAAATAAAGTAAAAACAGGTGACCAAACACCAATTTGGACATTTATGACAATTGCATTTATTTCAGTAATAGCTTATATTGTATTAAACAAAAAAACAAAAGAAAATAATTAAATAACTATTATAAAATAGTAGTAAAAAACCATGGGGAAATATGCAAAATAAGTACTCATGGTTTTATATTATTTGAATAAAAATCAAAAAGGCAAGAATGTCTTAAATCAATTAATTATACTTTTATGACATTTGTCATATTTACATAGATGACAAAAATCATTAAAATTAAATAA
>OLON01002155.1_pt1 | contig 10507 bp, 7 predicted proteins | sample 1672691 | NCBI WGS metagenome assembly OLON01 (sample SAMEA3136714, study PRJEB25190) | human gut metagenome | biome: human gut; feature: human-associated habitat; material: faeces | place: Austria | collected 2013
TCTCCAGGTACGGAACTTCATATCCGGGGAAAAAATGTACTGCATCTCCTTACTTGCGTAACGCTCGGATAACGGGCTAACGTACTTATCGGTACCACTCATCTTTCCAGTCTCCTTTTCTTATTCATCTAAGCTTAAAGAAAGGGGCTGATGTCTCACAGCCCCTGTCCGATTCCTCTTGATTATAGCTCAAAGTTTTTTTAAAAGCAAGAGTAACTATTCTTCATTATATTTTCCCAGAAATTCCTGCATTCTCCGGTTGTCGGAATGGAAGATCTCTTCCGGGCTTCCTTCCTCCACGATGAGGCCTTTTTCCATGAAGATCACATGGTTGGCCACGTTTTTTGCGAAATTCATCTCGTGGGTGACGATTACCATAGTGATGTGTTCGGCTGCCAAATCCTTAATAACCTTCAGGATCTCTCCTGTAAGTTCCGGGTCAAGGGCGGATGTTGGTTCATCGAAAAACAGAATATCCGGGTTCATACACAAAGCCCTGGCAATGGAAACTCTCTGCTGCTGTCCGCCGGAGAGCTGGTAGGGGTAATAGTTTTCTTTGTCGGACAGGCCCATTTTTTTCAGAAGCTCTCTTGCCTGGGCGTAGACTTCTTTTTTGTCTCGTTTCTGGACTTTAATGGGGGCGTCAACAATATTTTTGATGACGGAAAAATGGGGGAAAAGATTGAAGTTCTGGAATACCAGGCCGATTTTTCCATTTTTGATGATTTCGCCGGAGTCCGGGATTTCCAGACCGGTGGCGCAGCGGAGCAGGGTGGACTTGCCGGAACCAGAAGGGCCGATGATGCTGAGGACCTCGCCCTGGTCTACTTCCAGGGAAATGTCGCGGAGCACATCCAGAGCTCCGAAGCTTTTCTTTATGTGTTTCATTTCAAATAGTTTCATAATGAGGGACTCCATTCTTCTTAACGATAATAATTCAGTTTTTTCTCTACCTTGTCCATGATCACAGCTACCAGAAGGTTAAATACATAATAAAATACGGCGGCTACCACAAAAGGAACCATAGTGGTCTGGGAGCTGGCAATCTGTTTGGCCAGGGTGAACATTTCGGCTACTGCTACTACGAAGGCAAGGGAGGTGTCCTTTACCAGGGTGATCACCTCATTGGTGATGGACGGAAGGATTCGCTTAAATACCTGAGGCAGGATGATGCGAAAGAAGGTCTGTGCCTTGGAATAGCCAAGGATTTTGGCTGCTTCGTACTGGCCTACCGGCATGGACTCGATTCCGCCGCGGTAAATTTCTGCAAAATAGGCTGCGTAGTTAATGGTAAAGGCAATGAATACCGCAATCAGGCTGTAGCCCATGGAAATGCGGATTCCGAAAATGAAATAAGGACCGAAATATACTACCATCAGCTGCAGCATCAGCGGCGTTCCGCGCATGATGGAAATATAGGCGGTCACAATCCACCGGATCACTGGTATTTTGGACATTTTTCCCCAGCAGACCAGAAGTCCAAGGGGCAGGGAAAAAACAAGGGTTACAAAGAAAATCTCGGTAGTTACCGTCATTCCCTTTGCAAGCTGGCTTAACATCACACTAAAACTCATAGTTTTTTGATTTCCTCCTGTTGATACTTGTATTCTAAGATGTCTGTCTGACACATTTTTTCACCTCTGTGAATTACAAAGCACCCTTTTTCCGTCAGACATCCTTCTCGCTAAGAAAAGAGGGTGCGCCAGGTACCCTCTTCTCTGCTTTTCTATGTACAAAATAATTTGTTCTAATATATTGAACTTAACTGAATCAAAACTCAGCGGCAATTTCAAGGATTATTCAGCCTCATCCTCAGCTGCATCTTCTGTTTCTGCATCAGCCGCTTCTTCTGTATCCGCATTCTCATCTTCTGCGTCTTTGCTGTCCTCATCTACAAGGCAAAGCATATCTGCGACTCCATACTGTTCTGCCAGCTTATCGATCTCGCCGTCCTCGTACAGCTTCATAACCTCTGCCCATACCGTATCGCGGAGCTCTTCATTGCCTTTGGCAAAGCCGATGCCGTACTGCTCGCTCTGGATTGGCTCGTCAAGGATCTTGTATTTGCCCTCTTCTCTCTGAGCCAGCTGGTATTTGGCAACACCGATATCAACTGCAACGGCATCTGCTGCACCGGAATCAATGTTCATAAATGCGGTATTGTAATCCGGGTTCTCAGTAAGGGAACCGAAGCTGTCTGTCAGGTCTTTGTTATCATCGCTGTTCAGCGCATCCAGTGCTGCGGAAGCTGCCTGAACCACTACGTTCTTGCCAGCAAGATCTGCAAGAGTATCAATTCCGGAATCAGAAGCAACTACCATAACCTGCTCATTGTTCAGATATGGATCAGACCAGGTGTAGTCGTCCTCACGTCCGTTGATCGTGAAGCCGTTCCAGATGCAGTCGATATTTCCGGAATTCAGCTCCATGTCCTTGGAATCCCAGTTGATCGGCTTCTTCACAAGTTCCCATCCAAGGTTGTCGCACACCTTCTGTGCAATATCCAGGTCAAATCCAACATACTCACCGTTCTCATCCATATATCCAAATGGCGGATACTCTGCATCAAATCCAACAGTCAGTGTCTTGCTGTCTGCATCTGCATAAACAGTTACACCGGAACACACGCCTGCTGCCATCAGGGCACTCATCATAATCGCCAGCATTCTCTTCTTCATAATATCTATCCTCCTGAAAGTTGTTCTCAAAGTAATTTTAGTACGTTTTCACACTACCATGCTAAAGCATGCTTGTATGGTAGCATACGAAAGCGTTTCTGTCAACATGAAATTTTAATGCCGGAGATAAAAAACAAATAGCAAAGCACAGATTCATCATGAACCTGTGCTCCTGTGATACTCCCCTGTTAATTTTTCCAGCATTTCGTCCGTCCTGCCTGGTCTGATGCTGATCTCTTTTTTCTGGGAAAACTGATCCAGCGCTTCCTTCAAAGCAGCCTTCACCTCAGAAGAAACATTTAACTCCTTCAGCTTCTTCTCATACTCCTCTGGCTTCTTTACGCTTCTGTACGCAAGCAGGTAGCAGATCAGTTCCTTGTCGCTACTCTCTGTAAGAAATGCCTCCCAGAAGCATTCCACTGCCTTCTCCATCTGGAAAAGATAGCTGTACGCACATCCCAGATTGTGCCAGATGCTCATGGTAAGCCCCGGCTTCACCTGCTCCAGCCCCTCTTTCTTAAGAAGCTGCTGGTAAACCTTGATGGCACTGACATACATTTTGTTTGCCACCAGCGCATCTCCCTTTTGCTTCTGGCGAAGAAGAGGCGCCTCCTGGTCCAGCTTTGCCAGCTTCACATTCAGGGCCTTCAGCTCATCATAGGTAAGATAATTGATCTCCTTAAAAATGGGATAAAGCACATCCTCAATACTTGCAAATTTGCCAAGATGGGGACGAAGCTTGGCTGCCAGCCTTGGCAGATCCAGTTCCTCGCTGATCCAGATACATAAGCCCTCATTCATAACAGAGGAATCCACCAGATACAGGTTATGGTACAGGTAATAGCAAAGCTCTTCCAGTGAATAAATATTCGTGCTGATGTTCTCCACAAAATAAGGCTTTTCGGCCTTTTTTGTCTGACATAAAATATATCCGCTCATGTTCCTGCCTCCTTTACCACTCTACCAGTTCATCCCAGACCTTGCCGCTTGACGGGAACATCTCCCCAAAGCCCAGGTCCTTTACCTGAACACGGCAGCGCTTCTGTGATACATACGCAAGGGAAAGAGACAGTCTTGTGGTCTTATTCGGACGCTCCGGCAATCCCGGCAGTCCCATGATCACCTTCTTTTTCTGCTTCTCGCCGAAGGTTCCCACCACAAAAACAAGCTCTGCGGTATCATCCAAAATCAGCTCGCAGCTGGCCTTGCACTCATACCAGTTCTTTCCAGCTTCAATAAGAGGATAATAGGCAGGCGCACCCATCACCCGCATATCCATTCCAATGTCTTTCAGAACCAGTGCCGGGCTCATATAACGGTAGCCCTTAAGGATCTTATCCTCCATCCGCTCTTTTCCGGCAGCGCAGGCACCCTTTGCGAAAAGGTTGTTGCCGTAATAGACTTTTCTTCTCTGCATGCAAAGGCTTCCGATGGACTTCTTCGCCCACTTGGGATCAAAGCCGTAGCCTGTGATCTGAATGCTGGAAAACAGCCCGGTTCCCAAAGTTTCCTTTATGAAATCCCGGTAAGCCTCATCTCTGGCCTCCACAGCCTTCTCTCTTTCCTCCTCATCCGCTGTGAGGGAGGGAAGCGTAGTCACCTTAGGCTCCTCCAGGCGCACCAGTACCGGTCTGGTACCGCCGTCCATAGTCAGCTGGCGGAACTCCACCTCATCCTGGTGAAAGGAGTACCAGCCAATGCTTCGGTTCCAGGTCTCCCTTTTCTGGGTCAGGGAATAATAATAGAAGCACTCCCCATAATCCATCAGCATATACTGGTTCTTGCCAAATCCAATATCCTGGCAGGCTTTTTCCAGGTTTTTCACCTGTATATCCTCAAGCTCAGGACTTGTGATCACCAGGCATTTGGTATTTTTCACAACGTCTGTCACACCCAGGAATTTCAGCATTCCCCGAAGAAAAACGCCCAGCAGCTCCCATGGCTCTACCTGCTCTCCAAGAAGCTGTACGCTGTCTTCTTTTTTGCAGACCTCATACAGGTCATCCACCAGCTGGCCGCTTTTTTCCCGTGCGAAATACACTGCTTCCACACCGATTGTATATTCCTTTTGCTCTCCCCTTCTGCAAATACAGGTGGGGACCTCATATTCCTCAGTTCCAATCTTCATGGACACCGAGCAGGGTTTCTCCCCTTTCCGGTCATAATAGCAGATCTGGGAATAGTCTTTTCCAAAATCAATTCCTATGATCAAATCACGAATTTCGTTCATATATTCAGTCCTCTTTTGTAATGACAAACATTTCTTTCACATACTGTTCCTGGCGAAGGTATTTCTTCAGTCCCTTTTTGACCTCTTCGCTCTTATCCAGCTTCCGTGCCGACAAAATCTGATTGATCATCTGATATTTGCTGAACGGCGTGCCCTCCACCTTACTCATGCTAAGCACCCGCTCTGGTGATTTCTTTGTCTGTCCATCACATTCCTCACAGAAATAGTAGTGCAGAGTCTCTCCATAAAACATAGTGAATGTCTTGGTGAAAATACCCTCATATACGTTTTTGAGAGGCTCTGTCTTATATTCCAGTCCTCTTCCAAGTCCGGTATCCAATGCATACACCAGCATCACCTTCGCATCCGGGCTGGTATGATACTCCACGCAAGTCTTGTCATCCATCTGATAAAGGCTGAGCAGCTCCGGGGCAAGCCTGTGGAAGAAGGAAAATACCATTCCCTTGTCCATACATTCTTTCAGAAGCTCCTTCTCAAGAGAAAGAAGCGCCTCGTTTCTGCCCTTCTCTTTGGAAAGCTCCCGGAACAAAGCCAGATGGCACACCGGATTCACCGCCCATTTCTGCATATATGCATTCACAAGGCAGTTCTTCACAAAGGGGCTCATCACATATTCTTTCACGAAAATCCCATAGGAAACATGGGTCAGATATCCGCTTACGATCCACTCCCTTCCGGAATGGCGGATATAGGATTCCAGCACATGCTCCCCTTCCTTACGGTAATCTGTTGTAAACATGAGAAGCTGAAGGATCTTCTCCTCCACATCATAGGTATCCATCTCAAAACCGCAGGCACTTTTCCAGATGGAGAGGATTTCATCCACTGGTCCGAAGCGGTACTTCATCAGATAATTGAGAATAACCTCATCATAAAAACCGTTTCTGTATACATCCGAAGCCAGCGCCAGAAGCTCTTCATCCTCAAGCAGATCACAGCGGACGATCATCCGGCTTGCCAGCTTAAGAAGGCTTCTCATATCCACGCCCTCGCAGCCGAACTCCTCCACAATGGCAAGTGCCTGTGAGAAAAGCCCTCTGCTGATCAGCACCTCCAGAAGCTTCTGTCTGTCCACACGGGCATATTCCCGGTAATCCATCTTCTTCAGATAGTCATCCAGGTCTTCTCCGTATACATGCTCTGCATAATAATCCAGGATTCTGCGGCGTACTTTCTGCTTGTACTCCTGGCAGAATGCGTCAGACTGCACCAGTCTCTGGAAAATATCCAGGTTGTTTCCGTCAAGCTCATGGCTCTCGCAGTAGTGAAGAAGCACGCCTGGCTCTGTCACCCCAAGGTCCAGAACCTTTCTTACTGCAGACTCCTCGTCCATCACCTTTTTCAGGCTGTAATCCACAGTAGCACTGTATCTGCGCTGCTTGTCATCCTGGAAAAGAATGGCCGCGTCTGAGGTATAGATTCTTGGATAAGCCACGCCCTGCACACAGGTATAAATCTCTTCCTGCTCCATCTGGCTGTGGCGCACGATCACATAGCGGACCTTTTTGTCCTCAAAATACAGGCGGTGGGTAAACATCTTCTGTGCGATCAGATCTCCCGCTTCCTTTGTGCGCGGCTCCATAAGGAATTCCTGATAAAGTGCCGCATAGCTCTCGTTCATTTTGCCCTCGGAAAGCTTCTTCTTCGCAAAATCCTGCATGCTCTGCATATAGCGCTCGTATGCGGCAGGCTCCTTCTCCTTATTGGCTGCAATGCAGGAATAGATAAAGGCACGTTTGGAATCTCCCAGGGAATCGCTATTGTAGGTGAAATACATCAGAAGAGCCTTGGGGAGCTCGATTCTTCTGGAGGTATCCATGGTCTCCACATAGTATTCATAAAGTCTGGTCAGGCGCAGCCCATGCTCCACTGCCAGGGAAAACCAGCGGAAATATTCCGGCTTTCTGGGATTTCCCTTCATCACATATTTGCAGATGGCTTCCAGGGTATCGTCAGAAGGATACTGGTCGTATCCCCTGGCCATTGCCTGGTAAATGCTCTCATTATAGTCTTTCTCATATCCGGAAAGATATGCAAGACGCATGACAAGCTCCTCCGTGAGAAGATTCCGCCTTGCTGCAAAACGGAACACCTGTCCCCAGAAGCTGCTCAGACGATGAAGCAAAGTCATGTCCTTACAGATAATCTTCCACGCTTCCAGATAAAGGAATGGGCTTCTGCATCCCTTGTCAAACTGCTCTTCCAGCACGAACAGGGCCTTGGACGGAGTCTCCTTGTAAGCCGGATCCAGCTTCAGAAGGATCCACAGAAGGAGGAAGCTGTCGCTTTTCTGCATGTAGAAATTGCGGATTCTGGAAAGGGCATGTACCTTGTCCTTGTACAGTCCGGTAAGTGTGCACAGATACAAATAAATTCCTGCAAACTCCAGATCGTCCCTTGTATAGGATTTGTCCTCGTAGCTCTCAAGAAGTGCGCGGGCTTCCTCATGGTGGTTCTCCAGATAAAGAAGAAAGACCTCGTACATCTGATATTCCGGATATTCACAGCCGGACTGGTGCAGCTGGTTCAAAATATAATGGCTGCTTGCACACCAGGTGGAAAAGTCCATCCAGCCATTTGCCCCTGGATTGTCTTTTCCTTCCAGATTGCTTGCCTTAGCGGTTTCATAGCAAAGATAAGACAGGCTGTCCCGCAGAAGATCCAGCTTGCACTTCTTCTGATTCAGGCGGATATCCACGTCAAGCTTGCCGCTGGTAGAGGCAACAATGGTGTAAACCAGCTCCTGATAAGGGCTCTTTACCACAATTTTGCCAAACTGGTTTCCCGTTCCAAGCTTCTCCTTATGAAGCAGGTATTCTACCTCATAGTGACTGCCGATGAAATCCTCATCTGTCACAACCTTCCGTGGAATATCCAGGAAATCCCCTGTAGCTTCCACATCAAGGCGCAGATGTCCCCATCCGCTTCTCTGTATATAGAAGGATTCCTTCACTGAATCCTTAAGTTCATAATATTCCTTGCCCACTTCCCTGGCGCTGATGGTAACTTTCTCTTTTTTGCCGGCGGCAATGAGAAACTCCTCCAGGTGCTGGTAGGTTACAGGCTGTCTGGATAATCCCTGGTAAAGGGTCTGGCTTCTCTCATCCTCACCTTCAAGAATTCTGGCAAAGCTTGGATCCTTAAAGATGCGGAATGCTTCCTTAAAATCATCCTTTGCCACCTGCACAAAGGCATCCAGATTCTCCACCACACCTGTAAAGCTGCGGATTTCTTCTTTCTCAATCTCGATCTCAAAGGGAATCCTGGCTTCTCCCACATTGGTGGTAAAGCACAGCCAGCCCTTCAGGCATTCCCCTGGGACAAGGCCTACCGTATCCACGCCAAAAGGAAGCCGTACCGTTGTCCCGGAAATATGATCCATCCCCGGCACTACACGGCGGCTTGACGAGGTGACAAATCCGCGTATCCTGCGGTTATCCTCGGTTCCTACGTACACCTCGCCTCTTTTGGTCTCACCAGCCTTCATGGTCATGGTGATCTTCTCTTTGGAAAAAAGAAGTGGCGGCTGTTCATATTCAAAATTTCCACTTAAAAGCTGTTCGATCTTTTTTTTCAAAATCATTCACCTTACGTCTTTCGTTTTCTTTCGACTCTTTCATTATTATAATGATTTTACCCTCTCATTTCAATGTTAATTCGAAAAAAGAATTCCATCAGGCACTTAGAGCCTGTATTTTTCATAGACTATATAGAAATCCCCTTTGAGGTAGCGATTTGAAGACTTTTTTGAAACCTTTGACAATGGCCGAGGAGCAGCATTATCTTCAGCAGTACCAAAGGGGCGATATGGAAGCAAAAACCATTCTCATTGAGCGTAATCTGCGGCTTGTTGCCCATGTAGTAAAAAAATATCAGGGAGCAGATGTGGAGCTTGACGACCTGATCTCCATCGGCACCATCGGCCTGATGAAGGCAATTTCCACCTTTGACCCAGGTAAAACCACCAGGCTTTCCACCTATGCAGCCAGATGCATCGACAATGAACTGCTGATGATGTTCCGCACCAGGAAAAAGCATTCCAGGGAAGTTTCCCTGTATGAACCTATTGGAACGGACAAAGAGGGCAACGAGATCAGTCTTCTGGACGTAATGGAAGGTCCTGCCGTGGATGTGGTGGAGGAATATTCCACACGGGAGAGCATCCGCCATGTGCTTGGCTCCATGAAAACCGTTCTCACGGAAAAAGAATATGAAGTGATCTGCTGCCGCTTCGGTCTTTTCGGCAAAAGAGAACAGACACAGAGGGAAATCGCCCGCCACCTTCACATCAGCCGCTCCTACGTCTCCAGAATCGAAAAAAACGCCCTGCATAAGCTGCGGACGCTTTTCCCTGAATCATAATTTACGCTTCACTGCGGCGGAGAATATCATAAACCTGGACACCGCCGCCAAGATCTACAAACAGCTTCTGCTGCGGATGGGGAGCGCTCTCTGCGGAATTGCCCTCCTCATCATAGATCGCCTTCACAGGAACCACCACATTGGCTCCATCCGGCTTCATGATCTCGATGGTCTCTCCCACAGTGAATTTATTTCTCTGTGTAATCTGAACGTATCCTCTCTCGTCAATTGCTTCCGCAAAGCCAAGATAGGTGTATCCCTTCTCGTAGGTATTGTTGTCATAGATCTGGGCTTCCTGGTTCGGCTTGCCGTAGAAGAAGCCTGTGGTGAATTTACGGTAGGTACAGCCTGCGATCTGCTCCTGATACCAGGACATATTGGCCTGGTATTTGGCTGGATCCTCCAGATAGTCGTCAATGGCCTTCCGGTAGGTACGGGCAACAGTGGCAACATAAAGGGCTGTTTTCATGCGGCCCTCGATCTTCAGGCTGTCAATTCCGCTGGTAAGCACATCATCCATATGCTCGATCATGCAAAGATCCTTAGAGTTGAAAATATAGGTACCACGCTCATTCTCATAAACCGGCATGTACTCCCCTGGTCTTGACTCTTCCACGATGGAATATTTCCAGCGGCAGGGATGGGTACAGGCTCCCTGGTTGGCATCTCTTCCTACCAGGAAATTGCTGAGCAGACAACGCCCGGAATAGGAAATGCACATGGCGCCGTGGATAAAGGTCTCAATCTCCATATCCTCCGGGATATGGGCACGGATCTGGCGAATCTCCTCCAGGGAAAGCTCTCTGGCACTGACCACTCTCTTGGCTCCAAGATTGTACCAGAAACGGTAGGTCTCATAATTGGTGTTGTTGGCCTGGGTGCTGATGTGGCGCTCAATCTCCGGACAGATTTCCTTGGCGTAGGTAAAAATACCGGGATCTGCGATGATCAGGGCATCCGGCTTCAGTTCCTTTAATTCCTTCAGGTATTCCCTTACGCCCTCAAGGTCATAGTTGTGCGCCAGAATATTCACGGTCACATACACCTTCACACCGTGCTCATGGGCAAATGCAATTCCCTGTGCCATCTCTTCCTTTGAAAAATTACGGGCTTTGGCGCGAAGGCCGAAAGCCTCTCCTCCAATATAAACAGCGTCTGCTCCGAAAACAGTGGCAATCTTCAGAACCTCAAGACTGCTTGCCGGAACTAATAATTC
>OLON01002159.1_pt1 | contig 10500 bp, 8 predicted proteins | sample 1672691 | NCBI WGS metagenome assembly OLON01 (sample SAMEA3136714, study PRJEB25190) | human gut metagenome | biome: human gut; feature: human-associated habitat; material: faeces | place: Austria | collected 2013
AAAGAATACAAAATTCAGACAATATTATAGCGAAGAATGTGGTATGATGTGACTGATAGGAAATATAGTTTTTCAACGCGCTAAAGTGTATGAGGAACAAAAGATGAGGAGGAAAAAAAGATGTTGAACAATATTCTTGACGAATTAAAACTGAATGCTCTTGTAATCACAGATCCTTATAACATGCGTCATGTTAGCGGATTTCGGGGAGGAGAGGGCGCTTTATATATTTCTGCCACCCAGAAGGTGCTGATCACAGATTCCCGTTATACCGAGCAGGCTGGAAAAGAAAGTGATTTCACAGTCATCGAGGAGAACCGTGCCCACAACCGTCAGACCATTTTGAAGGAGTGCATGGAGAAAGAAACTGTGAGCGGTGATTTCCACATGGGATATGAAGACCAGTCCATGCTCTGCTGCGAGTTTGACCGTATGAAGGCTGCCCTTCCGGTTCAGGTCTGGACTCCGCTTGGAACCAAGATTGATGATCTGCGCCAGATCAAGACCGAGGAGGAGCTGACTTATCTTGCAAGAGCAGAGGAAATCGGCGACAAAGCATTTGAAAAGCTTCTGAAGGTAGTAAAGCCAGGCATGACAGAGCTTGAAGTTGCTGCAGAGCTGGAATACCTGATGAAAAAAGAGGGTGCTGAGGATTTAAGCTTCAATACCATCATCGCTTCCGGCTTGAATTCTTCCATGCCTCATGCCATTCCAGGATACAAGAAACTGGAAGTGGGGGATTTCGTTACCTGTGATTTCGGATGCAAATACAAGGGATACTGCTCCGATATGACACGTACTTTTGTCCTTGGAAAAGCAAGCGAGAAGCAGAAAGAAATCTACAATGTGGTATTAAAGGCACAGCTTGCAGGTCTTGCAGCCGTGAAGGCTGGAGTCAGCGGCTCAAGCGTGGATAAAGTTTCCAGAGATATTATCGCAGAGGCCGGATACGGCGAATATTTCGGACATGGACTTGGACACAGCGTTGGTCTGTTCATCCATGAGAGCCCCCGTCTTTCCCCGGCTGATGATACTATTCTTCAGGCTGGCATGATCGAGACTGTTGAGCCTGGAATTTATGTACCTGGCTTTGGCGGCGTGCGTATTGAGGATATGGTAGTGGTAACAGAGGATGGCTGCCGCAACCTGGCACACTCCCCGAAGGAGCTGATTGAGGTTCCGATAGAAGAATAAATATTAAAAAGTTAATATTGTTATTGAAATGCAGAAAGGAATAAGAAAATGCTGAAACAATTATCAATTTTCGCGGAAAATACAAAAGGAAGAATGCAGGAGGTAACCGGAATCCTTCTCCGGGAAGACATCAATATTTTAGGATCCGTTACCAATGACAGTGCAGAATACGGAATTGTCCGCATGGTAGTGTCCAAGCCGGAGAAAGCACTGGAGGCGCTTACCAAGGCTGGTTTTATCTGCAAGCTTAGCGATGTACTTGGAATCGAAGTAAAGGATGAGGTTGGTAACCTGAACAACCTTCTTCTCAGCCTTCAGGAGAGCAACATCAACATCGACTATCTGTACCTGTCCTTTAACCGTGCAACCGGACTTCCGATTATGGTGCTCCATGTGCCGGATATCTGCGAGGTAGAGGCTTGCCTGACAAATAAGGGATTTAACTCTATTTCTGAGGTACACTAAAATTTGTTTGCGTAAGGCTTTCTGTAAAGTGTGAGGTACATTTGGCAGGAAGCCTTTTTTCAGATATGGTTTCGTTTACGCATAGAACCGGAAAGAACGGGAAAAACTACCTCCATAAATCTTTAGGAGGTAAGGAAATGTTACGGTATTTGCCTATTCGGAAGATTCACGCAAGACAAATTCTGGATTCCAGAGGCAATCCTACTGTGGAAGTAGAAGTAACAGTAGGCGAAGGAGTCATCGGAATCAATGGATATACAGGACGCGCTATCGTTCCATCCGGCGCATCCACAGGAAAATTCGAAGCTTTGGAGCTGCGGGACGGCGACCGGGGAAACTACACAGGATTAAGCGTCCAAAAAGCAGTGAACAACGTAAACACCAAGATTGCAGAGGCAATCCTGGGAGAAAATGCCCTGAACCAGACGTATATTGATTCTTTGCTGGTTCAGACAGACGGCACGGACAACAAAAGCAATCTGGGAGCTAATGCTACCCTCGGGGTGTCCATGGCAGTGGCGCGGGCGGCGGCCATGGCCCTTCGCATTCCCCTTTACCAGTATATCGGCGGCTGTCACGCCTGCAGAATGCCGGTTCCCATGATGAATATTTTAAACGGGGGCAGGCATGCGGACAATACGGTGGACCTTCAGGAGTTTATGATCATGCCTGTGGGAGCTTCCTGTTTTTCAGAGGGAATCCGCATGTGCGTGGAAATCTACCAGGCGCTGAAAACCATTCTGAAGAAGAAAAACCTGTCTACAGCAGTGGGAGATGAGGGCGGCTTTGCCCCGGACCTGAAGGATTCCAGGGAGGTGCTGGAGCAGATCCTGGAAGCGGTCACCAAAGCCGGATACGAACCAGGGGAGGATATTGGCATTGCCATTGACGCAGCGGCCAGTGAGCTTTATGATGAAAATAAGGATGCCTATTATTTTCCGGGAGAAAGCAAGATGACGGGAAAAGAGGTTCTTCGGGATGCATCGGAGATGATCGATTATTACGAGAAGCTTCTGGATGAATTTCCTATTGTTTCTATTGAAGACGGGCTGCAGGAGGATGACTGGGAAGGCTGGAAGGATATGACCAGCCGGATTGGAAACCGGGTGCAGCTGGTTGGGGATGATCTTTTTGTCACCAATATCAAAAGGCTGTCCTGTGGAATCAGGCTTGGAACTGCCAATGCCATTCTGATCAAGGTGAACCAGATCGGAACCCTGACAGAATCCTTAGAAGCAGTGGAGCTGGCTGCCCGGGCAGGTTACAGAAGCGTGATCTCCCACAGATCCGGGGAGACAGAGGATTCCTTTATTGCAGATCTGGCAGTGGCCACAGGTGCCGGACAGATCAAAACAGGAGCTCCCTGCCGGTCCGACCGAAATGCTAAGTACAACCAGCTGCTTCGGATCCATGAACAGCTTGGCGGGTTATCGGTGTATGAGAATCCGTTTGCATGATTCTGGCAGCAAATGCTGTTTGGGTGCACAATAATTTGCCAGAATACGGGAAAAAAGAGTTGAAATCTAAAGTGGGCTATGGTACAATATCCTCTAGTTGATTAGGAGGTGTAACCACGTGCAGATTTTGAGAACGATATTGACAATTCTTTTTGTTATAGATTGTATTGCCCTTACCGTAGTAGTTCTGATGCAGGAAGGCAAGTCCCAGGGACTTGGCGCTATCGCTGGAGCAGCAGACACATACTGGGGTAAGAACAAGGGACGTTCCATGGAGGGCGGACTTGTGAAGGCAACTACTATTATGGGAGTTTTGTTCTTTGTACTGGCAGTTGTATTAAATCTGAATTTCTAAGAATGAACTGGGAAACACTCTTGTTGATCTGATCACAAGAGTGTTTTTTACTATGAAAGTCCTGTCCAGCAGCTGCGAATGAGCCATGCTTGCATGGACGAATTCGCAGATATTGGACGGGCTAGACCGTATGAGTAAGTAGGGCGATAGCCCGGATTACGAATACGGTCGGCAGTTACGGGAGCACCGTAGGTGCGGAGTAACTGACTTTCATGGATATGTCGCCGACAGGCGACATATCCTCATTGCACGTGTGTTTGACATAGAAAAGGAGATAAATGAGTAAAGACAGAGATTTTGACAAACGAAAAAAATTTATGATGGAGCTTCTGGGTGACCCGGTGTACCAGCCTATGCGCTTTCGGGAGATCGCAGGCCTGCTCCGCCTTTCCAAGGATGAGAAAAAGGATCTGTACCGTGTGCTGGATGACCTGGTAGCAGAGGGCAGGGCAGACCTGGATTCCAAAGGCCGCTATTCTAAGGTAACCGGAAGAAAGCGCGGAAAAGAAAAGCTTCATAGAAGAAAAGAAGAGAAATCCGAGAAGCGCCTGGACAAATACAAGGAGGAAGCATCCGGAAGAAAATCAAAGAAAAATTCCGGGGACCGCAAAGAGAAATATGGCTCCCGCAATGACCACGGACGTGACGGCCGGGGCAGATACGAGGACAGGCGCTCTGGCAGACGTTATGAGGAGGAAGATCCGGAAATTCGTCTTGCCCACCTGGAAACGGAATACGCAGACTGCCCGTCTGTAGAGGGAACTTTCATCGGCCATCCCAAGGGCTTTGGCTTCGTGGAAGTAGAGGGCGAAGAAAATGACGTATTTATTCCCGAGGATTGCACCGGAACGGCTATGCATCAGGACAAGGTTCGTGTTATAATCACAAAAGAGCCGCAGGAAGGCAGGCGCAGGGAAGGAATCGTAGTGAAGATCCTGGAACGCGGCATGCCGGAAATCGTGGGAACCTACGAGAACAGCCGGGATTTTGGCTTTGTGATCAGCGACAATCCCAAGTTTTCCAAGGATGTATTCATTCCCCGCAAGGATTCAAATGGGATCAAGGACGGAGATAAGGTAGTTGTGGAGATCACCAGCTACGGAAGCAAGAACCGCAACCCGGAAGGCAGAATCAAGGAAAATCTTGGCAGCTGCCGTGCACCGGGAACCGACATCCTTGCCATTGTAAAAAGCTTCGGTATTCCAAGTGAATTCCCAGAGAAGGTAATCCGACAGGCGAACCGCGTGCCGGATCGTGTGCTGGATGCAGACCGGGATGGAAGACTGGACCTTCGCCATCTTCAGACCGTCACCATTGACGGGGAGGATGCCAAGGATCTGGACGATGCAGTTACCCTGACCAAAAAGAACGGCATCTATCACCTGGGTGTTCACATTGCAGATGTCAGCAACTATGTCCAGGGAGGAAGTGCCCTTGACCGTGAGGCACTGAAGCGCGGAACCAGCGTTTACCTGGCTGACCGCGTCATTCCCATGCTTCCGGAGCGGCTTTCCAACGGCATCTGTTCTTTGAACCAGGGACAGGACAGGCTGACCTTAAGCTGCCTGATGGACATTGATGAAAAAGGCAATATGGTTTCCCACAAGATCGCAGAGACGGTGATCTGTGTGGATGAACGAATGAATTATACAGATGTGAAAAATATTCTGGAAGATACAGACGAAGAAGCAAAGAAACGGTATGCAGATCTGGTTCCCATGTTTTTCCTGATGAAGGAGCTTTCCCAGATCCTGAGGGGAAACCGTCACCACAGAGGTTCCATTGATTTTGATTTCCCGGAAAGCAAGATCATTCTCAATGCAGCAGGCCGTGCCATTGACATCAAGCCTTACGAGGCAAATGTGGCAACCCGGATCATTGAGGATTTCATGCTCATGGCAAACGAGACAGTGGCAGAAGAGTGCTGCAGAGACGATATGCCGTTTGTATACCGTACCCACGAGAATCCGGATCCGGAGAAGGTGGAAAGCCTTCTCACTCTGCTTCACAATCAGGGTGTTACGGTGCAGAAAATGGGACAGGAGATTACTCCAAAGGAGATTCAGACGATCCTGGAGGAAATTGAGGGACTTCCAAATGAACCACAGATCAGCCGACTGACCCTTCGTACCATGAAGCAGGCCAAGTATACCACTGAGTGCAGTGGCCATTTTGGGCTGGCAGCCAAATATTACTGCCATTTTACCTCCCCCATTCGTCGCTATCCGGATCTTCAGATCCACAGAATCATTAAGGATAAGCTGCGGGGACGTCTGGAAAGGGAAGGAAAGACAGAACACTATAAGGAAATCCTTGAGGATGTGGCAAGACAGTCAAGTGTATGCGAGCGCCGTGCAGATGAGGCAGAAAGAGAATCCGATAAACTGAAAAAGGCAGAGTATATGTCCTATCATATTGGAGAAGAATTTGAGGGAATCATTTCCGGCGTTACCGGATGGGGCTTTTATGTGGAGCTTCCCAATACCGTAGAGGGACTGGTACACGTAAATACGCTGAGAGATGATTACTATACCTTTGATCAGGACGCCTATGAGCTGCGGGGAGATGTGACCGGAAAGGTTTTTGCCCTGGGACAGAAGGTGCGCGTGCGTGTGGCAGAGGCAGATACAATGCTTAAGACAGTAGATTTTGTTCTGGCAGAGCAGCATGACTGGTAAATAGTATTATGATTAGTGTCACCTACAGGTGACAATCCATACAGGGAGGAACTTATGGCAAAGAAACCAGGAATCAAACTGATTGCAAATAATAAAAAGGCCTTTCACGATTATTTTATCGAGGATACTTATGAGGCTGGAATCGCCCTTGCAGGAACGGAAGTAAAATCCCTTCGCATGGGAAAATGCAGCGTAAAGGAATCCTTTGTGCGAATCCAGAATGGAGAGGTTTATATTTACGGAATGAATATCAGTCCATATGAAAAAGGAAATATTTTCAACAAGGATCCCCTGCGCATTCGCAAGCTTCTGCTTCATCGCAGCGAAATTAACAAAATGGAAGCAAAGCTGAAGGAAAAAGGACTGACCCTTGTGCCGATCAAGGTCTATTTCAAGGACAGCCTAGTAAAGGTTGAAATCGGTATGGCAAGAGGTAAGAAGCTTTATGACAAACGCCAGGACATCGCCAAGAAGGATCAGAGAAGAGAAGCTGAGCGTGATTTTAAAGTGAAAAATCTTTATTAGAAGAGGTCAGGTATGGAAGAGAAAAAACGTGTGATGAAAACGGTGGATGATTCCCGTACGGAGCAGGTGCATCTGATCATGCACCAGCATCTGAATGCAGGAGGAAGGCTGTTCGGCGGAATGCTGATGCAGTGGGTGGATGAGGTATCCGGCGTGGTTGCAATGCGCCACTGCGGCACTTACCGTGTGACCACTGCAGCTGTGGATAATCTGCAGTTCAAGGAGCCTGTCTATGAGGGCGAGATCCTTGTGATGATCGGCTATGTGACTTATGTGGGCAACACTTCCATGGAGGTGGAAATCGATTCTTACGTGGAGCGTTCAGATGGAATGCGCTACATGGTGAACCGTGCATTTTCCGTGATGGTGGCAGTAAACGAGAAGGAACGGCCCACGCCCATCCCGGGACTTCTCATCCGCACAGAGGCCGAGAAAGGCCGCCACGAGGCAGCACTTCTTCGCAGGGAAATGCGCAAAGAAAGAAGAGACGCCGGATTCTGATGATCAAATTCCGGAAAGGAACCATAGCAGAAGAAATTCTGCTTCTGGTTCCTTTTTATTTTCCTGGTTTTCAAAGAGCTGTTTTTCTTGCACAAGTATAGACAATTTTTCCCATAAGCAAACATTCCGAAGTCCGGCAAAAAATCCTATAATGAGAATAAAGATTGGGGATAACAGGAGGATTTCTTATGCAGTATGGACATTTTGATAATGAAAACAGGGAATATGTGATTGACCGTGTAGACCTTCCCACCTCATGGACCAACTACATTGGCGTGAAGGATATGTGTGCAGTATTGAACCACACAGCAGGAGGGTATATTTTCTACAAATCACCGGAGTACCACAGGATCACCAAGTTCCGTCCAAACGGAGTTCCCATGGACCGGCCTGGACACTATGTATATTTGAGAGATGACGAGAGCGGGGATTACTGGAGCGTCTCCTGGCAGCCGGTTGGCAAGCCCCTTGATCAGGCGAAGTATACCTGCCGCCACGGCATGTCCTATTCCGTCTATGAATGCGATTATAGCGACATCTTTGCCTCCCAGAAAATGTCTGTAGCCATGGACAACCCGGTGGAAATCTGGGATGTGCGGATCAAAAAAAACAGCGACCGCACCCGTAAGCTCAGCGTTTTTTCCTATCTGGAATTTTCCTTCCATCAGATTGCCATGGATAACCAGAATTTCCAGATGAGTATGTATGCGTCCGGTTCTTCTTATGAGGACGGAATCATTGAGTGCGACCTGTTCTACGAGGAGTTCGGATATCAGTTTTTCACAGCGGATTTTACACCGGACAGCTACGACTGTCTGAGAGATAAATTTATTGGCAGTTACCGCACGGAGGACAATCCCATTGGAGTTGAGAACGGCCATTTAAGCGGCAGCAGCGAGCTTGGAAACAACCATTGCGGCGCTCTGCACAAACAGCTGGTTCTGAAGCCAGGAGAAGAAGTGCGTGTGATTTTCCTTCTGGGAGAGGGTACCAGGGAAAATGGAAAGAAAATCCGTGCCAAATATGCAAACGGTCCGGCGGCAGACCATGTCTATGAGCAGCTGAAGGTATACTGGGACAAGAAGATCAACCGCCTGCAGATCCATACCCCGGATGAGGGTATGAACACCCTGATCAACACCTGGACCCTGTACCAGGCAGAGGTCAATATTATGTTCTCCAGATTTGCATCCTTTATTGAGGTAGGCGGACGTACCGGACTTGGCTATCGTGACACCTCACAGGATTCCATGACCGTTCCTCATTCCAACCCGGAGAAATGCCGCCAGAGAATTGTGGAGCTTCTTCGCGGCCTGGTAAAGGAAGGCTACGGACTTCATCTGTTCCAGCCGGAGTGGTTCGACCCGGAAGAAAAAGGCAAAAAGCCTTTTAAATCACCTACCGTTGTGCCAACTCCTAAGCTTGACGATATGATTCACGGAATTGAGGACACCTGCTCGGACGATGCCCTGTGGCTGGTGGCTTCCATCAATGAATACATAAAAGAAACGGGAGAGTTTTCTTTCCTGGATGAGATCTATACCTATGCAGACGGCGGTGAAGGAAGCGTTTATGAACATATGAAACGAATCCTGGATTTCTCCTGCAGGCAGGTGGGAGAGGACGGCATCTGCAAAGGCTTTCGTGCAGACTGGAACGACTGTCTGAACTTAGGCGGCGGAGAGAGTGCCATGGAATTTTACCACGCTCTTTGTCCGTACTATCAGAATGATAAGATCGAGATCCGTGAGGCGGAGCCTTATTCCTACTGCCAGTTTGTTGTGGGAAAAGATCACACCGCTTTTGGAAGGGCCAGACATCCCTTTATGACTGGAACCGGCGGCTGGGCTTACTATTCCGCAACGCATTACATGCTTGGAATCCGCCCCGGCATGGATGCTCTTGAAATCGATCCCTGCATTCCAAAGGGCTGGGATGGCTTTACCCTGACCAGACAGTGGCGGGGTGCACAGTATGACATTACGGTAGAAAATCCGGAGCATGTATCCAAGGGCGTGTGCCAGATTTTCCTGGATGGAGCCCTGACGGAAAAAATACCGGTACAGGAAGCCGGAAGCACACACAAGGTGCGGATCGTAATGGGAAGCACCCAAGATGAGAAGGAGGAAGCAAAATGATAAAGTTCGGTACAGGCGGCTGGCGAGCCGTTATCGGAGATGAGTTTACGAGAGCGAATATCCAGATCCTGGCAGAAGCGCTTTCCAGGAAAATGCAGGATGAGGGAGTGGCAGACCAGGGACTTTGCATTGGCTATGACCGCCGCTTCCTTTCCAAGGAATCGGTTAAGTGGGCCTGCGAGACGCTGGCGGCAAACGGCATCCGCAGCTGGTTTGTAAACAAATCCTCACCAACGCCGCTGATCATGTACTACGTGATGGCACATGACCTGCCTTACGGAATGATGGTGACTGCAAGCCACAACCCTGCTATTTACAATGGAATCAAGGTGTTCACAAGAGGGGGCAGGGACGCAGATCAGGAGCAGACCCAGGAAATCGAAAACTACATCCGGAACGTGGAAGCAGACATAGAGGCTGGCAAAGCAGTTCCCCGCATGGATTACGAGGAAGCGAAAAATGCCGGGTTGGTTGTGGAATTTAATCCCCTGAACGAGTACATTGACAGCATTATTTCCAGGATCAATATGCAGGCCATCCGGGACAGAGGCCTTCGGGTGGCATTAGATCCCCTTTACGGCGTCAGTCAGACTTCTTTGAAGACGATTCTGTCCATTGCAAGATGCGAGGTGGAGACCATCCACGAACGCCATGACACCCTGTTTGGCGGAAAGCTTCCGGCACCCAATGCCACCACCCTTCGTCCGCTGCAGAATTATGTGCTGGACCGCTACTGCGATATCGGAATTGCCACAGACGGAGATGCAGACCGGATCGGCGTCATTGATGACACAGGAAGATTCCTTCACCCCAACGATATCCTTGTACTTTTGTACTATTATCTGGTAAAATATAAGGGATGGTCAGGTCCGGTGGTCCGTAATGTGGCAACTACCCATATGCTTGACCGTGTGGCCGAAAGCTTTGGACAGGAATGCTGCGAAGTTCCTGTAGGCTTTAAGTACATTTCCGCAAAAATGCAGGAGACAGACGCTGTGATCGGAGGAGAATCCTCTGGCGGTCTTACTGTGAGAGGACATATTAACGGCAAGGACGGCATCTATGCAGCTTCCCTTCTGGTGGAGATGATCGCGGTCACAGGCAAAAAGCTTTCTGAGATTGCAAAGGAAATTGAGCAGGAATATGGGGAAATCTAAAATGGAGTACAGTTTATAGTAGTGTATAGC
>OLON01002162.1_pt1 | contig 10464 bp, 6 predicted proteins | sample 1672691 | NCBI WGS metagenome assembly OLON01 (sample SAMEA3136714, study PRJEB25190) | human gut metagenome | biome: human gut; feature: human-associated habitat; material: faeces | place: Austria | collected 2013
GCCAACTACAAATTTAAAATTAAAATTTATCTTAAAATTTCTCGTCCAGTAAACACCACAATAGACCGAGGTTTCATCACATATTCACGATCAATGCGAATCTCTTCTCCTTCTTGATAGAAGTACTTTCCTTTCTCATCTCCATAAGTATCCACACTTAAGTACCATGCTCCATGATTTGCAAGGTTTGGAAGTGTGATCTTTACTTCTTCCCAATAAGCATTGACTGCTACATATACAAGATCGTCTTTTCCTTTTTTGCGGTCATATCCTGCAAAGCTTACTGCCAGTGTTTTTGCATTTTGTGGTACTTCCATACGTTCTGCATTAACATCGTGTGCATGCATTGCTTCCATTCCGCAAACTGCATTGTCCAGTTTCTTGCGGATAACTGGATGTTTTTTTCGGTAATCGATCATAAATTTAAAGAATTCAAATAAATCTTTATTCTTCTCTAATAAGCTCCAATCAATCCATGAGATTTCATTATCCTGACAGTAGCTGTTATTATTTCCAAACTTCGTATTTCCGAATTCATCGCCTGAGAAGAACATTGGCGTTCCACGGCTGCACATTAAGATAGCACAAGCATTTCTGATCATGCGGTAACGTAATTTGAGTACTTCCGGATCTTTTGTATCTCCTTCCATACCACAATTCCAGCTTCGATTGTCATTTGCCCCATCGGTATTGTTCCAACCATTTGCCTCATTATGTTTATTATTGTAAGAATAGAGATCATACATTGTAAATCCATCGTGACATGTGAGGAAGTTGATACAGGAATTGTATCCAGCGTAATTACTGTTTCCATCAGAGTAATATCCGCCATACAAGTCACCTGAACCACAAATTCTCCATGCAGCACTGTTAGCTTCCCAGAAATCACCTTTTAGATAGCCTCGCATCGTATCACGGTACTGTCCGTTCCATTCTGCCCATCGTTTGCTGGCTGGAAAGTTCCCTACCTGATATAATCCACCTGCATCCCATGCTTCTGCGATCAGTTTTACATTCCTTAAAAGTGGATCATAGGCCAGACTTTTTAGTAATGGTGGATTATTCATTGGCATTCCATCTTCATCTCGTCCAAGAATGCTTGCAAGATCAAATCGGAATCCATCTACACGATAATGAACCGTCCAATGTCTTAAACATTCAAGGATCATCTGCTGTACTACTGGATGGTTGCAATTTAGAGAATTCCCACATCCACTAAAATTATAATAATTACCTTCTGGAGTTAATAAATAGTAGATATTGTTGTCAAATCCCTTAAAACTGAAGAATGGTCCATTTTCATTTCCTTCCGCAGTGTGATTAAATACAACATCCAGAATAACTTCGATTCCGTTTTCATGAAGTTCACGGATCAATTCTTTTAATTCCTGTCCTTCATTATTGACTTCCTCAGCAGCTGTATAACTGGCATTTGGTGAAAAAAATCCAACCGTATTATATCCCCAATATTCAACAAGTTGTTTCCCATCCACTTCTCTTGCGTTGATCATCTCGTCAAATTCAAAGATCGGCATCAATTCTACCGCATTGATCCCTAATTCTTTTAAATATGGGATCTTTTCTTTTAATCCTGCAAAAGTTCCTGGATGTTTGACTCCTGAGGATGAATGATTTGTAAATCCTCTGACATGTAACTCATAAATGATCAGATCACTCATCTCTCTGGTTGACTGTGGCTGTACACCCCAGTCAAAACTATCTCTTACAACTCTTGCATGATACGTTCTGGTTCTTTTATGTCCCCAGACTTCCTGTCCTGCAACAGCCTGAGCATATGGATCCAACAAAATTTTTGTTTTATCAAACAATAATCCTTTTTGTTCATCATATGGTCCATCCACACGATAAGCATATTCAAAATCTTCAGATTTCAGATCATAAACGATCATAGAATAGACATCTCCGATCTTATATGATTCTGGAAATGGAATGATTGCATATGGTTCTTCTTCTCCTGGATGAAATAATAGCAGATCACATGATGTTCCATTGCTTGTATGCACTGTAAAATTCACCCCACATGAAAATTCTGATGCTCCATTTAAATCAAAAAATCCTGGTCTTACTTTAAAACCATTAATTTCCATCATTGGATTTACCATTCTGGCATCGTCTGTAATATAATCATTCAAAATATATTGTTTCAAAAATATCACCCGTTCTATCTTATTTTATCATCTTTCTTATTTCTATTCTCTTAATTCCCTATATCGTCTGTTTACTTAAGACCGATGCAAAAGTAACTCTCTGATCGATCCAACTGCCTGTGATCGAAACCATTTTACCCATCGTAAATGCAGCAACGATCGTTCCAATACCTAATCCATCTAAATATCCAAGCATCAGACATGTTAAAAGCCCCGTTGTGGCAAGACATAAAACATCAAATATGATCTTAACCCTTGCATATGGTTTGTCAATGATTTCTGATAATTCTCTTGGAAATAAATCCGTTGGAATGATCGGAAGCTGGCATCTGTTTTCTAAAGCAATTCCTATACTTAACAAGAAATAACTGATCAGGAAATACGCAATCCTGCATGAGATCGTCTGTGGCTGGATCCCAATCCATAATTCATTGACATCTAATAATTCACTAAACGCAAATCCTGCAACGAAGCTAAATAAATAAGATGGTACAAACTTTCTTCTTAGGATCATCAGACTTAACACTAATGCTCCCTGAAATATATATGTCCATGTACCTAGTGATAACTCCTTAAATACTTCCGAAAATGCATAAGGTACACTTGAGATTGCCGAAATTCCAGAACCTGAATACAGCATCAGTACTACACTAAAACTATTGATCACGATTGCTACCATCAATGCAAGCTCTCCTCTTAGTATTGGTTTTTCATTCTCCATCTTTCATCCTCCAAGTCTACACATAATTATGAATATAAGTTTAGTCCTTATTTACATATTTTACAAGTTAGATTTTTTTCATAAATCTATAGAAGATATCTATTAATTCTCTGTCAAGATTAGATTCTGTACTTTTTTCTGTAAATATGATATGATTGCACTTGTGTCTGTTCATGTTCCATGTCACCTTAAGGTAAGATGGATCTTAATGAGTAAATATCTATTATATAAGAACAGATACAAATTAATAAAAGAAATTTGAAAGAGGTTTGATTTATGTTAGAGCTTATACAATCAGTTAACAGTGCCGTGAACAACTTTATCTGGGGTGTTCCAGCCATGATCTGCATCATTGGTGTCGGATTACTGTTAACGATCAAAACAAAATTTTTACAGATCCGTAAATTCCCTTATGCAATGAAGGAAACGCTTGGTCGTGTCTTTAAGAAGCAAGATGCATCCGACGGATCTATGACTCCATTTCAGGCAGTCTGTACTGCACTCGCTTCCACAGTCGGAACTGGAAATATTGCCGGAGTTGCCGGTGCGATCGCAATCGGTGGTCCTGGTGCTGTTTTCTGGATGTGGATTTCTGCTATTCTTGGAATGTGTACGAAATTTTCCGAAGTAACACTTGCAGTTCACTTCAGAGAACGTAACCAAGAAGGGGATTATGTTGGTGGTCCTATGTACTATATCAAGAATGGTCTTAGCAAAAACTGGCATTTTCTTGCTGTACTATTCTCTGCTTTCGGAGTTTTAACAGTATTCGGAACTGGAAATGCTACTCAGGTAAATACGATCACAACAGCAATCAATTCTGCTTTGTTGAATTTCCACGTGATCAGTCAGTCTTCTGTTGGAACTGCGAATCTGATCATTGGAATCATTGTTGCAATTCTTGTGGCATTGATCTTACTTGGCGGAATCAAAAGAATCGGACAAGTAGCTGAAAGATTAGTACCTTTTATGGCATTTATTTATATCTTCTTTGCCTTAGGTGTTGTTGTTTTAAATATTGATCAGCTGCCTGCTGTTTTTGGTTCTATCATTAACGGAGCATTCCATCCTGCTTCTGTGACTGGTGGTATTGTTGGAAGTTTCTTTATGAGTATGAAAAAGGGTGTCGCACGAGGAATCTTCTCAAATGAAGCCGGACTTGGTACAGGTTCGATTGCTCATGCCTGTGCTGATACAAAAGAGCCTGTAAAGCAGGGACTTCTTGGTATCTTTGAAGTATTTACTGATACGATCTTAATCTGTACATTGACAGCCTTGGTCATCCTCTGCAGTGGAATTCCAATTGGATTTGGTGCGGATGCTGGTGCTGAACTTACGATCAGTGGATTTACTTCTACTTATGGTAACTGGATCTCCATCTTTACTGCAGTTGCGTTATGTTGCTTTGCATTTTCAACCATTATCGGATGGGGATTATATGGAGCTCGTTGTATTGAGTTTCTATTCTCTTCTAAGGTTATCAAACCTTTTATGTTAGTATATTCGTTAGTTGCGATCCTTGGTGCTACTGTAGACCTTGGAATGCTTTGGAGTATCGCAGAAACATTCAACGGTCTGATGGCGATTCCGAACTTGATCGCTTTGTTCCTTCTATCTGGAACTGTGGTAAAATTGGTAAAAGACTATTTTCATGAAAAATAGTTGCACACTCTTGCTTTTCCACTTCGTTTTGCTTGGTAAAGTGCCTGATCGGCGCGTTTATAGAGATCCATGTAGCAGTCCCCGTCTTGTGGGGCTGTGCTGATCCCGATACTGATGGAGATATTATTTCCTTTCAATTCGTCAGTTTGTGCATATTTCAGTAATTCTTTGTTCCTTGTATGATTCTCATAAACAATATACAGGATCAATAAGGTCACCAAAACAATAAATACGATCATAAAGCTTATTTCGTAGTCTTCAATGAAGTTATATGACTGTTGTGCTGCCTGTTCTGGTAATGCATAACAGAGCATCCAACCATTGGCCCCCATTGGCATATATGCAAAGTAATGTCTTCTTGTCCCTTCTTTCTTGCTATCTGCCGTTACAAGATTTTCTTTTCCTTCTTTAAAATCCTGTTTGATTTTCTTCACTGTTACTTTGTCTTTGATGATCCATTTGCAACAACATTTATAGAAATTATCTCTATAATCAAGATTCCAGTAAGATGTATCTCCTTCAAATGCAATGATTTCTCCGTTTTGCGCAATAATCATACTGCATCCTTGTCCATTAAAAAGATCTTCAAACAGCATACGACTTAGAGCTGTTACGTCATAAGAACCTCCAAGAGCTCCGATCACTTTGTGTTTGCTGTTATATATAGGAACTCCTAACACAACTCTTGTTGATCCAGAAATACTACTATCTAATGGATCACTTAATGTTCTTTTTCCACTGATCACTTCTTTAAAATATCTTCGATGCGATAAATTCTTTATCAATCCATTGTCATAATGAGCATCCCCATTTGGCTCGATCAATGCAGTCCCACAAAAATCTGTATGTTTTGTGATCGACTTGATCAAATCCATATTCTTCTTTGCTAACAGATGGTCTGTCTTACCAATCTCTTCTGTTAATCCATTTAAGTAATCATATTGAATATCTAATATTGTTCTTAAATGCTCACTCTGTCTGACCACGTTGTTCCTCATCGTGTTTTTTGATCTTTGTTCAACAGAACGTTTTATGCAAAAGAAGAAAACAAAAAGTCCTACGATGACTGCCGCTAAGAATATACTGATCACAGCCGCATATTTTTTAATCTGTGTCTGATTCTTCTTCATAACTTTGATTCTCCTTGATTCTATATCTGTATATATTTTTGTTCTATTTAACTATACCAAAATTTGCTATATCCGTCTATTTAATCCCGTGAAAATCTTTTCTATATTAGAATAAAAAAAGAGAAAACTTTCGTTTTCCCTTTTTTCACAATGTTTTATTATTCTTAAGCGTTTTCAAACTGGCTATTATAAAGATCCGCATAGAATCCACCCTTAGCCAGCAGTTCTTCATGATTTCCCTGTTCTACAATGTCTCCGTGATTCATAACTAAGATCACGTCGGCATCTTTGATCGTTGATAGGCGATGGGCGATCACAAAACTTGTTCTTCCTTGCATCAGATTATCCATTGCCATCTGAATTCGTTCTTCTGTTCTTGTATCGACCGAACTTGTTGCTTCATCAAGGATCAAAATCTTTGGATCTGCTAAGATTGCTCTTGCGATCGTTAATAACTGTTTCTGTCCTTGGGAGATATTATTGCTTTCTTCGTTGATCTCCATATCATATCCACCTGGCTGTGTTTCAATGAAATGATGTGCGTATGCAGCTCTTGCTGCTCCTTGGATTTCTTCTTCGCTTGCATCTAATTTACCATAGCGGATATTGTCACGGATACTTGCATTGTAAAGCCATGTATCCTGAAGTACCATACCAAACATTTCTCTTAGGTCACTTCTCTTGAATTCTCTGATATCCTGGCCATCTACTTTAATGCAGCCTCCATTCACATCATAGAAACGCATCAGAAGTTTGATCAACGTTGTCTTTCCAGCTCCAGTTGGTCCTACGATCGCAACTTTCTGACCTTCTTTGACATCGACGGAGAAGTCATTGATGATCGTTTGATCTTTGTTGTATCCGAAGTTTACATGTTCAAATGTTACATTTCCAGCAAGCGTATCAACAGGTACCGCGTCTTTTTCAACTTCGATCTCTTCCTCTTCTTCCAGAAATTCAAAGACACGTTCTGCAGATGCTGCGGTCGTCTGCATCATGTTACCTACCTGTGCTAACTGTGTGATCGGCTGGCTGAAGTTTCTTACATACTGTAAGAATGACTGGATCTGACCTACCTCGATCGTCTTCTTGATTGCTAAATATCCACCTAATATTGTTACTGCTACATAACCTAAATTCCCAACAAACTGCATCAGCGGCATCATTGCTCCTGAGAAGAATTGTGATCTCCATGCAGAATTGTAAAGTTTTCCATTTACTTCTTTAAATTCTTCGATCACGCTTTCTTCTTTGTTAAATGCTTTGACAATGTTATGTCCACTATAGATTTCTTCTACCTGTCCATTTAACTCTCCAAGGTGTTTCTGCTGTGCCTTGAAATATGGCTGAGATTTTGACATGATCAATCCGATCAATCCCATAGATAATGGAAGTGTCAATAAAACTGCGATCGTCATCGGAATACTGATACGAATCATCATAATAAATACACCGACGATCTGTGTCGCTGATGTGATGATCTGTGTCATACTCTGGTTTAAGCTCTGCCCTAATGTATCAACATCATTTGTAACTCTTGACAATACTTCACCATAGGTTCTGCTTTCAAAATATTTCATTGGCATACGATGAATCTTCTCTGAAATATCTTTTCTCATCTGGTAACTGACATTATTTGATACATGTGTCATGATCAGTCCCTGAATAAATGAGAAAATCGCACTTGCTACATATAAGCTTAACAACATCAATAAAATATGTGTAACTTTATCAAAATCAATTCCACTTCCACCAGATACTTTGCGAACCAGTCCTTTGAAGATCTCAGTTGTTGCATCTCCTAAGATCGTTGGTCCAACAATGTTAAACACGGTACTTGCAATGGCAAAAATGATTACCATAACGATCGGAACATAGAAACGTCTCATATATTTGATCAGTTTGACCATTGTTTCTTTTAAATCTTTGGCTTTCTCGCCTGGTGCCATTCCTCTGCCTGGTCCACCCATCGGACCTCTTCTTCGATTATTACTCATGGTCAGACACCTCCCTTGCTTTCTTAAGATCATCTTCTGATAATTGCGATTTGGCAATCTGTTGATAAACCGGACAAGTATTTAATAACTCTTCATGAGTTCCTTTTCCTACGATATTTCCTTCATCTAAGACGATGATCTGGTCTGCATGAAGGATCGTACTGATCCTCTGTGCTACGATCAATGTTGTACTTCCATTTGTTTCTTTCTGAAGTTCAGAACGAAGTTTCACATCTGTCTTATAATCAAGTGCTGAGAAACTGTCATCAAAAATATAGATTTCAGGATCTTTTGCAATAGCTCTTGCAATTGATAATCTCTGTTTCTGTCCACCAGATACGTTGGAACCGCCCTGTGCGATCGGTGAATCATACTTTTCCTCTTTCTCCTCAATGAAATCTGTTGCCTGTGCGATTCTTGCTGCACGTTTCACTTCATCGATCGTTGCATCTTCTTTTCCATATTTTAAGTTGGATTCGATCGTTCCTGAGAACAATACTCCTTTCTGTGGTACGTATCCGATCTTTTCACATAAATCATGCTGTTTTACATCACGGATATCCACCCCATCAACCAAAATACTTCCACGGCTGACATCAAAGAATCTAGGAATCAGGTTGATCAATGTTGATTTACCACTACCTGTACTTCCAATAAATGCGGTTGTTTTACCAGCTGGTGCTGTAAAGCTGATATTATGAAGCACTGCTTCATCTGCATCAGGATAGCAGAAATATACATTTTTAAATTCAACTTCACCTTTTTTCTCTGGTAAAAATTCTTTTGGTTCTTCTGGATCTTTGATCATGACTTCCATATCTAAGATCTCATTGACACGTTCTGCTGCAACCTGTGCACGAGGCATCATAATAGATACCATGGAGATAAATAAGAATGCCATAATGATCTGCATTGCATACTGGATAAATGCCATCAGATCTCCAACCTGCATCTTTCCTGCATCAATATTGGATGCTCCAACATATACGATCAGAACAGTTAAACCATTCATGATCAGCATCATTGTTGGCATCATAAATGTCATAGCTCTGTTTACAAATAAATTTGTCTTCATCAGATCCATATTGGCTTTATCAAAACGTTCTTCTTCATGTTTTTCTGTACTGAATGCACGGATTACGGAAAGTCCAGTAAGAATTTCCCTTGTTACTAAGTTTAATCGGTCGATCAGTTTCTGTAAGATCTTAAATTTTGGCATCGCTACCTTAAATAATACAAAGATCACTAACATGATCGCGATCACACCGATAGCGATCGTCCATGTCATCTTCGCATTGGTTGTTAATACTTTGAAAATACCTCCGATTCCCATTAATGGTGCGTATACGACGATACGGAATACCATCGTCATAAACATCTGAATCTGCTGGATATCATTCGTACTTCTTGTGATCAATGAGGCTGTTGAGAATTTATCAAACTCAGAGTTTGTAAACGACATAACTTTCTCAAATACTTTCTCTCTCAGAATACGACTTAATTTCGCAGCTAAACGTGCTGACAATAAAGTAACACTCACTGCTGCTGCCATGATCAAGAACGCAAGCCCGATCATCTTTGCTCCTGTCACTAACAGATAATGTGTCTGCATCTGGTCAATATCAAGTCCGATTGCTTTGTATTCTGAAGTCACAAAAGAAATCGCTGCCTGACTGATGATCGTATCTGGCATGTCTTTTGTATCCATGTTCTTCATCTGCGCCATCATTTTTTTCTGGCTCTTGCTTAAAGAAGCTGCTGCCTGAGGATTGGCCTGAATCTGTTTTGCCATCTGCGCTGACAACTTAAGCATTGCCTTTGACATACTCGTATCAAGATGTTCTCTGTCTTTTTTGGAGATATATCTTCTGACATATAAACGTCCGTCTTTATAATCTTTATATTTTGAATCTTTTACCTGATCTTTTGTATAAAGTTTATAAGCATCTTCCATATCATCTGCATCATCTTGTTTCATAAGAGATTTCAATGCCAGAAATGTTTCTTCTCTCATTACATCAGGAACTGCGTCTTCAATACCCTTCTGCTGAATACCAACATTGACGATATTGGAAGTAAATGTTGGTAATGTCAGGTCACAACTCGCCTGTAGGATCAGCAATAACACGATCGCAATAACAGGCACATATGCTTTTTTCAAATATCGAAATAATTTAAGCATCTGATTTTTCCTTTCTTTCTTTTTTTAGTATCTCTGTCTGCTCATCCAGACAATCACAAAATTTATTTAACAGTCTCTTGAGTTCTTCTTGCTCCTCTTTTGTAAAATACTCTTGAAGTTTTTCTTGTATCATGACAAATTTTTTATGACCGTCTTCACAGATACTTCTTCCCTTCTCAGTAAAATAAATTCTGCTTTTTCTTGAATCTTTTTCGTCTTGTTTTTTCTCTATATATCCATTCTTTTCCATTCGTCCAATCATTACGTTTAGCGTAGACGGCTTGACCTGCATCTTCTCTGCTAACTCTTTTTGTGTACAGCCTTCGCATTTTTTTAAATGAATGATCAGAGGCATCTGTCTCGGATGTATATTTTCTTCTTTCAATAGCTCAAATCCATAAATCGCACTCTTATGATTCACTTTGCCGATCAAACTGTAAATTCCTTCACACTTCTTCATGTATGCTCCTTTCTTTACTTTGAGTATTTTAATTAGATAACTAATCATTAGACGACTAATTGAAATTCTAACATCATGTATACAAAATGTCAATAATTTATGTATTTTTATCTCATATGGGATTTTATCAAAATTATCTAAAAT
>OLON01002164.1_pt1 | contig 10462 bp, 13 predicted proteins | sample 1672691 | NCBI WGS metagenome assembly OLON01 (sample SAMEA3136714, study PRJEB25190) | human gut metagenome | biome: human gut; feature: human-associated habitat; material: faeces | place: Austria | collected 2013
CGTTAAATCAATCCTATACTTATGAAGAACTCCTCCGCAATCTGCAGGAATCCGGTGCACAGTATCTAGATTTCACGGTATACAAAGAAGTGGGGGAGAGCCATGACGAACGATCGATTCCGATGCTTCGTGTCGGACTTGGACTGGACGCGCTGATTCTGACGGCAGGTATCCATGGAAAAGAATCCATCAATCCGGTGCTTCTGACTAGGATGGCGCAGGAATACAGTCAGGCTTATCAGGATAACTTGAATATGGGAAATTATCCGGTACGGGAATTGCTCGACCACTGTTCGATCTGTTTTCTTCCCATCGTCAACCCGGACGGTTATGTGATCGCCACCGAGAGTTTCAACGCGATCCGCAATCCCATTCTCCGACAGGCATGCAAAATGCGCGGCGTGGACTGGCCCTACTGGAAATACAACGCAAGAACGGTCGATATCAACCGGAATTTTCCATGCAAATCCTACATTCAGCAGCAGTTCGGCGAGTATCCCGCCAGTGAACAGGAAACCAAGGCACTGATCCGTGTCTTTGAACAGTGTGATACGATCGGCTATCTCGATTTTCATTCCAGAGGACGCATCATCTACTATTATCGGCAGGCGATGCCATTTTCCTATAACCAGCGCAATCACAAGCTGGCGCGGTATATGCAGAAATTATCGAATTACTCTCTCGGAAAACAGGAGGAAGAGTATCTCTCCCGTTTAAACGGCGGAAGTCCTGTGAATTATTATTCCGAACTACTGCACAGACCGGCGATCACCGTAGAGACGGTAGAAGAGAACGCTGATTTTCCACTCAATCCGTCCTGCCAGGAACGGACTTACGAAGAAATCCGCATGCTGCCGCTTGAGATCATTGCACAATCCGTCGGAAATTCTGAACCGTTGAAAAATCCACAGAAAATCAGATAATAATCCCTTTACATGCGGTGAGTGAAATTCTATACTGAGTATATGAAAATATCAGGCTTTCTGGTACAGAAGCAGCCGGTATCAAAGTCTTTGTATATACGGGGGAATCTCACATATGGATAAAAAAGTAATACTGATCTCCATCGATGGACTCAGACCGGATGCCGTGGAAACCTGCGGTCATTCTTTTGTAAACACACTGAAAGAAAACGGATGCTATTCCCTGGATGCAAGTTCTGTTGTGCCACCGGTTACCCTGCCGGCGCATACCTCGATCTTTTACAGCGTACCGCCCATCCGCCACGGGATTATCACCAACGACTACATGCCGCCGGTACGACCGATCCGCGGACTGGCAGAACAGCTGGAGCGTGCTGACAAAACCTGTGCCGCTTTCTATGGCTGGGAACCGATGCGCCATGTATGGACATCTGGAAATATGAAATATTCTTTTTTCGTCAATGAATACGAAGAGGACAATTCGGATCTACTGCTCACGCAGGAAGCCCTTTCCCTGATTGCCCGGAAAGAGCCGGATTTTGTGTATCTGTATCTGGTGGAAACAGACGACAAAGGCGGTCACGACCACGGCTGGATGACACCGGAATATATGCACCAGGTAAACAATGCATTTTCCTGCGTCCAGCAGGTCTACGAAGCCGTCCATGATCGATACACCATCGTGATCACCGCTGACCACGGCGGTCACGACCGAGGACACGGCGAAAACATCCCGGAAGATATGACGATCCCAATGTTCTTTGTAGGAAAAGAATTCCCTAAGGGCGTGCAGCTGCATGGACTTACCCTGCTTGACCTTGCACCGACGATTACAGATCTTATGAAGATCTCGAAGTCGAGAGAGTGGGAAGGAACATCGGTATTGGAAAAATTAGCTTGATCTATACCCTGAGGATTCTGTTTCGGATTCTCAGGGTATTCTTTTCTGTTTCATTTTCTCAATCTGTGGTATAATAAATATTATATTTTATCGCAACAGAAAGGACGAAAACATCATGTCAGACACCAAACAGATCTTATCCCCTTATTTTAAAAGCATCGTTGATCAGGACCGACTTTCTATTGTAATCTGTGATCTGGAACATACGATTATTTATATGAATCCTGCTGCCATCAAAGATTATCATAAGTATGGCGGGGCAGCGCTGATCGGGAAAAGCCTCTTAAACTGTCACAACGCGGATTCGAATACGAAGATTCATCAGATCATCAACTGGTTTGCAGCGGATTCATCGCACAATATCGTTTATACTTCACATAACGAAAAGAAATTAAAAGATGTTTATGTGATTGCTTTACGGGAGGAGGACGGAACACTGATCGGCTATTATGAGAAACACGAATATCGGACACCCGAAACAATGAAGACTTATGATCTCTGGTAACTCCAGGAGATTGTGTCGATAACTATCAAACTATATTTGCAAAGGAGAACATATATTATGAACGTAGAAGTAAAAAGAGATGGATTAACCTTACGTGGAGAACTGGTAGTGCCGGAAAAAGATAGTTATGACATTGCTATTCTCATGCACGGATTTACCGGAAACCGCAACGGAGAATTACTGACGGCTCTTGCCGATGCTCTGCTAGAAAAAGGGGTTGCTTCTGTCCGGTTTGATTTTAACGGACATGGAGACAGCGACGGAAAGCTGGAAGATATGACCGTGTTAAATGAGATTGCAGATGCAAAAGTAATTCTCGATCATGTCAGATCTCTGGAGCATGTCCGTAACATCTTCCTGTTCGGTCATTCCCAGGGCGGTGTGGTTGCAAGTATGATCGCCGGATACTATCCGGAAGTTTTCAAAAAGGTAATCCTGTCTGCCCCGGCTGCTACCTTAAAAGATGATGCCATCAAAGGAGAGTGCCAGGGAACCACTTACGATCCTGTACAGATCCCGGATAAAATCCATGTACACGAACACACCATCGGTGGTTTTTACTTCCGTATCGCACAGAGTCTGCCAATCTATGAGATTGCTTCCCACTACACCGGAGAAGTTCTGTTGCTGCATGGTGACAGCGATCCAGTTGTAAATAAGATTGCTTCGGAACGCTACCATGACGTCTATAAAAACAGTAAACTGCACATCGTAAAAGGAGCCGATCACGGATTTGGTCCAAGCATGCAGCCGGAAGCAACGCAGGCAGCTGTTGATTTTTTCTGCAAAGAAGACTAAAATGACCAATCATCTTGCTTTTAATATCTTATAAAAACGTCGGGAGAACAGATACTATGACAACAAGAGAAGAAGCACTGGCTTACGGTCTGTCGTTTGACAATGTTTACGAAGAAAAACCGTTTCACGATCCCAACTGGCAGCTTGTCCGGGTTCGTGGAAGTAAAAAAGCATTTCTCTGGATCTATGAGCGCAACGGCTTTATCAATCTGAACGTGAAGGTTGCGCCTGAATGGCGGGATTTCTGGCGCTCTGCCTATGATTCGGTAACTGCCGGCTATCATCTGAACAAGGAACACTGGAACACGATCATTCTGGACGGAACGATCCCAGAAAAGGAGATCCGCCGGATGATCGCCGAAAGTTATGATCTGGTCACAGACAGTCCAACCAAACGGATCTACGAAGCAGTAAAACAGATTCCGAAAGGTCATGTGGCGACCTATGGTCAGATCGCAGCCATGGCTGGTGAGCCGAAGATGGCAAGAGCGGTAGGAAATGCGCTGCACAAGAATCCGGATCCGGAACACATTCCCTGTTTTCGCGTCGTCAACGCAAAAGGTGAACTCGCCGGAGCCTTCGCCTTCGGCGGCGAGCAGGTACAGGCACGGCTTCTGGAAGAAGATGGGGTGGAAGTGGTTGACGGGAAGGTCGATCTGGATAAGTATGGGATGCAAACAATAATATAAAATATTTATAATTAAACAAAAAGAAAGTTTCTTCTGCTATACCACCATAGAAACTTTCTTTTTTTGTTTTGACTAATTTTTCTGTTGTCATGTTAGCTGACCAGCAGCCATAGCCTAAAATTATGTATTTTAGAAGTTTATTTTCTACTTAACCAGCGCCTCCATCACCGCATATGTTCCTTTCTCACAGATCTGCTCCAGATAGTTGCAGACCGCCGTTTCAAATCCTGTAATCTCTGTCAGATCTTCACCCCAGAACGCAGTGTTCGTACATACGGCATGAACAAGATCTTTTACATTGTCATCCCTGTGGGCATAATAAAATTCCAGAACCGTCCGTTCGTCTTTGATCGTATAAGAATTGCCTTCCCTGTCCCCAATCAGTCCGTCTTCCGTCAGTGTATGACCGTGGAAGAAAGCGATATAAAAGGCAAGCATGCGCGCCGCTTAAGATGCGGACTTTCCGCTGTTTGTACGGTTTGTGATTATCCGTCACAAGAATCGGAAGATCGGCTTTCTCAAACGGGAATTCCTCTTTGATGGACTGCGGACCCTCGATTGCCCAGAAAGCGAAGACTTCGCCGGCATCGATCAGCTGATCTTCGTATCCCAGTTCTTCGCAGATCGCTGAAGCCTCTTTTTTCGGATATCCGGTAACGATCCGGTCAACAAGCGAAGATCAGAAGATATTTTCCTTCTGTACCCAATTGATAAATTCTTCTCCAAGCTGCCATTGTCTGGCATACTGCAATACACATTTTTTCAGTTCCTGCCCATTATTGTCAATCAGTTCACAGGAGATCACCCGTTTTTTATTAATCTTCTGTCCATCCTGAAAATCTCTCAGGAATAACGTATACAGTCCTTCCTGTTCAGTGATAATATCGGCAAGAGGTGATCCCTGTGGCTGGCAGACAACGACTTTGGAATTGAATCCTGCCATCTCATTCATCTTATCAATAAAATAATCCATAAATGCCCGCAGAAAATTTCCCTCTCCAAACTGCAGCACTCGTTCCGGTGCGGATTCGAGAAGGTATCCGTCATAATTTAGTTCTTTTAATGTCTGATATGAAAGCTTTTTCATGTTTTCGTCCTTTCTAATCTGATAATTCCAGGAAATCTTCCTGGGATTACTTTTATAAATGGTTTTCTATCCGTCCTGCGTTTATATTCATCAACGCCTATTCTATGCATCTAAAGCAATGAATAAAGAGATTGTTAAAGGAATCTCTTATAATAACGCAGTGAAATATTTCGGATTTGATGTGCAGTGACTTGCAGCATTTGCCTTGGATGCATGCTCAGAATTATCTGGCGATTCCGGACGAATTCTCCGTAACCGGGTACAACAATTCTATTATGGCAGTCAGCTGCGAACCGGAACTTACCTCCGTGGACAACAAGCTGGAACTGCTGTGTCAGACGACCGTGCAGCATATGATCGCACTTCTCGAAAAACAGGAGGAAGTGGAACAGCAGATTCTTGTTCCCTGCGAGATCGTAAGACGGTGTACCACGGATTTCTGAAATTCTGATCCTTTTGTGTACTTGGTAACACACTTGCTTTGCAATTCATTTGACGGCAGTGCAATTATCCGATATACTAAGCAAAGATATGCAAAAGGAGAGTATTGGGAATGGCGAAGTTATATTTTCGATATGGAGCCATGGGAAGTTCCAAGACGGCGAACGCCCTGATGGTTGCCTATAATTACAAAGAACGTGGAAAACGTGCATTGCTTGCAAAACCGAAGCTGGATACCCGGGAGATCGGTGTGATGCACAGCCGGATCGGACTGGAAGAGCCGTGTATCTATGTGGAAGATCTGGTTGAGATGTCAACGGAAGATCTGGAAGCGTATGACTGTATCATCGTGGATGAAGCACAGTTCTGTAAAAAAAGTGATATTGAATTTTTCACACATCTGGTCGATGACCTGGAGATTCCGGTGATCTGTTACGGGCTTCGGACGGATTTTCAGATGCATCTTTTCGAGGGCAGCATGTGGCTGCTTGCCTGGGCGGACAAAATCGAAGAATTAAAGACTGTCTGCTGGTGCGGAAGCGGTGCACGGTGCAACGCCCGCATCGACAGCAACGGAAAGATGGTCCACGCCGGAAAACAGGTGGAAGTAGGAGCAAACGAGCGGTATATCGCTCTGTGCCGCAAACACCACGTAGAAGGAAAAACCGGACTGGAAAAGAATGAATAAAATATTAGTACACGAATAAACCCGAAGCAGAATGTCTGGAATCAGATGTTCTGCTTTTTAATTTACGCGAGCAACGAGTCAAAGTCCGTGCTTGCACGAGACCTTGACGACTGCCGCGATAATCAAAATTGATCCACTGGGTCAATTATTGATATGCAATGCAACGAGTAAAATTCGCGAAGCGTATTTTATCTCGTTTTTTCTTGACTTAATTATTATAATAGTTCTAATAATTATTAGAAAATATGTGGCGGTGACACTTTGAAGGATACCGCGCAACTTCGTGTTGAAAACAAGAAAAGATCCGAACCGTCATGCGGGAGGGAAAAGAATTCACCAAACAGGAACTTGCCAGACACACCGGTCTCTCTACGGCAACCTGCAATACGCTGATCAATGAGATGGCAGCCGACGGGGAAGTGACCGGTCACAAATTACAGCTCGGTGAAGTCGGAAGAAGTTCACTGGCATATCAGTTGAACGAATCCTATGAATTTACCCTGTGTGTGTGGTTTGAAATGATGGATGAATCACGGGTTTTATATCTATATCTTCTGAACGCGCTTGGCAACATCGCTGAGAAAAGACAGGCAAGTTCCTCTTTTCTGGATGAAGCATGCCTGATAAACGAAATCGAACAGATGATGCAAAAGCAGAAGCGGATCAGGGCAATTATGATCGGAACTCCGAGCCTTTTAAAAGAGGGCAAAATCTCTCACTGTGATATTACGGAACTCGACGGCTGCGATCTCGTGGGAAAATTACAGAGTCGTTTTTCCGTTATGGTTCATATGGAAAACGATATGCACTATCGTGTTTACGGCTATTACAAGAAAAACTGCCAGCCGGATCAGATCCCCGTTTTTGTTTATTAAAAAAATTTGTTAATAAAAAAGTACAATTTTTTTAAAATAGTATATTTTTGAATTGTTGTGTGTTATAATAGTTTGCTCAGTGCTATTTAATCCCACAAAATAAAATGTCGTAACATGCAAAAGAAGTGGCTGAAATCACTTCAAAAAGATCCTGAAAATGGTCCAAAAGCTTGCATTTTTCGCAATTTAATGTGGTAAAGTAGTCTGTTAAATGTAGCTTGAAATGTTTATAAAATTACAACAAAAGGTGAAATTATGAGGAAATTAGCTTTAAGTGATGAAATTTTATTATCAATAAGTAGTCCTGCACGCTATATCGGTAACGAGATCAACGCAGTGATGAAAGACAAATCGGAAGTTGCGGTCCGGTTTGCCATGTGTTTCCCGGATGTTTATGAAATACATATTTGAGCCATTGTTAAGCAACTATATATTGTAGTGAAATAATTTGCAAACACCATATATAGTAACTATGAAACGTAGTAACACATAATAACACACAATTTTTCATGTCGTAAAATGTAAAATGTCGTAAATTTATTAAATTTTGAGCCGTATTGATATGACAAAATAGTTAATTTTATTATTATGGAAAGTCAAAATTGTATAAATTTCTTATACACAATTTTTATGCACATCTAAAAATTTCTCATAAGTTTTATAATTTTATACTGGAATATCCACCCTAGTTATGATAGTATTTAAAAGAACATATATTCGATTGATATTTTCTTATTTCAAGGTGGTAGATAACAATGAACACAGAAGAAAAATTAAAAATGATCCAGAAAGTATTAGAGCAACCAGATTCTTCTATAGGTCCGTATACAGAATTATTGCTTTCAATGGGAGATATGAAACTTAATTATAGAGACTACATGATCACAGAACCGATCAATTATTCTGAAGAGTTAAAACGGGTTTTCAATGCTGATTATGATTTATGTGCAGCATTATTGACTATGATACTGAGAGAGGATCATTTTTCAAGAGGATCCTTTAAACAAAGATTTGCTGCTGGTCAGGTACTTCCAATTTTAAAACGTATGAGGAATGTATTGAGGGAAAAATAAGATAGAAGATTATTTAGAAATGGTAGTCAGTAGGTTCCCTCAGTACTGACTACCATTTTCATGAAAAAAGCAAAACTTTTGAAAGCACATTTATATCATATCATGATGTATAGAGTCCAACAAGAAATATCATTCGACAAATTCCAATATATCCATTTATTTTGAAAACAAAAAAATAGTTGCTAAAATTTTGTTTAATAAGTATTCTGATAATAGAAGAGCAGTCGACATCCTGCTAGTGTAACTGACAGCTTAAATCCGATAGTGAATCCGCGTGTATAGACCGGAAGGTTGGCAGACGATGATAAAGTCAGTCATAAAGCGAGAGATGCATGGCACTGCTGTGTTATAGTTTTCTTTTAAAGTTCATGTGGGAGGATTGAGATACATAAAAAGAGGAACTAAAATGATAGTATTCACGCTTACTAGATGTTAACAATTAATATGAAAAGAGGTTTTAAATCAATGGAAAAAGGCTTTAGAAAAGCGGTTATAATATTTATAGATATTTTAGGCTCACAAAACAGAGAAAATTTCGATGATTGGTATAATATTATGAGGATATTCAGTGAATCTGTAAATCGTGAAAAAGATCTGGATAGAGCGCATTCATGGACTATATATAAGAGAGAAATTCATGTGTTTTCTGATTGTGCATATATAATCTATGATTATAAGGAAGGGGTGGAAGAAGATAAGAAAAATATGAACGCATTAATGTGCATCGCTTGCTACAATACGGAAAAAGTAATATATAAATTTTTGGAGAATGAATTTTTAGCACGTGGTGCAATTACTTATGGAGATATATATTATGATAATGAAAAAAATATCTGGTTCGGACCAGGTATGAACAAAGCATATTCTCTTGAGAATAAGAAAGCGAGATTTCCGCGAATTATTATTGATCCCGAATATGTACATGGACTTATAGAATATAACGAAAAAATATATCGAGATAGCGAAATAAATCGTGTAACAAATCGTGAGATTATAAAGAAAGATAAAGATGGAATATATTATTTGAACTATCTCAATAGCATTCCCTTTATACAAGATGCAGATAAGACAGCTACAAAGATCTTATGGTTATGCGAAAATGAACGACATAAAGAACGCAAAAGTGAAAAAGAGTTCAAGTCAATAAAAGAAAAATATGATTGGCTAGAAAATTATTTAAAAGACTTTTTTGAAATAGAGGATGTATACGAAAATCATTTATAAAAATTCGCTGAAAGTGAAATAAATATTGTAACATTTTGAAACTTCAAGAAGAGGCGGTAATAAGATATGAAAAGCGAAAATATTAGAGAAAAATATGAAAAAGAAATTTATAGATTAATCTACGATACGGAAAGTAATGACACATGTGAGCGAGAAAAAGCTATTGATGATACTATAATAGAGTACGTGAAAGAAAATAATATTAAAAAACTTTACAGATATAGAAGTGTTAATGAATATTCCAAAAAAGATATCATAGGAAAAAGTATTTGGCTAAGTACCGCAAATGAATTTAATGATATGTACGATTCAGCTGTATGTTTTATGGATGATATAAATAAAGAAAATATACGAAAAACTATGACAACGGTAATTCGAGGAACGGATTATTCCAAAAATAGTTTTTTGCGAAAATATATGAAAAAGAAAATTCTAAACATTGTAAATAATGGTTTAAGAGAAAATTCTAAACCAGTGGAATTATTTTTCAGAATACACACAAAAAGAATTTGTGAAAATATAAGAAAAGAAACGTTAATTGGTTGTTTTTGCGAGAAATTTGATTCTGCATATATGTGGGGAGTGTATGGAGATCATGGTAAGGGAATTTGTATAGAATATGATTATCAAGAAATAGCGGAGCTTGCAAAACATAATAAGATGAAGCTTTGTCCTGTTTTGTATAGAAATGAGTATGCAAATGCGGAATCCCTCTTTATAGAATATAAAAAGACTGGAGAAACATTTAATACAAATTATCTGGCAACAATAAAATCTATGGAATGGAAGCAAGAAAATGAATGGAGAATAATTGGAAAGACAGATAAAAATAAAGGGGAAAATATACGATTAATCAAACCAACATGTATATATTTGGGACCTTACATAGATAAGAAAAGCAGAAAAGAAATAGTTCGTATTGCTCAGGAAAATAAGATAAAATGTAAGAGTTTGGAGAAAGAAATGTCAAAATTTTCGTTTGTGATTCGCAAGAATTAACGTGTAAGTACTAAACGTAGCATGTACGAGAAAATTCAATATGTGCTAAATATCAATGTGCAGTCGGTGTAGTAAGCTCCGGCTGCATTTTAAATTTCAGTATCCGAAGCCAATAAAAAGCTGTCCGCATGCAAACCTACGACCTCCTTCAAAATCCACTATAATTTCCCTGAAAGAAAATCAGACATTCAAAAAAGAATCTACCGTTTCTTAAAAATGGATAAACTGAAGCAATTATGGAAAATGTCATACAGGAATC
>OLON01002169.1_pt1 | contig 10441 bp, 9 predicted proteins | sample 1672691 | NCBI WGS metagenome assembly OLON01 (sample SAMEA3136714, study PRJEB25190) | human gut metagenome | biome: human gut; feature: human-associated habitat; material: faeces | place: Austria | collected 2013
TGCAAGCATTTTATACCTGTTTTTGAAATTTTGCTTGGCTCTGAACAGTTACAAAATACGAATGAATTTTAATCCTTAAAAGGAGGAGCACGGGATGAACGTTTTGGAACTGATGGATGTCAGTATTATTTATCAGAATACAAAAGAAGCAGTAAAACATGTCAGTTTTGCTGTGCCTGAGGGCAAAATTGTTGCCATCGTCGGGGAATCCGGAAGCGGCAAGTCAACGCTCATCCGTGCTGCCATCGGATTGCTGCCCGCAGGCGGAGAGCTGGCATCGGGACAGATCCTTTTTGGTGAAAAAGATATGGCGGCGATGACGGCAGAAGAGCTGCGTCATGTCCGTGGGGAGGGCATGGCCATGATTTTTCAGAATGCCGGTGATTATCTGAATCCGAGGCGAAAGGTCTGCGATCAGTATGTTGAGACGCTGCGGTGTCATCAGTCCATGACAAAAAAGCAGGGCTATGAAATCGCCAAGAAAATGCTGGCAACCTTGAAACTGCCGGATACAAAGCATGTGATGAATGCCTATCCTTTTCAGCTGTCCGGCGGTATGAAACAGCGTGTGGCCATTGCCATGGCGATGAGCATGCACCCGAAATTGCTGCTGGCGGATGAGCCTACCAGTGCATTGGATGTGACGGTTCAGGCTCAGGTAGTCAAGCAGATGATGGATCTGCGTGATAAGATGGGAACAGCTATTGTTATCGTTACCCACAATATGGGGGTTGCATCCAAGATGGCAGACTACATTGCGGTGATGCAGAACGGGGAGTTAAAGGAATTCGGAACGAGAGAACAGGTGATTTATCAACCAGAGAATGATTACACGAAGAAATTGCTGACAGTTGTACCGAAATTGCAGGGAGAGACAGATGGAGAATAATCAGGAAATTATACGTTTGGAAAATGTAAGTAAGACATTTGATTTGCGCTATCATAAAACCCTTCGTGCGGTTGATAATGTGAGTTTGTCTTTGCATAAAGGCATCTGCACAGCCATTGTGGGTGAATCAGGCTGCGGTAAAAGTACGCTGGCCAGGATGGTAACGCTGCTTGAACCGGTGACAGATGGGATGATCTATTATAAAAATGAGCCTATTGGCGGGATGCAGAATGGCCGGAATATTGCACTGCGGGGGGAAAAACTCCGTGAGTACCGCAGAAATGTCCAGATGATTTTTCAGGATCCGGCCAATGTATTCAGTCCGCGAATGAAGATCGGTACTTTTTTGATGGAGCCCTGGATCCATTTCGAAAAGAAGAGTAAAAAAGAAGCCAGAGAGATGGCGTATTATTCCTTGAAACGTGTTTATCTCGGTGAGGAATATTTTGACAAATATCCCCATCAGCTGTCCGGAGGCGAGCTGCAGCGAATTGCCATTGCAAGAGCCATTGCACTGCATCCGGAGGTTTTGATCTGTGATGAGGCCACCAGTGCTCTGGATGTGTCTATTCAGCAGGAAATCATGGCACTCTTGAAGGAGCATCAGGATGAAACAAACTATGCGATTTTGTTTATCAGTCACGACCTTGCCCTTGTGGAGAATTTCAGCCAGCAGGTTGTTGTCATGTACCTTGGACGAATTGTCGAAATCATGAACGGAGCAGCCTTCCGAATGCATGCCCGTCACCCATATACAAAAGCACTGTTAGGGTCTGTCTTTTCAATTTATGATGACCCGGATAAGGATATTTATGTTCTTGAAGGAGAAGCACAGAGCCCGACAGGAGAGATCAAAGGCTGCGTTTTCTGCAATCGATGCAGTCAGGCAAAAGATATCTGCAGACAGGAGTCTCCGGTTTTAAAATCGATTCGGACGGGACATCAGGTAGCATGCCACTTTGCCTAAAAGGCGTATAAATTGGCGTAGGAGTGATAGCCGCAAAGTAGATGCTGACTTTACACAAAAGTTTATCCGTTTAAAGTGATAATTTATCAAAAATAGGGTTGACATTCTGAAATTATATGCTAAAATTAAATCAAACTTTTGAGACGGAGATAACGTTCACATAAGCACCGTACAGAGAGCAGGAGGAGCTGAGAACCTGTGGAGACGCTGGTGAGCAAATGGACCGTTGAGGGCCAGGGGAAAGGCATTGAATATGATGCGGAGTATCTGAGGACGTAGACCGGCGTTAACGGTAGAGAATGTGTTGGCATTTTCATGATGAGTGGATTTTATAATCAATAAAGGTGGTACCGCAGATATATCTGTCCTTTGTATAGGGCGGATTTTTTTGTTTTATGGGAACTTTTCCCGAGGCGCCAACTGCAAATGATTTGCAGATAAAACAATCTGTGTGTTCTGACTGTGAAGCAAACTCCTCATAGAAAAGCCTGTATTTTAAGGAAAGATTGAAAGAGAGGTAATTTTCATGAAAAAGTTATTATCAGCAGTATGTATTTTGGCGATGACAGCAATGACACTGGCAGGTTGTGGTTCTTCTTCCACACAGGAGACGAAGGCGGCGACGACAGAAGCAGCCGTTTCCGAGGCAGCATCTGAAGCATCAGAGGCGCTTGATTCCGAAGGTGCGAAGGCCGATGGCAGTTATACAGTAGGTATCATCCAGTTGATTGAGAATGGCGCATTTAACGACATGCGTGAAGGCTTTATTGAAGAACTTCAGGCAAAAGGCTATACAGAAGATAAACTGACAGTGGATTACAAGTGTGCACAGGGTGATGCAACCAACCTTCAGACAATTGCTCAGTCTATGGCAGACGGCGATTATGATCTGGTTTGTACAATTGCTACACCGGCCACACAGGCAATGGTCAATCTTGAGACCGATACACCGGTTGTATTTATCGCTGTTTCAGCACCCGTAGCAGCAGGCGTTATCACCGATATGGATCACCCGGACAAGAATGCAACAGGTACATCCAATGCAATTCCTGTTTCTGACATTTTCGCACTGAGCAATCAGCTTACACCGGACTGTAAGACATTTGGTTTCCTGTACTGCACAAGCGAAGTTAATTCTGTGAATACAATTGAAGCAGCGAAGGAATACTGTGATGCTAATGGCCTTTCTTATAAAGAAGCAACAGTGACGAACTCTTCAGAAGTTCAGCAGGCTGCTCAGTCACTGGTAGGCAGTGTAGATGCCATCTTTGTTCCAAATGATTCTGTGATTCAGGCCAGCATGACACTTGTCACAGAAGTAGCAAGAGATGCGAAGATTCCTGTCTATGGTAGTTCAGCAACTATGGTTGATTCCGGTGCATTTGCAACAGTTGCAATCAGTGATAAAGGTATCGGTGCTATGAGCGCAGATATGGCAGTACAGATTCTTGAAGGCACAGCAGTTGCAGATATTCCGGCAGTTGTTGTTCCGGCATCCGCAACAGTGATCAATAACCAGACACTTGAGGCACTTGGCATTACTTTATCGGAAGATGTACAGAGTACAGCAACTTTTGTAGATGATGCAAAGTAGGATTGCAAAGTAATTTTATATGATATATGATATAGAAGAAATAGTGTTTACCCTCTGCATATGCAGGGGGTAAACGCAAGAAAAGAACAAAAATGAAAAGGACGTAGAAAAGTATGACTTTATTGATTGGCTCTTTGCAGCTTGGTTTTCTTTACAGTATTATGGTGCTTGGCATCTATATCAGTTTTAGAATCTTGAATATTCCCGATCTGACAACGGAAGGCAGCTTTACTTTCGGTCTGGCAGCATCCTCGATATTGACGGCTGCGGGCCATCCGCTGCTTGGACTTGTGGGTGCACTTATCGCAGGCGCATTGGCCGGCAGCGTGACAGGATTTCTTCAGACGAAATTGGATATTCATCCGGTTCTGGCAGGCATCCTGACAATGAGTGGATTGTATTCGATTAATCTGTTCGTGATGGGCGGTGCGTCCAATGTGACACTGCTCAATAACGATACTGTTTTCACACTGTTTTTGAAGGTCTTTCCTTTTATGTCGAAGGATGCTGTCAAATTATTTGTTGCCATTGCGGCAGTTGTGATTGTCACTGTTTTACTGACGGTATTTTTCAAGACATCTCTTGGACTTTCCATTCGTGCCACTGGAGATAATGCCGATATGGTCCGTGCTTCCTCAATTAATGTGGATGCCGTGAAGATGATCGCACTGGCAATCAGCAATGCCTGCATCGCGTTTTGCGGCGGTCTGATCGCTCAGTATCAGAGCTTTGCAGACATCAATTCCGGTGTCGGTATTCTTGTTGTCGGTTTGGCTTCTGTGATTATCGGCGAAGCTTTCTTTGGCCACAGAAGTCTGATGATCGGGTTTATTTCAGCCATTGTGGGTTCCATTGTGTACCGCTATATTATTGCCCTGGCAACAAAATCCGATATGTTCCCGGCGTACATGCTGAAATTGATTTCGGCAATTATTGTAACCATTGCGTTGGCTGTTCCGGCTATCAAGGGCAAAATGGCGAATGATAAGCTGAAGCGACAGGGGATGAGAGAAAGTGATGGAGGAAGATAGATATGCTGGAAGTGATCAATGCATCAAAGACCTTTGCAAAAGGCACACCAAATGAACATAAGGCACTGGATCATCTGAATCTGTCCCTGAAAGAGGGGGAATTTGTGACGATTCTCGGTTCCAATGGTGCCGGTAAATCAACATTATTTAATGCTATTTGCGGTAATTTTCTTCTGGATGAAGGCAGTGTGATTCTGGATAGGAAGAATATTTCCTATTTGCCGGAACATCAGCGGTCGGCTTCCATCGGACGTCTGTTTCAGGATCCGATGAAAGGAACCGCACCGAATCTGACCATTGAAGAGAATCTGGCACTGGCTTATTCCAAGAACACGAAAGGTCTTTTCAGATTTGCTATTACAAAGAAAGACCGTGAGATGTTTTGTGAAGCACTGAAGCGTTTTGATATGGGACTGGAAGATCGTATGGCTACGAAGATCGGACTTTTATCCGGTGGACAGAGACAAGTAGTTACATTGTTGATGAGTACCATTGTGACACCGAAGCTGCTGCTTCTGGATGAACATACGGCGGCTCTGGATCCGGCCACAGCTGAGAAGGTGATGGCCATAACTAATGATATTGTCCATGAGCGCAATCTGACGACTCTGATGATCACCCACAATATGGGGCAGGCACTGACAACAGGCAGCCGAACCATTATGCTGGATTCCGGTGCGATTATCTTTGACATTAAAGAAGAAGAGCGGAAGCATATGACAGTTTCTGATCTGCTGGATATGTATTCAGAGAAGAAAAAAGAAGAATTTGATAATGACAGAATATTGCTGAATTAAAGATGAGGAGGGGAGAAATTCCCTTCCTTTTTTAAATTCATTTCACAGGTGTATTGACATTAAAAAACAATCGCTGTATAATGTTGAACGTAAAACAGTTTGACATGCAACAGTTTCGACGGAAACAAAATGCATACAGAACAAAGACATTCAGAAAGGAGCTATGTCATGTGCAGAAAGGACCTGCCATGCAGGGAAGAGTTAGGTCTGTTGATTCTTCGTACAGCGACGATGATCCGCAGAAAGGCCGATAGTAATGTCTATATGAGTAAGGTTCATAAGATTACAGGATCCAATGGCTGGATTCTCGGATACCTGGCAGACCATGAGAATGAAGAGATTTATCAGAAGGATATAGAAGAAAAATTTTGTGTGACCAGGTCAACGGTTTCCAAAGTGTTAAAGGGCATGGAGAGCAAAGGACTGCTTAGGAGGGAAAGTGTCTCCAGTGATGCCAGATTGAAGCGGCTTGTTCTGACTGAGGAAGGACGAGAGATCAATGCCAATGCAGCGGTGGAGAGAATAGAGCTTGAAAACAGGATCAGGGACGGGCTGTCGGATGAAGAGTTTCATACCCTGATGCATTTATTGAAGAGAGTTGCAGATAACATGTTAGAAGAATAAGCCGTCCTTATTTGACAGATGCGGCTAGCTAGATAGAGATAGGAGGATTATTTGTATGATTAAAACGCTGGCCGGAAGTATCCGGCAATACAAGAAACAGACGATCATGTCTCCTGTGACAGTGGCGTTGGAAGTCTTTTTTGAGATTATGATTCCACTGATCATGGCAAAACTGATCGATGAAGGTATCGATCAGGGAGATATGGGCGTTATATGGAAGTATGGATTGATTTTGCTTGCTGTGGCGATGATTTCATTGTTCTGCGGTGCCATTTCAGGAAAGTTTGCGGCACAGGCTTCATCTGGTTTTGCAAAGAACCTGCGTCAGGATATCTATTATAAGGTACAGGAGTTTTCCTTTGCCAATATCGATAAGTTTTCGACTGCCAGTCTTGTTACACGTATGACGACAGATATTACCAATATTCAAATGGCCTTCCAGATGATTATCCGAATTGCAGTCAGAAGCCCGATCATGCTTGTCTGTGCACTGTTTGCGGCTTTCAAAATTGATGCGCATTTGTCATTAATTTATGTGATCACTGTGCCGATTCTCGGTATTGGCCTTTATGCGATTATCATGAAAGTGCATCCGATTTTTGAGAGGGTGTTTAAGACGTATGACCGTCTGAATGCGATTGTTCAGGAGAATCTGTATGGTATTCGCGTCGTGAAATCCTTTACCCGTGAAGATCATGAGGTCGGAAAGTTTGATCAGGTTTCCGATAATATTTACAGGAATTTTGTAAAGGCGGAGCAGATTCTGGCCTTTAATATGCCGTTGATGCAGTTGGCTGTTTATACATGTATGCTGCTGATCTGCTGGTTGGGTGCCAGAGCGATTGTGGCCTGCGGCGGTGATGAAGCACTTGGACTTTCTACCGGTGAGTTTATGAGTCTTTTCACTTATACGATGCAGATTCTGATGAGTCTGATGATGCTGTCGATGGTATTTGTCATGATCATCATGGCAAGAGCATCTGCTGAGCGTATCTGTGAGGTCCTTTCAGAAGAGAGTACACTTAAGAATCCTGAGCATCCGGTTTATGAAGTGAAAAACGGGGATATTCAGTTTGACAATGTCGTTTTTTCTTATAATAGGAAGGCAGATAAGCCGGTACTTAATCATGTGAATCTGAATATACGCTCCGGTCAGACGATTGGTGTGATCGGTGGTACGGGATCATCAAAATCCAGTCTTGTTCAGCTGATTCCGCGACTGTATGACGTCACAGAGGGGCGAGTTCTTGTCGGTGATGTGGATGTTCGCGATTACGATATCGAAAGCCTTCGTAATGAAGTGGCCATGGTTCTTCAGAAGAATGTCCTTTTTTCAGGAACGATCAAGGAAAATCTTCGCTGGGGTGATGAAAATGCCACAGATGAGGAAATCCAGCGTGTCTGCCGTCTGGCCTGTGCAGATGAATTTGTGCAGACTTTTCCGGATGGCTATGATACGTATATTGAGCAGGGGGGGACGAATGTATCCGGTGGTCAGAAACAGCGACTTTGTATTGCAAGAGCACTTTTGAAGAAGCCGAAGATCCTGATTCTTGATGACTCTACAAGTGCGGTGGATACGAAAACGGATGCAGCGATCCGCAAAGCGTTTGCAGAGGAGATTCCGGATACGACAAAGATTATTATTGCACAGCGTGTCGCTTCTGTTGAGGATGCAGATCAGATTATTGTTCTGGATGAGGGCGAGATCAAAGCGATCGGTCGTCATGAAGAATTGATGCAGTCCTCTGATATTTATCGCGAAGTATATGAATCACAGAAGAAAGGAGGAGATGACAATGAATAAGAAACCGTCAAGACCACAGGTGAACCCGAATACATTAAAGCGGCTTCTGGGCTATCTGAGTGTTTATAAAACGCGTGTCTTTTTAGTTATTATCTGCATTTTGCTCAGTGCGATCGCCAATGTCATGTCTTCCCTGTTTATTCAGAGATTGATTGATGATTACATTTCCCCGCTTCTTCTTGAAGCCAATCCTGTATTTGATGCACTGTTTCGTGCAATCGTACAGATGGCATGCATTTATGTGATCGGTATTCTGGCCAGTCTGATCTATAACAGAACAATGGCTATCATTTCCCAGGGTATTTTAAAGAAGATCCGAGATGATATGTTTGCACATATGCAGACATTGCCGATTAAATATTTTGATACGCATACACATGGCGATGTCATGAGTCATTATACCAATGATACAGATGCCCTGCGTCAGATGCTTTCTCAGAGCCTGCCGCAGCTATTGTCTTCCTGTGTCACAATTGTTGCCGTGTTTGTCTCAATGCTGTATCTGAGTGTATGGATGACATTGTTTATCGTTGTTTTTCTTTTCTTCATATTAAAAGTTGTGAAATCCATTGCCGGAAAGAGCAGTGTCTACTTTATTAAACAGCAGCAGAATATCGGTGACGTGAATGGCTATATTGAAGAAATGATCAATGGCCAGAAGGTTGTCAAGGTATTCTGCCATGAAGAAGAAGCCAAGGCCGTTTTTGATAAGAAAAATCAGGAGCTTTGTGACAGTATGACAACGGCCAATACTTATGCCAATATCCTGATGCCGATCATGGGCAATATGGGCAATATTCTTTATGTGTTGCTGGCAATAGTCGGTGGAAGTCTTGCGATTGCCGGTGTGACGAATATCAGTCTGACAGGTGCCGGTGTGATGACACTTGGTACAATTGCGTCCTTCCTGACGATGTCAAAAAGCTTTATCAATCCGATTGCACAGGTTTCCCAGCAGTTGAATGCGGTGATCATGGCCTTGGCCGGTGCAACACGTATTTTTGAATTACTGGATGAAGAACCGGAAGAAGATCATGGTTATGTGACGCTTGTCAATGCGAAGCGTGAAAATGGTGAGCTTGTAGAATGCAAAGAACGAACAGGTCTCTGGGCATGGAAGTATCCACACAGCGACGGTACGCTGACGTATGAGGAATTAAAAGGCGATGTCGTCATGGAACATGTGGATTTTGGTTATGAAGAAAATAAGCTGGTGCTTCATGATATTAATCTCTATGCAGAACCGGGGCAGAAGGTCGCTTTTGTCGGTGCAACAGGTGCCGGTAAGACAACAATCACGAACCTGATCAACCGTTTCTATGATATTGCGGACGGCAAAATCCGCTACGACGGCATCAACATTACAAAGATTAAGAAAGACGATCTGCGCCGTTCCATGGGTGTCGTTCTTCAGGATGTCAACCTCTTTACTGGTACGGTCATGGACAATATCCGATATGGCAAGCTGGATGCCACAGATGAAGAATGTATTGCTGCGGCAAAGTTGGCCAACGCAGACGGCTTTATCCGAATGCTGCCGGATGGCTATCAGACAGTTCTTGAGGGTGATGGAAGTGGACTTTCCCAGGGACAGCGTCAGCTGATCTCTATTGCGAGAGCAGCCGTTGCCGATCCTCCGGTTATGATTCTGGATGAGGCAACATCCTCCATCGATACGAGAACAGAAGCCATCGTTCAGAAGGGTATGGATGCCCTGATGCACGGCCGTACAGTTTTCGTTATTGCCCATCGACTGTCAACAGTCAAGAACTCCGATGTTATCATGGTACTTGAGCATGGACGGATCATCGAGCGAGGCAACCATGAAAAACTGATTGCTGAGAAGGGCAAGTATTATCAGTTGTATACGGGAGCGTTTGAATTAGAATAAAAAAATTTTCGTACAGATAAAATGTAAAATATTTATTGGTTTTAGAATGGATAGTAGCTTTGTGTGATATTTGGCTGACTATCCGTTCTTTTTATGCTATGATTATGGTGTGTTGATTTTTGGGAGGTTTATATGGATAGAATAACGAAAATTATTCAGGAAACCCACCATCGTTTTCTGAATTTGTTTTGTATGGATGTGCGACACCGTAATGGCGAAGCATCGGAGTATTATGTGGCTTCTCGTGCGAAGTCAGCGGATGATTTGAAAGCGGTGACTCACAGAAATGACCCGGATGGTGTGAGTATTTACAGTGTGTACGGTGAACAAAAAGACCAGGTGGTGCTGGTGAAACAGTATCGTTATCCACTGGGAGATTATGTATATGAATTCCCGGCGGGACTTGTGGAGCCCGGGGAGGCGATGGCGGATGCGGCCGTGAGAGAATTTCATGAGGAAACAGGACTTCATTTGCAGGTGATTCCGGCGGATGATATGTATACAAAGCCGAGATTTACAACAGTCGGTATGACGGATGAAGCCTGCGGAATGGTCTATGGCTATGCTTCCGGCGTGCCGGATAACCGATTTGAGGAAAGCTCAGAGGACATTCAGGTTGTGCTGGCAGATAAAAAAGAAGTTTGTCGTATTTTAAAAGAAGAGAATGTTGCCATGATGTGTGCGTATATGCTGCTGCATTTCCTGAAGTCAGAGGGCGATCCGCTGGGATTTGTAGAAATGCAAGAAAAAAGATGAATCAATAGGACGGAATAGTTGTTGATAAAAATATTGTAACTGTTCAGAGCCAACCTCCAAAATGCTACGCATTTCGTCGGTGTGG
>OLON01002177.1_pt1 | contig 10421 bp, 8 predicted proteins | sample 1672691 | NCBI WGS metagenome assembly OLON01 (sample SAMEA3136714, study PRJEB25190) | human gut metagenome | biome: human gut; feature: human-associated habitat; material: faeces | place: Austria | collected 2013
CTACGCTCCCGACGTGTGGAAGACGTGGGAGTGATCGGCCATGCGTCTTCGCGCATCCGGATGTCGCCGAGCGAACGCTTTGCTGACGGGGCGCGCCGATCGGTTTCTTCACGGCATTCGAGCCCGCTCGGGCGGGATAGTATAGAATGAGCGCCATGCTGTAGAATTCGACGAGGAGGTTGTATCGTGGACGCGACCGATATGCGGTATCTGGAACTTCTATCCCGGCTGTTTCCCTCTGCGGACAAGGCTTCGGCGGAGATCATCAACCTCAGCGCCATTTTGAATCTGCCGAAAGGGACCGAGTTCTTCGCCTCCGACATCCACGGCGAGTACGAGGCGTTCTCGCATATCCTGCGCAACGGCTCGGGCTCCATCAGGCTCAAGATCGACGACGTGTTCGGCGACACGCTGAGCGCGGCCGAGAAGCGCTCGCTGGCCACGCTCATCTACTACCCGCGCGAGAAGATGGAGCTGGTGCTGTCCCAAGTGGACGACCCGCAGGCATGGTACGAGACCGTGCTGCCGCGCCTCGTGGCCGTGTGCAAGCGCGCCGCGCAGAAGTACACGCGCTCCCGCGTGCGCAAGGCGCTGCCGCGCGATTTCGCGTACATCATCGAGGAGCTGATGACCGAGAACAGCCAGGGCGCCGACAAGAAGGCCTACTACGCGGCCATCATCGACGCCGTCATCCGCACCGACCGCGTGGGCGCGCTCATCGAGGCGCTGTGCCTGCTCATCCAGCGTCTGGCCATCGACCATCTGCACATCATCGGCGACATCTACGATCGCGGGCCGTACCCCGACGTCATCATGGACACGCTCATGGGCTACCACTCGCTCGACATCCAATGGGGCAACCACGACATCGTGTGGATGGGCGCCTCGCTCGGCCAGCGCGGCTGCATCGCGCACGTGGTGCGCAACTGCGCGCGCTACGGCAACCTGTCCATACTGGAGGACGCCTACGGCATCAACATCCTGCCGCTCGCGGCGTTCGCGACGAGCGCCTACGCCGACGACCCGTGCGTCGCGTTCGGCCTCAAGGGCAACCCGGACCTGCCGCCGCAGGAGCTGGAGATGAACGTGAAGATCCAGAAGGCCATGGCCATCATCCAGTTCAAGGTGGAGGCGCAGCTCATCGACGAGAATCCCGGATTCGGCCTTGCAGACCGCAAGCTCTTGGACAAGATCGACCACGAGCGTGGCACGGTCATGCTGGACGGCGTGGAGTACGCGCTCACCGACACGGTGTTCCCCACGGTGAACCCGGACGACCCCTACCGCCTCACGCCCGAGGAGGAAGAGGTCATGCAGCGCTTGGAGCAGGCGTTCACGGGCTGCGAGAAGCTGCAGCGCCACATGCGTTTCTTCCTGGAGGCCGGCAGCCTCTACAAGGTGTACAACGGCAGCCTGCTGTTCCACGCCTGCGTGCCGCTGAACGCCGACGGCTCGCTTAGGGAGACGGACGTGTTCGGCCGGAAGTACAAGGGGCGCGCGCTCTACGACGTCATGGAGCGCTACGTGCGCGCGGCGTTCTACGACCCCGACCCCGAGATGCGCAAGCGCGGCCGCGACCTGCTGTGGTATATGTGGCTGGGCGAGGGGTCGCCCCTGTTCGCGAAGAGCAAGATGGCCACGTTCGAGCTGTATCTCATAGCCGAGAAGGAGGCGCGCAAGGAGGTCAAGAACCCGTTCTACACCTACCTTGACGACGAGCGCGTGATGGCCGGCGTCTTCGAGGACTTCGGGATGGACCCCGAGACCTCGCGCATCGTGTGCGGCCATATTCCCGTGAAGGTGAAGGACGGCGAGGATCCGGTGAAGTGCGGGGGCAAGGTGCTCACCATCGACGGCGGCTTCTCGAAAGCCTACCAGCCCACCACGGGCATCGCCGGCTACACGCTCATCTCGAACTCGTACGGCTTCGTGCTGGCCGCCCATGAGCCGCTCTCGTCGGCGCGCGCCGCCGTGGTGAACGAGCTGGACATCCACTCGTCGCGCAGCGTGGTGGAGCAGCCGGACAAGCGCACGCTCGTGGCCGACACCGACAACGGAGCCGAGCTCAAACGGCAGATCGCGGAGCTTGAACGATTGCTGGAGGCGTATCGCACCGGCGAGATCGCAGAAGGCGCCATGTAGGGGAGCGGCGCGCAGCAGGGGGCGTCGTGCGTATTGGCGCCGTCGCGCACCCCCCCCTCCCTGACCCCGTTTCTCGTCGCCCTGCGTCTGCCTATAGGGGATTTGCCAGGTATTCCTCGAGGATCCTCCTGAGCTTCGCCGTGTCGATGGGCTTGGTCATGAAGCCGTTCATGCCGGCTGCGAGGGCACGCTCTCGGTCCTCGTTGAAGGCGTTGGCCGTCATGGCCACGATGGGAACGGGCTTTCGCCCGACCTCGCGCTCCTGCTCGCGTATGGCGCGGGTTGCCTCGATGCCGCCCATGACGGGCATCTGCACGTCCATGAACACGAGGTCGTAATACCCTTCGGGAGCGTTCGCCATGGCATCTACGGCCTTCTGCCCGTCGCTCGCCTGGTGGACTTCGGCGCCGATGCGCCGAATAAGCTCCGAGGCTATCTCGAGGTTCAGCTGGTTGTCCTCTACGAGCAGCACGCGTCCCTCAACATGCGCCTCGGCTGGCTCGCAGGAGTCCTCGGCCGGGTCGTCCGGGTGGGAGAAATGCTTCAGAACGCGATGTAAGCGCGATTTGAACAGGGGTTTCGATACAAAAGCCGACACGCCTGCGGCGCGTGCGTCGTCTTCTATCTCGTGCCAATCGTAGGCTGTCAGCAATACGATGGGCGTGGAGTCTCCCACTTCCGAGCGGATGCGCCGGATGGTCTCGATGCCGTCCATGCCCGGCATGACCCAGTCGACGATGATGAAGCGGTAGTCCCTCCCCTCGCGATGGGCACGTGCGACCAGCGGCACGGCGTCGAGGCCCGAAGAGGCTGCGTCGCCGCAAAGGCCGAGCTCGTCTAGGATGAGCAGCGTTCCTTCGACCACATCCCGGTCGTCGTCTACCAGGAGGACGCGTGCAGACTCCAGCCCTGCGAGCGAGAAGTCCTCCTCCTCGTCGATCGGGGCGAGGGGGACCGTCATGGTGAAGGTCGATCCCTTGCCCAAAGCGCTCTCCACCTCGATGGAGCCGCCCATCATATCCACGACGTTCTTCGTGATGGCCATGCCCAGGCCGGTGCCCTCGATCCGCTCCGTCATGTCGCTTTCCTCCCGCTCGAAGGGGTCGAACAGGCGCTCGATGAACTCCGGTGACATGCCCAGGCCCGTGTCCTGCACCACGAAGCGGTAGTCACGACAGCCGGGGCGGCGGGACGGCCCCTCGCTTAGCGAAAGGCGCACCGATCCGCCGTCGGGCGTGTATTTCAAGGCGTTGCTGACAAGGTTGATGAGCGCCTGGTTCATCCTCATGGAGTCGCCGATCACGGTTTCCTGCTGGATGGTGCCCACGGTGATGTCGAGCGACAGGTTCTTCGCGCGGGCCTGGGGCTGGACGATGGCGATAACGCCGTTGACGAATTCGGGAAAGCTGAAGCGGTCCTCGTTCAGCACGATCTTGCCGCTTTCGATCTTGCCCATATCGAGTACGTCGATTATCAGGCTCAGAAGGTGCCGTGAGGAGGACTGGATGCGGTCGAGGCAGGCGGCTAATGCGGTCAGGTTCGTGCAGGTGGGTTTTGGCGATGGCGGTGAGTCCGACGATGGCGTTCATAGGGGTGCGGATGTCGTGGGACATGTTGGAGAGGAACTGCGATTTCGCCGCGCTGGCGGACTGCGCGAGGGCGAGCGCCTCCTGCAGGTCGGCCTTGAGGCGGCCTTCCCGCATGCGGTTGCGGTACATGAGCGTGAGGTACACCGCCAGCGACACGGTTACTCCTGCCATGAGCACCACCGCCCAGCCTACCGTCTGCCGCCCCCTTTCTTTCACGATGCCATAGAGCTGCTCCACCGACTCGGTCGACTCGTCCAAGATGCCGGCGTCTATGCGCAGAAGCTCTTCGACGGCGGGGTCGATGATCCCGTCCACATAGGCCTCGATCTCCTCGTCAGTTACATCGGCGTTGCGGCACAAGGCGACGTATTCCCGTTGCGCGACGTCGAGCGATTCGTAGCCCTGCTCAAGCTTGCGGGCGGCTTCGGGGTCGGACTCGTGTGCCGTTGCCATAAAGGACAGCTTCTCGCGCAAATCGGCGTCAGCTACGGCGTAGGAGCGCTCGATGTCGTTGATGGCGCTGTCCGTGCGCGTGAACAGCGGCCGGTCTGCAAGGGTCCGGCACTGCACGAGCAGCGTTTCCACGCGTCCTGCTGCCACGGACACGGGGTAGGGGCCGTTCTTTGTCCGGTCCGTTTCGGCGCCGAGGGTCATCATGTTGTTTATGGTGATCGCGAAGAACAGCGTCATAAGAGCGGCTAGGATAACGGCGATTGCCCTCGGCAGCCAGACCGATGCGTTCGCGTTCTGCTTCATAGCATTGTCCCCTCTACGCGCGCGTTCAGGTGCGGAGGCACGCGCTTCCGCGTTTGAGATCGATCACGTTATCATGATTGGCTAGATTATGAATACATGGTAGCACGCGCATCGTCCCCTCGAAGGTTTCGATGAGGATTTCGTTCGCCTTGATGCTGCCCGTTGGCAATCTTGCCAGCGAGTCCGCTCCTCTTGATGGCGGTCCGCCTCGTCATCTGGAATTGCCGAAATCTGGATGCGCGTTAGGGGAGAAGCTACGGCAGCGAGGCCCTGGCTTTTCCTTTTGCCCTCCCTTCCTCGTCGAGCAGCTGGCGCGCGTACGCTATGGCGTCGTCGATGTTGCTGCGGAAGTGATCCTCGCCCACAAGGCCCACGAAGCCTGCGCGGCGCATGGTCTTCATCGGCTGCTCGTTCGCGTGCGAGAAGATGAGGCTGACGCCGTTCTCGCGACAGTACTCGTAGAGGTTCTCGAGCGCGTTCATGCCCGTCGAGTCGAGCGAAGGCACGCCGCGCATGCGAATGATCAGGTACTTCGTGAACTCCTTCACCGAGATGTCGGAGATGCGGTCCGACATGCCGAAGAACATGGGGCCGTTGATCTCGTACACGCGCACGCTTGCGGGCAGCTCGCGCAGGTGCGTGACCTCGGAGTCCTCGTCGCAGTAATATTTCCAGCCGCGCACCTCGGTCTCCTCGCTCACCGTCTTCATGAACAGGACGACCGTGATCAGCATGCCCACGCCTATGGCCACCACCAGGTCGAACACGATGGTCAGCCCGAAGGTGAGCAGCAGCGTGGCAACGGCGCCGCGCGAGGCCGTTTTGCATAGGTGCACGAAGTTGCGCCAGCCGGACATGTTGTAGGCCACGTGCAGCAGGATGGCCGCGATGGTGGGCATGGGGATGAGGGCCGCGTAGGGCATGAGGAAGGCCAGCACCAGCAGAAGCACCAGCGAATGGGTGATGCCGGCGATGGGAGTGCGGCCGCCGTTTTTCACATTCGCGGCCGTGCGGGCGATGGCGCCGGTGGCCGGAATGCCGCCGAACAGCACCGACGCGATGTTGCCGGTGCCCTGGGCCACCAGCTCCATGTTGCAGCGGTGGTGGGAGCTGATCATGCTGTCGGCCACGACGCAGGACAGGAGCGACTCGATGGCCGCCAGGATGGCGATGGTGATGCCGTTCGGCAGCTGGTCGCTTAGCAGCTCCACGCTTAGCTGGGGAACGTGGAGCGTGGGCAGGCTGCTGCCGATGGTGTACAGGTCGCCGATGGTGCTCGCCTGCATCCCAAGGCAGCTTACCATGCCGATTCCCACGATGAGCGCCACCAGGGATCCGGGGATCCTCTCGCTCACCTTGGGCCAGAGGAAGAGGATGGCAAGGCACACCGCGCCCACGGCGAGGGCCTGCCAGTTCGCCGTGCCGATATTCTGGGCGACGGCTTGCAGCTTGTCCATGGTCTCGACGGTGGGGGTGCCGGTGGGGAATGCCAGGCCGGCGAAGTCCTTGACCTGCCCGATGACAAGGGTCACGGCGATGCCCGCCGTGAAGCCCGTGGTGATGGTGTAGGGGACGAAGCGGATGAGGGATCCCAGCTTGAAGAAGCCCATCAGCACGAGCAGCACGCCGGCGATGACGGTGGCCGCGACCAGGCCGTCGATGCCATCGGTTGCCACGATGCCCGCCACGATGGTGGCGAACGCCGCCGTGGGCCCCGAGATCTGCACGCGGCTGCCGCCGAGGAAGGCGATGAGGAACCCGGCGACGATGGCCGTGTAGAGCCCCTGTTCGGGGTTCACGCCCGAGGCGATGGCGAGCGCGATGGAGAGGGGCAGCGCCACCACGGCCACCATGACGCCCGAGAGAACGTCCTTGGGCAGCTGCCGCTTGAGCTCTTCTTTGCTGGAGTGCTTGATGATGCTGAAAAGTATCGGTTTGATCTTGTCGCGTTGCATGCCCTGCCCTTCTTGGTGTCGGTCCGTCCGGCGCGCGCGAAAAAGCGCTCCGTCCAGGTTGGAGGCCCGGACGGAGCGCGAGCGAATTCTATGCGGTTGGGTGCGGTGTTCGGTCTTTTCGCGTCCATTATACCGTCAGATAACGGGTAGGTTGCAAAATGAGCAGAAATAGGGACTTCGGTGAAGAGGTGGATACCAGGGGCGGTTGCAGGATCCGCAGACTTCAATGTGCCGACGGATCTGCAGGATGCATGCGTATGCGCTAGCATGTTCTGGACACGCAATCGAAGCGAAAGGCGGCCTGCGATGGAAGCGACGGCTATGGTCTTGGAGAACGATGCGCTTGCGGTGCGCATATCGAGCAAGGGCGCGGAGCTGCAGAGCGTCGTGTGCGAGGGGATCGAGCGGATGTGGTCGGGCGACCCTGCGGTATGGGGCCGTCGGGCGCCGCTCCTGTTCCCGCTGATCGGGCGCTTGCGCGACGGCTGGTACGCGAACGGCGGCGAGCGCGTGGACGCTCCCATGCACGGATTCTGCCGCGACCGCGCGTTCGCGGCCGAGCAGGTGTCGGGCACGCATGCGCGCTTCGAGACAACCTCCGACGAGGGGACGCGGGCGGTCTTTCCCTTCGACTTCCTCCTGCGCGTGGATTTCTCGCTCGAGGGTGCAACCATCGTGAAGACGCACACCGTGGAGAACGCGGGCGAGGTTCCGATGCCGTTCGAGCTGGGCGGCCACGAGGCGTACGAGACGCGCCTGCTGCCGGGCGAGCGCATGGCCGACTACTACGTGCGTTTCGAGGGGGCCGACGCGCTCGGGATGTTCGACATGGACGAGGAGGGTATCCTCGCACTGCCGAAGATCGAGGTGCCGCTCGAGGACGGGCGCCTGACGAAGACCCCCGAGCAGCTGGGCATCGACACCGTCGTGCTGGAGAACGTGCCCGGCGGCAGGGTCGTGCTCGCGAGCGCCGCGAATCCGCATGAGGTGGAGGTGGAGTTCCCGAACTTCCCCTATCTGGGCATTTGGACGAAGGCGGGCCAGGACGATGCCCGCTACCTGTGCCTGGAACCGTGGTCGGCGCTGCCCGACGCGCTTTTCTCCCCGCGCGAGCTCGCCGAGAAGCCCGGCGTGCGCGTGCTCGCGCCGGGCGAGCGTGCGACGCTTGCGTACCGGATGACGTTTCGCTAGGAGGAGCAGTGGAGGAGCGGACTAGGTGCTCGTGGGCGGGCGACACGCCGATCTACGTTGACTACCATGACAACGAGTGGGGAAGACCCACCCATGACGACCGCGAGCTGTTCGAGCTGCTGGTTCTGGAGGGCGCGCAGGCGGACCTGTCGTGGCTTACGATCCTCAAGAAGCGGGAGGCGTACCGCGAGGCCTTCGACGGCTTCGATCCCGCCAAAGTGGCGCGCTACGACGAGGCGAAGGTCGAGGAGCTCATGGCGAACGCAGGGATCGTTCGCAACCGCCGCAAGATCGAGGCGGCCGTGGCCAATGCGGGGCTGTTCTTGGATGTGGCTCGAGAGTTCGGCAGCTTCGACGCGTTCATCTGGGGGTACGTGGACGGCGAGCCTATCGTGAACCATTGGAAGACCCAAGCGGATGTGCCGGCCACCACGCCGCTGTCCGACCGTATCAGCAAGGACCTCAAGAAGCGCGGCTTCAAATTCGTCGGCTCCACCATCGTGTATGCCTATATGCAGTCCATCGGCATGGTGAACGACCACGTGGCGGATTGCTTCGTGCGGAGGGAGATGGTAGGAAAGTCTTCCGATGGGGGGATCAGCTGAACCTATGTCGAGGGGCGGCAAGGTCGACCGTCGCCGACCCGTAGCTCCCTTCGGCGTCGCGCGTGAACGCGCACTTTGCGGTCTGGCAAAAGCGCAACGTTGGCTTGTCGGATGGCGTTTCGGTAGATGCCGCAAGGGCAGCGGACTGGCTCTGCGGCTTTTAGCGCGGTAAACGGCGCGCTTACCCCCTGCTCGCCTTTGCGTCACGGTTCATCGCGCCCGCGGGGGCCTCGAATGCCTCGATCTATCATCGAGTTGCAGAGATTCCCATCCGCGAACACGAGGGTGCTCGATGAACGTGAAGGCCGGTACGCATAGACGCATGGTGCAGAAGGCATCGGTGCACCAGGGAGGCGACAAGCGCCATGCGAGGCCCATCGCTATAGTGGGGCGCATAGCCTCGGTGCTGTCGGTGTGTATGTACGTCTCCTACATTCCGCAGATCATGGACAACCTGGCCGGGCACCCCGGCAATCCTGTGCAGCCCCTGGCAGCGTTCTTCAACTGCCTGTTCTGGACCATCTACGGCCTCTTCAAGAAGGAGCGGGACTGGCCGATCGTGGTGGCCAACGTGCCGGGAATCTTTCTCGCGGCCGCCGCGTTCTTGACCGCCGTCTTCTAATGCCGCTCCGGATGCTCTCCCGTGCGCAGGAAGCTGCTCGCACGGATGGCGAGCGACAGCGGGAGTTGCGTAGTTCGAAAGCGGGTATAGCAAGCCTGTACAGCGGGGGCTGCGCGTCGCAAGGTACGCAGCCCCCGTTTTTCGCATCGATGGCTCGTGATCGTTTATCGGACTCGGTGGGAGGCTCCGATATCTCGCTATCAGAGCTCTATGCGGTCGAACTTCGCGAGGATCTCCGTGGCTGCGGAGCATGCCTCGCAATCGCAGTACTTCGCACTCGCCTCCTTGCGTTGCTGTTGGGCTGCAAGCGCGCTTGCAGCCGCGTCTTCGCCAAGCATCTCGATTGCCGGCCCTTGCAGGAAGGCTATCACGCCGTCGATCGTCGTCGGACGCCCTTCGAGGACGTCGAGCAGGTCGTTCGTTGCCGCGTCGATCGCAGCGTCGCTCGAATCGGCTGCTACCGCATCCCTCCATGCCTGTGCAGCATCCTTAGTCACCTGCGTGCTGAATTCGGAATCCGCGAGCGCGTCCACGCGCTCGGCCACGTAATCGAACGTCTCCTTGTTCATGACAACTCCTTTCAGCGATTCTTCTATTCCCACTCGATAAAACAAAAATGTTCTGTTTTTGCGATTTCACCCTTATTTTATTCATGGTTTCTTCTTGTTATCAGCCGTATTCGGTTAGCTCTTCTGAGGGAAAACTCATCCCAAACTCAGCTCTTTTCATTTACCATTTCGTGAGTTTTACGCCTGGGTTCTGAAAAGGGATTGATTTGCTACGTGATCTGCGAAAATCCGTTATCCCCGATGTGTCGTACCTCTATTTATCCAATGCTTTTTTCGAAGACGCCTTTATGGCAACGTTCTATCTGCTGGTACTGGCTATTCGTGTGTCATTCTCTCCAAAACTCAAATAGGCATCGTCGCAGTTCAATACATCTTTCTTATTGTTCCCGCATAAACTCCCAGCGCCTTCGGGGGGAACTGGTCTCGATATGATGAAACGGTTTTCCGTCCTTAGATGGACAAGCGAGACTTCTGTCGGTCTTGTTGACTCACATTGCCCTGGTGCAGCCCCGGCACAAGCACGCGTCGAGAGCGACCGAGCCTTTGACGCTGGCTTGTACTATGGAATCGGACACTGTCTTGTCTGGGTTTTGTTGATGTTAAATCAAGGGAGCCAGCCAGGACTGCGAATCCAAGGCTTGCTACAGCTGCTGTAGACCCACCATTCTTTCTTGCCCCATGAGAGTCCAACAGCGCTGCCCATTGCGCTCGACTCGCTTTTACATCCTTTGTTTGGAAACCGAAAGGAAGTTAAAGTCGATGTAAACGTAAAGTTGTAGCCTTTTCGCTGTGGTCGATATTAATAGCTGACTTCCTCACTGCTTTTATCGCTTTTGGCAACCTCTTCTGATTTCTGCTCTTCCAGGAGCTTGTTTATGCCATCCCTGACTCCCTCTAGCAAGGATACGAATTCGTCAAAAACCTTTTGCTTTACCTTGCCAGCATCCTGGACATCAATTTCGTATTTGCTTCCAGGTTCGAAATCGAAAAGT
>OLON01002190.1_pt1 | contig 10390 bp, 10 predicted proteins | sample 1672691 | NCBI WGS metagenome assembly OLON01 (sample SAMEA3136714, study PRJEB25190) | human gut metagenome | biome: human gut; feature: human-associated habitat; material: faeces | place: Austria | collected 2013
GGCCCCGTCGCACCGGTTGCGCCGGTCTCGCCTTTTGGGCCCTGCGCGCCGGTTGCGCCCGTGTCTCCTTTGGGGCCGGTTGCGCCTGTGTCGCCCTTGGGACCCTGCTCGCCGGTATCTCCCTTTGGCCCGATCTCGCCCTGCGGACCGGTCGCGGCAACGCCCGTGTCGGCAAAAGCGCCCGCCGTGGCATCCCACTTGAACCAGTTGCCCGTGGTCTCGTCGACGTATGGCATCTTGGAAACCGCCGTCTCCGCATCCGCCGCCGCCTGCAAAACTTCGTCGACCCAGCTTTGGTAGGCCGGAGGCGGTGTCTCTCCGCTGTTTTCCAGCGTTTCGCGCACGCGTGTTTTATATATCTGGCTCTTCACAATGGTATCGCCAACGGTATAGCGCAGCTCTGCCGCGCCTTCACCGGACACCGCCGTATCAACGCTCGATACCAGCCACACGAGCGCGCCGTCCTCTTCTGTCACCGTCACGGGATACGGCTGCGCATCGCCGTTTCGCTGCACGATCAGGCTCGCCACGCCCTCGCCATAGCCATCGCGCCACTTTCCCAGCACGTCAAAGACGACCTTGCGCGCCTGATTCTCGCCCCTGCGCCCGAGCTTGATCTCTTCGAGCGCGTAAGCATTTTCAATAACCATGTTGTCACCTCTCTTATGGAAAACGGCGCAGCAAGAGCGACTTTTTCGTCCCTTGCTGCGCCGTGTCGCAACTCATTTTTCGTGTCTCGCGGTCGTATTCACTTACGCGTTGTGGGCCTTCGCGCTCTCAACGTAGTCGCTGCTCATCGTCTGGATGAGATTTGCGGTCGAGGCATCCTGTCTCATCTGGTTCTGGATGGCCCACAGGAACTTTCTCTTGACCTGCACGGTCACACCGCGCTGGATCAGGCAGCTTTCGCCGTTCACGCACACCAGCAGGTCATCCTTGTACTTGCCGCTGTCCTTGAACAGGCGGACGCTGACGTATTCCTCGCCTGCGCGATCGGCGTTCACAGCCGCAACGGCGTTTTTTGCTTCGCTCATCGGTCTTTCCTCCGTTTCAGTGGCGGGGGCGGCGTTCACAGCCGCCCCCTTGGTGGTTAGGTCAGCGGGGTCTCATCGAACGTGGAAGTCGTTTCCACACGAATCATATACGCCTCAACCAGACGTTCGGCGACCTTGGTCGCCTTCCAACCGACGGTTGCACGCTGGTTCAGCGGGTCAGCCGTACCGGCAGAGCCGAGCGACTTGACGATGTGCTCAAGACCGCCGCCGGTCAGCTCGGTCGTGCCGTAAGCCTCTGCGCCCATGATGAGCGTGGAGTAGACGTTGCGGCCCTTCGCACCAGCTTCGCCCGGATAGATGGCGGTCGACGCCGTCGGGGTGGTAGCAGGCGCTTCTTTCAGCGTGATCGTCGCGCTGCCAGCACCCGCAGCCGAGGCGCTTTCGATCTCAAGAAGCGCACCACCGATGACGACCTCACGGCCCGCCAGCTTTGCGGCGTCAGCAGTGGTGATTGCCTCGTTTACGGTCAGAACCTTGCCGGATGCGCTCTTGACGGTCAGGTCGCGTGCGCCTTCGGTCAGGTCGTCGGCGTGGAACACCTTCGCTTCGGTCGTCTCGATGAAGCGGACGCCCGCGATCTTGCCGATCTCGTCGTCGTAGATGTTGCTGGTGTCCTTGTACTCGTGCGGGCGCTTCCAATCAGGGTCATCCTGAATGTCGTAGGAACAGTCAGGGTGAATGATGGCCCAGTAGGAGCCTTCATAGCGCGGGGCGTTCATGGTTTTCAGGAAGCGAACCGCCTTGCGGACGGCACGCACCGTGAAATAGTGGTTGCCCGTGGTCTCGCCGCCAACGAGCAGATGGCGTCCCGTCACCTGACCTTCGCCGTACTGGACGTTGGAGCCGCCGTTGATGACCTCGCGGGTGATGGTGTCGAGCGTGCGGCCCGCCTGAGAGCCGAGCAGCACCGTCGCTTCCTGCAGGTTGTTGTCGATGGCGGTCAGGTCGAGGATATCGGAAATCTCGACGAAATCGCCGTACTGGTCGACCTGTGCGGTCAGCGTGGTCATGGACAGCTTACGACCCTTGGGGGTCACGCCTTCGGTGATGGGCGTCAAGGCCTTGGGCAGCGGATCATACTTACGGAACTCGATCTCCTTGCCCTTGCCCTTGGGGATGTTGCGCTTCTGCGCGAATCGGTCATGCACCAGCTCGGGTTCGGCGTTGTCGATCAGGGTGTCGCAGTAGTAGGTTTTCATCTCGCCCGAGAGACCGGCATCGGTCGTCACGTTCGTCTGACCCTCAAACAGGCTCAGAATAACGGGCAGAATGAAAATGTCTTTGAACTTCTTCATAGAGTTTTGTCTCCCTTCTTACAGTCGGTAAATTAGGCGGGCATCAGAATACGATGCGCTCGCCGCGCCGCACGCGCCTTGCGATCTCTGCGCGGTCGGCCTTCGTGAATTTGCTCGGGTCACTCTTGACAATGACCCCCGGCTGGGAAGTGGTTCCATTCTCGTTCGGGCGCATTCCTTTCGCGCGGACGTTGTCCATCACGCGCTTTTCCATCTCTGCCGCAGCTTTCGCCGCGCTTCGAGCCTGAATGTCCCCTAAATGGGATACCTCGTAAGCGTCTTTTACAGGGACGCCTGCACGCAGCATCGCAATAAAGCGCGGATTCTCCGCGACTTCGCGCTTAAGGTCGAAGTCAGGGTACTCGCCCGGCGCGTCCGCCGTGCCAACCAGCTCGCTTGCCTGACGGATCCAATCGTTATAGGTCTCGTCGGCTTTCTGCTGGCGCTGTCTGTCTTCTTCCTGACGTTTGAGCGCTTCGTTTTCCTGCTGCATCCGCGCATATTCGCGGTACTGTTCCACGCTCATGCCCATGCTCTCCGCTTCCGCGTTGTAGAGCACGCTGTTGAGCGCCGCATCGCCCTCAAAAGCTGCACGCAGCTTGCTCATATCGCCGTCTGCCACCCCGTAATGGCGCATCAGTGTGTCGATAATGGGCTGCGAATCGGCGATCTTCTGGTCTTTGGCCTTCTCTTCGCCGAATCTGCGGTTGATGATGCGCTGCGTCTCCGCAGTGTACACGTCCTTATACTTGCCGTTTACGAGATCAAGGAACTCCTTTTTCAGGTCTTCCCCGCCTTTTTCCGCAGCCCCGGCGTCGCGCTGCTGCATCTTCGCGCCCTCGCCTTTCGGCTCGCCAGAAGAGGCCCCCGTATCGTCAGGTGTCTCCTGCTTGCCGAAAACAACGTTGGCGTATTCGCCCGATTTGCCCTTCCGGGTGGGAGAAGAGCTTGCCTGTGTGGTATCGCCCTGTGCGCTCGCGCCTCCCTCAGCGCCGCCCGATGCACCGGCAGCGGCTCCCGCAGCGGCAGCGCCGCCGTCAAAGAGGCTCAGGATCACGCGAAGCGTGGTTTTGAGGTTCATGGTATCCCTCCTGCTTGTCAAATCGCGGATATTCGGCCCTCCGTGTAGGCCGTGCAGGGTCTCCTATCGTCCGCAGGGGAGGGGAGAGCGGCGAAAAGATGAAGAAAAAACGCCGTCCCTCCCTCGCGGGCGTATGAATAGGAGGAAGCCACTCGCACGCCTAAAGCGTAACATGCGGCTTCCTCCGTCTCACCACGGGTGAGAAAAAATTTTTAATTTTCTTCGATGCACTCGCAGATAGCGTCCGGCCTCGTGGTCTCAAGCTGCTTGAGCCCGATGCAGGCCGCAAGAAATGCCGCCTCGATGCGCTCATCGCCTCCGCAGTGGATGAGGAAGCGCGGCGCCCCCTCGTCTATCTCGAAGCCATAGACCTCGCACTCTCCCTCAGCTTCCATGTTCTTCACATAGCCTCCGAAGGCATACATCACGCCAGTAATGTAGTTGCAGCATTTCTCGTCCGCCGAATGGCCTTCGCACAGGATCATGTAGCGACCGATTTCGTGCTCGATGTGAACCATCGTCATGCACTTACACCCCCGGCATCGCCGCGCTGCTGCCCGTGTCCATGTTCGGCTTAGACTGTTCGGCAAGCTTCTGCATGTACGGTGTCTGCGCGCTCTGTGCGTCGGCGTTCTTGCTCTCAATTCCGCCGCTGCTGCCGCTCTTGCGTGTCGAGCCTCCGCTCTGCGTGCCGCCCGCCATTCCGATACCCACGTCCTGTCCCGTAAGTTGCTGGATAACCGCGAGCGCCTTTTGCAGCTGCTCGCTCTGCTGCTGCACGACGTTGTAGAGCGTCGCGCCCTCGTTGACCTGGCTCTTGATCTTGTCGATTCCTTCGAAGTCCATCATGTCGAGCGCAATCATACTTTCCTGCGCCCTGTCCGGGGAGAAGAATCCAAGTGAATACAGCTCTTTCGCCCGCTCGTTCTGTTCCGCGCGGGAGAATGGGTTCTTCTTCTGTGCCTTGATCTTGATGTCAAAGACCGGTCTGCGGAACAGGTCATTGCCGAGGCTGTCCACACCCGTCACCTGATCGCCAAGCTCGTTCACACCGATCTGCGCATACTCGTAAGGCATTTCATTCGTGATGCGGAACGTGCGCGCTGCATCGTAGAACTGCCGCATGCGCTCGATGCACAGCTTCACGATCTTCGTCTGCGCGCGGTAGCAAGCCGAAATCATGTCACGGCTCGCCTTGTTGCCCGCCTCCTGCAATGCGGAAATAGCCGCCGCAGCCGTCGCGCCGCTGGACGTGCCGCCGTTGGACACGTCGCGGTTGGAGCTCGTTTCCTTCATCTCGTCGATCTTCATCTGCACGATGTTCGCGTAGATGGAATCGAGTGGGCGCGTCGTTACCTCGCGGAGCCTGCTCTCGTCGATCTGGCCAGACACGTGGATGATCGGCTTGCGCCAATCAAGAAACTCTTCTTCGTTGATGTTCAGGCTTTCGCTGGCGAAATACCGGCGCTTGCTGCCCATCATCGACGTTTCGAGGATGTTGCCCCATAGTTTGTCGATGTAGAGCTGTGGGTCCTTTGCGATGGCCGTATAGCCAAAGCCCGCAGGCGTGCCTTTCTCTGGAAACAGCACGTCGAACACGAACGGATATTCGCCGTCTTCGTAGAAGCCGCCCTCCGCATATTCGGGATCATTCTCGCTGGCGTAAATGATATGCTCCTCGTCGATGAACTTTACGTAGTGCAGCACTGTGCGCCCGTCGCTGGTCTTCTTGCGGTAATACCAGTCGATCACGGCGACCTTGTTGCTCGTGTCCACCGTGTCGTCGTACTCGTATTTCGCCGTTTCAATGCTGCTGCCGCTGAGCTTATCCGCAAACTGCGGGTATTCGTCCTCGATGATGTCGCGGTCGACAAGCGCCACCGTAAACACGTTGCGGCTCTTCTGGATGTCTTCAATACCCGGCTCCCAAAAGATATTCAGCGGGTCAATGCCCTCGATAGCGATGTCGCCGAGCCCGTTGTCTTTCCCCTTGTCCCAAAACACGCCATAGATCGCCACACCGTGTTTGAGCTTTTCCCACCACTCGAAACTGTATGTGCTGTCAAATTCGTTGTATTCCATGATGACCGGCAGCACGGACGAGAGCGTCTGCGCGCTTTCCTCGTCGCTCTGCTCGCGAGGCAGGCATACGGGCTCGGGGTAGTTGTCCATCGCGTCGGCGTGTTTATTCATGATCGAGTTAAACAACCACGCACTCGCAGGCTCTGGCGATTCCCCCGCATCTTTCGTCCCGCGTCGGATATCCTCCCAATGCCGCAGCTTCCACCAGCGTTCCTCGCTGATGATGCGGTTCTCGAAGTTGCTCTTGCCCTGCTTGTACTTTTGCAGCGTTTCTACGGCGTCGCCGATCTCCTTGCTGCCGATGGCTGCGCCGCTGCTCATCGCCGCGTCGCTGTCGCGGAATGCGCCTACAAGCGGCGCTTCTGCCTTTGCATCCAACATCGCAGCAGCGCCAGCCGCGTCGGCCTGCTGCTGCGTCTGCGGGAATTTTCTCGTCCCTGCCATGTCTTCCCCTCCTGTCAGTTGTGTTGGAACCACGCGTATCTGTCGTAGCTCGGCGTATTGATGTCCAGCGGGTCGTACAAGACCGGCTTCGGCGTCTTATTTACCCGCGCCGCAATGGGATTCTCCATGCACACATAGCGTGTCATGTCATAGATATGATCCTCCTGCTCGGTGTTCACGTCCTCAACGTCCTTTTCGTCGTAAACGAGGTTTGGCACCGTGCGGATAAAATTCTTGCACGTATCGAAGATATACAGCATCGGAATGCCGTTCTCATCGAACGCGAAGCGGTTGTGCAGCTGCATCTTGCCATCAATGCGGGCGTTATCCCCCTTCTCGAAGTAGACGCGCTCACGCTCAAAGAGAGCGCCGATGCTCTCCGTGCCCTGCGTGCCCCAAATGGCGGGGTCGCCCACACGGAAGATGTGCCGCCCCTTGAGATTCGGGTCTTCGGCCTCGATACGCTTCATCTCGCGGGCCACCGCCGTCGGTTCCATCTTCACGCCCTCATTCGGCGTGCCCGTGCAGCCGTAATATTCCCGGATGTGGTAGAGCCGCCTATCTTGGTCGACCGCGAACCAGCCGATGGCGAACGGCCTTGAATATCCCCAGTCCATTGCGCACCAGATCGGCCACTCTTTCGGCACCTGAAAAGGCGTGATGACGTGCGTATGGATGCGGTCTCGGTAGTGTTCGCTGTCATTGCGCCACTCGGTAAACACCTGCCCGGAGAACGTGTCCCAGTCGCCGTAGAGCAGTGCGTTCTTCTCTGCCTCCGGCATCGACGCAAGGCGCGTCAAATAGCTGTCGTCGTTCTTGAGCAGTATCTTATTGTCGAATACCGTGCTCGGCACAAAGATGCGGCTCTTCTGCCGATGTTCTTCGTGCCCATCTGGAAAGCGCACGACGGCATCCTCGCGGATGGTCCTCATTGGCGGCGCTGCCGTGATGAAACGTTCCTTGACCCATCCGTGCCCCACACCGCCGGGGTTCGCCGTGCTGCGGATGTATACCCGCGTTCCCGGCCCATTCGGACGGTTTCGGGAAAAGAGGTAGCTGTATTCCTCCCACGTAAAGTGGGTCAGCTCGTCAAATGCGATAAAGTCATACGCCTGACCTTGATACTTGATCTTGTCCTTTGCATACTGCATCGAGCCGAAGAGTATTTTCGCCCCGCTCGGGAATGTCCATGTGTGGCTGCTGCCGTTATAGCGCGCGCCCGGATAGATGCGCGGGTAGTAGTTCAGCGTCTTGTCAATGAGCTCGGCAAGCTGTGGGAAGGTCTTTCGCAGGATGATCGCCTTGTAATACGGGATGTCCACCTGGCGCAATGCCTCGATGACCAACGCATCGGATTTTCCCCCGCCTAACCGGCTGCGCCGCCATATAGAGCCTCGTCCTCCCAGCGGCTCATAAAGAGAGCCTGCTTGGGCTGCGGCTTCCATACCACGCTACGCTTTGCCATTCGCATCACCTCCCGCATCCTTCGGGACAGGCATTACCGCGGGCAGCTCTGCCACGCCGCACACGCTCTCTCCGCCGTCGTCTTTCTTCTCGTCATTTACCCAGCGGAAATTGTATCTCAGACTGAATTCTGCGCCACGCTGGCCGTCTCGGTCGAAGAGACGTTCCTCGGCATAAGCCTCGATGCGGGCCTTCGCGCGCGTGACCGTGTCAACGAATCCTTTCTTTGCCTGATAGTTCATCAGCGCTTGCCTGCTCGTAAATCCCAGCGCAAGCGCGAGCCCCGTCACCGTCGGTGGGCGCTGATGAATGATAAACGGCTGCCCGGATTTGTCGAGGATCGGCATCCCATCATCCCCGATAATCGGCTCGCCCTTGCAATCCTCGAAGTATTGGTCAATGACGGCCTGCATTTCTTCGACCGTCGCATATTTGGGATGACACCCCGCTTTTGCCATGCCGCCACCGCCTTTCTTTTTTATGCTGCAAGCCCCCCCGTCCTCGGCCTTATCGCGCAGCATTCTTATCCCCGCTCGAGGAACCGAGCTTCCTATTTCCGACGGTAACACGCCATCTTTTATTTCTCACCACGGGCGCGGAAACTTTCTCTTTCCTTTCTGTGCTTCCCTCTGTATAGTTACATACACACAACATAGATGCATCCTGCGTATAGCACTCTCTCTCCCTATCCCCCCCCCATAATCCCCCCCCTTCCCCTCTCTCCCGCAGCAAGTAGCTGCAAAAATCGTCCGGCTCTACGCAAACCGGCTCGCCGGAATACCCGCGTTTGTTTTCCTTTGGCTCCGTATGTAGGTAACACAAACCGTTTGGGTGGTTGCGATAGTGCTTGCAGTCCTTGCACCGCGTCACGACCACAGCATCGACGGTGGGAATAGCCCTAATATCTGCTGCTGTAGCGTAAAGCTCCCAATTTTCATCTGGTCGCCAATGAATAGCATCCCTGTCAATCAGCTTCATCGCTGTCACCTCAGTCCATCTTCGCGCCGCAATGGCAATACGGCTCTTGTCTACTCTCTACTCTGCCGCAACGTGAACATCGGTAGTATCGTTCCGGCATGATGTGGTCACCGCCCAAGAATGAGATCCACCGCCCATGCACCACCGGCGCAACGTCAGCGGCGGGGATACTATCAATCGCCTCTTTGCAGTCTCTTAGACACTCTCCTGAGTAATGATGAGCTTCATAGTCCCACATAGCCCCATAGTCAACTGGATTGATCTGCTCTAATGCACGGAGCGCATCATCACGTTTGAGGTATTCAACCATCGTTTATCTCCTCGCTATCACAGTTTCCAGAGCAATCACCAAACGAGACATTCATCCATTCCGCCGTAAGTTCGCAGTATACTATCGTTTCTCCGACGGCGTTGGACCGAATGTCACAGGCGTGAATGCATGGGCAGCGTTTCAATTCAGCCATTGTCAGCCCTCCCATTCCACATGCTCGATCCGGTTTCGTAGCCGGTCGACCTTATAGTCTCGCTGCCCCGCCACCGCGTCCTCGACCTTAAACTCGATCGCCATCTGGTCGAGCATGATCCCGACGTCGGCGATCTCTTCGGCGATGTTGGCGAGCGTGTCGCCGTCTACTCGTCCGCGCAGAAACTTGCACAGCACGTTCTGCAACTCGGCCATTTCCTCAAAAACCATCATGATTTGCGCCTGCGCGCCGTAGCGGCTGAGCGCCGCGCAGAAGGTTTTTCGTTCCATTTCAGTCATCTTCCATCGCCTCCAATGCTTTCTCCGCCTCCTCGCGAGTGAGAAATACGGTTTTGCCGAAGCCCTTTATCGATACTCCGTATTCCCGTCCGCGAGCGCCTATTGGCTCGATGCCAACAAAGCCAATCTCATTACCCAATCCGATCTGCTTAACCTCGCACTCGCTTATATGCTTGTCCGTGTCCAGTAAGGCGAATACCCGCTGGCCCACCTTGCACGGCAGCACCACCACGCGCCCGTCCTTGTCGGCCTCGGCCAGCTCGCGCAGGCGGCCGACCGGAAGGCCGTTAAACTCCTTAATCTCCGCGATTGCCTTACCCATCATGGACAGCTTGAGCGCCTCCACGCTTTCCGGCTCAAGCCCCGTGTCCTTGTATGCGAGCAAATCCTTTCTGATATTCGAATAATCCTCAATGAGCTGCTGCACCACGAACCGCTGTGTCATCGGCCACGCCGCAATCTGCTCTTGCAACTTTTTCAACGCCTCGTCCAAAACCATCACTTTACCTCCTGCATCCAGAACTCGCGGCGGCAGGCAGCGCACCTAGCAAAGAGCAGTCCATTGCATTCATACATCTTGTCAACATTTCTTGGGCACATTCCGACAACATCGTCATCGTCCATCATACAGTTAGGCCACTGCTCCAGAAACACGCTCTGTCGCGTCTTGCACGGATGCTCCTTCGACCACTGCTCAACGGCAACAATGATTTTCTCGTACTCTTCATCGGATGCGCTGGTGCCAAGGCCACATCCAGCTCTTTCAAGTGGGCAGCCCTCGCAATGCTTGCATAAGTTGCACATTCTTTTGCGTTCTTTCAAAAATTCTAAAGCGTCCATTTATACCTCCATTCTATCGATCACTTTTCGAATCACATTGCCGCCATAAGCGGCTTTCGTCAGCTCCAAAAACTCCGCCAGCGTCATCATGCCGTGCTCAAGGTCAACACCGTGATCGCGGGCAAACTGCTTTCGCCCCATGTCGCACGAGCCAGTCAGGCGGTGATGCCAGTCATAAAAATACTGTGTCGGATATGCTTTCTCGCGGTCTGTTTCGCGCAGAAACGTGTCAATGCGTTCATCTTCCGGCATATCCTCGAAAAGCTTGTCTCGCAGTGCCTCCATTGCTTCGCGCAGCGTTTCCCCGTGTGCAAAAACATTGTCTTGCTTGACGATGTAGCACGGCGTGAGCGTCAAATCACCGTTCAGGATTGCCCCGTGCGCGGTG
>OLON01002203.1_pt1 | contig 10328 bp, 7 predicted proteins | sample 1672691 | NCBI WGS metagenome assembly OLON01 (sample SAMEA3136714, study PRJEB25190) | human gut metagenome | biome: human gut; feature: human-associated habitat; material: faeces | place: Austria | collected 2013
TGCCGGCGGTCGCGATAACCGTGGCAGCTACGGCAACAGCCGTGGCGGCAAGCGCGGTGGCAGCTCCCGTCGCCCCGGCGACGGCGGCGGCAAGCGCAAGTAAGATGCGCATCGCGCGCTAGCGTGAGACAAGCTAAGGGCCCGAGCAAATAACGCTCGGGCCCTTTTGTTTGCCGTGTCCATCGCTAATTCAAACGTGATGTTCTCGGGAATGCATCTGGGGGATGCTGAGGACCTATTTTCCGCCATGCAGCAATGGGTCCTATGGGGTGCGCCGTGCATTTTTTGGAGTATTCTGCAGTTCGAGTTGTCTGCATATGATTCGACGTCGCCAACGGTGGCCTTCGGATATCCCTAGCGAGCGTTCCGAGTCAGATTTCGCCGTTTTCCGGAGCAGGGGCGCGTCATTCTCGCCATGTCGGGACTTAGAATGATACGGCGCCCTACAGTTTTGCCCACCCGCGGCGGTGCTGGCGCGGTCACGTTGCAGAATACTCCGTTTTTTGCACGGGCCAGGATGGGGTACCTCAGGAGAACGCGGCGGTATCCAGTAAATATATGCAATCTGTACCGGGAATTATGCAAACCGAAAAGGCGGGCAGTATGGGTTGGTGTATCGGGCTGCCTAGCGCACCAAAACGGGGAGCTCCCCCCCCATGCGCCGTATACTCTGTCTGAATGTGAAAACGGCTTGACGTGTTGCCTGGCGTAGGGAGAGGGTGCCTCGATGAGCGTATTCGAAATTGTGTTTAGTCCGACGGGCGGAACGCGGAAGGTGTCTGGCCTTGTGGCCGGGGCGCTGGACAAGAATACCGTTACCGTCGATTTGACCGATAGCGGGCTAGATTTCAGCGCTGTGTCGATGACTAAGGACGACGTGGCCGTAATCTCTGCGCCGGCGTATGCCGGTAGAATCCCGGCTGTGGTGGCTGACCGGTTGGGCATGGTGCGCGGCAACGGGGCTCGGACTGTTTTGGTTTGTGTATACGGAAACCGCGCGTTTGAGGACACGCTCGTAGAGCTGGAGGACGTTGCGAAGCGCGCCGGATTTAGGGTGGTTGCAGCGGTTTCTGCTATTGCTGAGCATTCCGTTGCTCGTCAGTTTGCTGCTGGGCGACCGGATGCGCAGGATGCGGCGCAGCTCGCAGAGTTTGCGCAGCAAATTCAGCAAAAGCTGTTGGCTGAGGACGCATCCGAGCCCTCTATTCCCGGCAATCGTCCTTATAAACAAGCTGGAGGTCATCGCATGGCACCCGAGGCAACAGAGGATTGCGCCTCCTGCGGTGCATGCGCCGCGGCGTGCCCCGTTTGTGCTATCGACAAGGGCGACCCCAAGCGAGCAGCTGGCGAGGCGTGCATCTCCTGCATGCGCTGCATCGCCGTATGTCCGCGAGGCGCTCGCAAGCTTGATCCCAACAAGCTATCCGCTGTTTCCCAGATGTTGAGCAAGGTTTGCGTCGTGCGGAAGGAATGCGAGCTCTTCATCTAGCGCATACGAAATTGGTGCGTTGGGGACAGGTTAATCTGCACCAACCTGGTGCAAACAAACCTGTCCCCAACGCACCAGAGTGAGGAGTGCCCCTGGGTGCCGGCAGGAAAGGAACGTCCCTAAGTGCCGCCTAAATACCGTTTATCGAAGAAAAAATACCGCTCACCGGTCATAATGATTGTTCTGGCTTTGGGCTTGTCTACAATATCTCCCGTAAAAAGAAATGCGGAAGGTTACCGAGTCCCTCGGACGTGGGCCTAACCAAAGTCTTTGAACGGGTGTGTCTCTATGGATGCATTCGTTTGATTTTGGTTGGGCTATATTTATGAAGGGACATGCCACCATGGGTTTCTTTTCTCGCCTTATGGGTGGCTCGGACAAGCAGGCGACTGCGACTTCCGAGTTCGAGATTCTCGCCCCTGTTTCCGGCGAGCTTGTTAATCTAGAAAATACCAATGACCCCGCTTTTAGCAGTCGTGCAGTGGGCGATGGCGTTGCCGTGGTTCCCCAAGAGGGAACGGTGTGCGCTCCTGTTTCCGGTACCGTTGCGGCGCTGTTTCCGACTGAGCACGCGCTGGGCATCATGTCCGACGACAGCTCTGCTCAGGTGATGCTGCACATCGGAATCGACACTGTTAAGCTTGAGGGCAAGGGCTTCCATGCGCTTGTTGCCCAGGGTGACCATGTCGACGCGGGCCAGCCCCTCGTCGAGGTCGATTTCGACGCGGTTCGCGCTGCCGGCTTCGATCCCACGGTCTTCGTTATCGTGTGCGAGCGTTCGGAGAACTCGACTCTTCGTGAGCATGCTTCCGGCCCTGTTGCTGTTAAAGAGCCTGTCGTCTGGCTTTCCGAGTAAATTCTTGTGGTGGGTACCGTGGTTATCAAGCGAGTTTTTAACAACAACGTCGCAATGGTCACTTCGGACGATGGCTCCGAGCTCATCGTCATCGGTCGAGGCCTCTGCTTTGGCCGTCATGCCGGCGATGTCATCGACGAGGCATCAGTCGAAAAGACCTACGCGTTGCAGGAGGGAACTTCTCAGGATTCGCGTACGATCGACCGCTTGGCACATCTTTTAGAGTCCATCCCCACCGTCAACCTCGTGATTTCCGAGGACATCGTTCAGATGCTTCGCCGAGAGCTCAATGTCGACATCAACGATAAGATCCTCATTGCTCTCGCAGACCATATCAGCCTTGCTTTGGAGCGCGAGCGCAAGGGCGTCTCCTGTGAGAATCCGTTGCTGCTCGAGATCCAGCAGTTCTATCGCAAGGAGTATGCACTTGCGGGCCGTGCGCTGCAGATTATCAAGGAGTATATGGGCATCCAGATGAGCGAAGAAGAGCAGGGTTTCATTACGCTGCATATCGTCAACGCCACCATGCCGCAACGCTCCGATCGTTTGATTGTTTCGGTCCAGCTTGTTCGCGACGTGCTCGCGATTGTTTCCGAGCGCTATGCTACGACCCTCGATGACACCTCGCTGCCTTACGAACGTTTCGTTCGTCACCTGCAGTTTTTCGCACAGCGAGCGCTCGATCCTACGGCCGGGCAAATCAACGGAGACGCGCTGTTCCGAATCGATGAAACGGCGTATCCGTGTGCATTCTCGTGCGCGGACGCCATAGCCGCCCACTTGTCGTCTACCTATAACGTTGTCGTTACCGATGCCGAGAAGAGTTATCTCGCATATCACATTGTTAACCTGCTTGGAGAACCTGGTCTCTAGGCATAACGTGCCCACACATCGATTGATATAAGGCAAGGCTCACGGTCTTGTCTAGGGCACATCTGTCTTAATTTGCGGAAAAGGAAGGGGAGTACCGCTATGACCGCAAAAAAGAAGTTCAATTTCAAAGCGCCGTTGGAGGTGTTCGCGAAGTCGATCGTCCAGCCGATGATGTATCTCTCGGTTGCCGGCATCCTGCTCATCGTGGGCATTATTCTGACCAACAAGACCATCTGCGCTTTGGTCCCCGTACTGGGCTCCGGTCCGTTCCAGCTTGTGGGCGCCGTTGTCTACCAGTCGCTGATGTTTATCATCAACAACCTCTCGATTCTGTTCTGCGTGGGCATCGCCGGCGCCATGGCAAAGAAGAACAAGGGCCATGCCTCGCTGATCGCCCTGATGTCGTTCTTCCTGTTCCTGCAGGCTAACAACATCGTGCTCAACGCCACCGGCTCTCTTGCCGATGCGAGCGGCATGCTCGGTCTTACCGGAACCGGCCAGGCCACCGTTATGGGCATCCAGGTACTCGATACCGGCGTGTTTGGCGGCATCATTCTCGGTTGCATCACCGGTGCCGTGTTCAACAAGTACTCGAACAAGCAGTTCCCCATTGCCCTTTCGATGTTCTCGGGCGTTCGCTTCCCGTTCCTGATTATGATCATCATTTCCTGGATCATGGGCGCTGGCTTCTGCATCGTTTGGCCTCCGGTTCAGGGCGCCATCTCCTCCGTTGCCGGCATCATTAAGGAGTCGGGCAACATCAGCCTCTTTATCTACGGCATGCTCAACAAGCTGCTCGTTCCCACCGGCCTGCACCACCTCATCTACACCCCGTTCCAGTTCTCCGATGTGGGCGGCACCCTGACGCTGGGTGATCAGGTTATTGCCGGCGCCTATCCCATCCGTGTCGCCGAGATGGCAATGACGGGCCAGCCCTTCTCCGATAGCACCTACTTCAACAGCTATACCTTCAACAACCTGTGGCCCTACATCGGTATCGGTCTCGCCTTTATCGTCACCGCTTACAAGGGGAACAAGGATAAGACCAAAGCCGTTATCATCCCGCTGATTATCACCGCCGTGCTCTCCTGCGTGACCGAGCCCATGGACTTCCTCTTTGTCTTTGCCGCTCCCGTGCTCTTTGTCGTTCACTCGGTTCTTTCCGGCATCTTCCTGGTTCTGCTCAAGGTCCTCTCCGTGCCCGCTTCGACTGCAGGCGGCATCATCAACATCGTGGTTTCCAACCTGGTTCTTGGTGTCGATAAGACCAACTGGCCGGTTATGCTGGTGCTCGGAGTCGTCAACGCCGCTCTGTACTTCTTCCTCTTCACCTTCCTTATTAAGAAGCTCAACCTCCACACGCCTGGTCGCGAGGAAGAGTCCGAGCTCGCCGAGTCCGTTGCCGAGGGCGAGGCCGCCGCATCTGTTGCGGTGAAGCAGGGCGCTGTTGCCGCGGCTCCCGCAGAGGGCGTCGATGCAGGTATTGCCGACCTGGTCGCGGGTCTTGGTGGCAAGGACAACATCGAGGAGCTCGAGAACTGCTTTACGCGTCTTCGCGTGAACGTTAAGAACCCGGATCTCATCGATGAGAACCTCATCAACCACGTGCCCAACAGCGGTATCAACCGCAACGGCAACAATATCCAGATCATCTTTGGCATGAAGGTCGCCGAGATGCGCGACAAGGTCGAGAACGCAATTGAGAAGGAGCAGTAAACAATGATCATTACTCTGTGTGGCGGCGGATCCACCTTTACCCCCGGCATCGTCAAGTCCATCGCCCTGCGCAAGGACGAGCTCGACGTTGACGAGATTCGTCTGTACGACATCAACGAGGAGCGCCAGCGCAAGATCGGCGTGCTCGTGGACTGGATTTTGCACGAGGACCTTGGCCTGGACATCAAGCTCACGGTGACTACCGACAAGGAGACGGCTTTTACCGACGCGAGCTTCGTGTTTGCCCAGATGCGCGTGGGCGGCTACGCCATGCGCGAGCAGGACGAGAAGATTCCGCTGCGTCACGGCTGCGTGGGCCAGGAGACTTGCGGTTGCGGCGGCCTTGCCTATGGCATGCGCACCATCTTCCCCATGGTCGAGCTAATCGATGACGTTGAGAAGTACGCTAAGAAGGATTACTGGATTCTCAACTACTCCAACCCTGCCGCTATCGTCTCCGAGGGCTGCCGTGTGCTGCGTCCCAACGCTCGTATCATCAACATCTGCGACATGCCGATCGCGATTATCGACGTGGTTTGCGCCGCGCTCGATATCGACAAGAAGGATGTCGAGTACGATTACTTTGGCCTCAACCACTTTGGTTGGTTCACCTCGATCCGCCACAAGGGCGAGGAGGTGCTCCCGCAGCTGCGCGAGTACATCAAGGAGCATCAGATCCTGCTGCCCGACTCCTACCTCAAGGGCATGGGCTCGCTCATGGCAAAGAAGCCCGAGGAGGCCACTGACGAGCACCCCGAGCAGAATCGCCACACCAAGGGCAGCTGGTACTACGTCTGGAAGGGCGAGTACGAGATCATGGAGTGCTTCCCGGAGTACCTGCCTAACACGTATCTGAACTACTACCTGCAGCAGAAGGAGTTCGTCGAGCATTCCAACCCCGAGCGCACCCGTGCGAATGAGGTTGAGGAGACGCGCGAGAAGAACCTCTTCGACGGCATCGATCACTACGAGAAGACGGGCGAGATCGACGAGAGCACGTTCTATGCGGGCAGCCACGGCGACTGGATTGCCGACCTGGCCATCGCTCTGAAGAACGATACCAAGCAGCGCTTCCTGGTCATTTGCGAGAACAAGGGCGCTATCCCCAACATGCCCTACGACGCTATGGTCGAGCTGCCTGCCTACATTGGCAAGAACGGCCCCGAGGTCATCAGCCGCGACAACATTCCGCTGTTCCAGCAGGGCCTCATGATGCAGCAGCTGAACTCGGAGAAGCTCGTGGTCGAGGCTACGATCGAGGGTTCGTACGAGAAGGCGCTCAAGGCCTTCACGCTGAACAAGACCGTGCCGTCGATGAAGGTCGCCAAGGAGGTTCTCGACGACATGATCGAGGCCAACAAGGGTTACTGGCCTGAGCTTAAGTAAAAGCAACAGGGTCGCTGGCCGCATACCTGGAGCAATGCCCCGTCCACGTGATTGCGTGGACGGGGCATTGTCATTTGGTAACGCGTTTTACCAAATATGGCATTTATCTGCGGTAATGTTCTATTTCACCGCTGAGGGTGACATTTTATACCGCCTGCCGAACCGTATGGAGACCTCACAACTTTTTAGGTCAGTGTTGTGCGTGTAGCAATTTCGCCCGGCCTCGCCTCCGGGCTGCCATGTGAGAGGGGATCTTATGGCTCGACTGCACGTAATGGAACGCAGCCACGCTCAGGCCGTCATGGACGACCTGCACGATGCGCTCGGACGTCGTCTGGCGGTGAGTTCGCTCGCCCCGTGTCCCGTTGAGTTTACGGCAGCGCTCGTCAACCTGTGCTCCACCCAGAGCTGCGGCAAGTGCACGCCCTGCCGCGTGGGCCTGAGCGCGCTGAGCGATCTGCTCGCCGATGTGCTCGAGGGCCGCGCCGACGAGTCCACGCTCAATCTGATCGAGCGCACCGCCCGCACCATCTATCTTTCGAGCGATTGCGCCATCGGTTACGAGGCCGGCGCCATGGCGCTTACGGCTATCCGCGGTTTCCGTGACGATTTTGAGCACCACATCCGCGAGCACTCCTGTGGCTTTGACCGCGAGGCCCGCGTCCCGTGCGTCTCGGGCTGTCCGGCGCATGTCGACATTCCCGGTTACATTTCGCTCGTCGAGGCCGGCCGCTATGCCGATGCCGTCAAGGTCATCCGCAAGAATAACCCGCTGCCGCTCGTTTGCGGCCTGGTGTGCGAGCATCCCTGCGAGATGCATTGCCGCCGTGGCATGGTCGACGACCCCATGAACATCCTCGCCCTCAAGCGTTTTGCCGTTGAGCACAGTGACCTCAACGACCACAAGCCGCATGTAGTGGACAACACCGGTAAGCGCGTCTCCGTGATCGGCGGCGGCCCGGCTGGCCTTTCCTGTGCCTACTACCTGGCCGTGATGGGCCACAAGGTGACCATTTTTGAGCAGCGCCACCACTTGGGCGGCATGCTGCGCTACGGCATCCCCAGCTATCGTCTGCCGCGCGAGCGCCTGCAGGCCGAGATCGACTGGATCTTGAGCGCCGGCATCGACGTTGAGCTCGATCACTCCGTGAACGGCGAGGAGCTCGCTCGCCTGCGCGACGAGTTCGATGCCGTCTACCTGGCCATCGGTGCCCATAGCGACAAGAAGCTCGGCCTTCCGGGTGAAGAGGCGCCCGGCGTGGAGTCGGCCGTCAAGATGCTGCGCGCCATCGGAGACGACGAGCTGCCCGACCTGAGCGGCCAGCGCGTGTGCGTCATCGGCGGCGGCAACGTGGCCATGGACGTGGCGCGCTCTGCCGTGCGCTGCGGCGCCGAAAAGGTAAGCATCGTCTACCGCCGTCGCATCTGCGATATGACGGCTCAGGACGCCGAAATCGCCGGCGCCCAGGCCGAGGGTTGCGAGGTTCTGGAGCTTACGGCCCCGCTCGCCATCGAGACGGGCGAAGATGGTCGCGTGAGCGGCCTGCGCGTGCAACCGCAGATTATCGGCGAGCCTCGCCGTGGGCGTCCGGCCCCGCGTGCCGCAGCCACGCCCGAGCGCGTCATTCCCTGCGAGCGCGTGTTTGTGGCCATTGGCCAGGACATCGATTCCAAGCCGTTTGAGGACATGGGCATCGCCTGCAAGTGGGGTTGCGTCGTCACCGATTCGGACGGCGCCGTGCCCAACTTCGATGGCCTCTTTAGCGGCGGCGACTGCCAGACCGGTCCCGCCACCGTCATCCGTGCCATCAACGCCGGCCGCGTGGCTTCGGCAAACATCGACCGCTACCTGGGCTTTGACCACAAGATCAAGCTCGACGTGGAGCTGCCGACCGTGCAGTTTAAGGGCAAGCACGAGTGCGGCCGCTGCGAGCTGGGCGAGCGCGAGGCCGGCGAGCGCATTCACGATTGGAATCTGGTCGAGCAGGGTCTCACCGAGGAGGAGGCGCGCCAGGAGGCGAGCCGCTGCCTGCGTTGCGACCACTTTGGCTTTGGCGCGTTCCGCGGAGGGAGGAACCTGGAATGGTAGAGCTCAACAAAACCACCGTCGGCGACAACAGCGAAAACGGAGCGCACAACATGGTCAAGCTCACTATCGATAATTGCGAGGTCGTGGTACCCGAGCACACCACGATCCTGGACGCGGCCAAGTCCGTCGGCATCCAGATTCCCACCCTGTGCTACCTGCGCGATCTAAACGAGATCGGCGGCTGCCGCGTGTGCGTGGTCGAGGTTGAGGGCTGCGACCAGCTGGTTGCCGCCTGCAACAACTACGTGCTCGATGGCATGGTGGTCCACACCAACAGCCCCAAGGCCCGCGAGGCGCGCCGCACCAACGTGCAGCTGCTGCTTTCGCAGCACGATTCACGCTGCACGAGCTGTGTGCGCAGCGGTAACTGCAACCTGCAGACCATTGCCAACGACCTGGGCATTTTCTATCTGCCGTTTCAAAGGCATTTGGCGGGCGAGGGCTGGGATTTCGATTTCCCCATCATCCGCGAAAACGACAAGTGCATTAAATGCATGCGCTGCATCAAGGTGTGCGAGAGCGTACAGGGCCTAGGGATTTGGGACCTGACCAACCGCGCCACGCATACCGCCGTGGGCACCCGCGGGCGCGTGCCGATCGGCAAGACCGATTGCGTCGCGTGCGGCCAGTGCATCACGCATTGCCCGACGGGCGCGCTGCGCGAGCGCGACGACACCGAGACCGTGTTTGACGCGCTCGCTAATCCCGACAAGATCGTGCTGGTGCAGATCGCGCCTGCCGTTCGCAGCGCCTGGGGCGAGGAACTCGGCATTCCGCGCGAGGAGGCAACCGTCGAGCGTCTGGCTTGCGCGCTGCGCCGCGTGGGCTTTGAGTACGTGTTCGATACCGATTTCTCGGCCGACCTCACCATTATGGAGGAGGGCTCCGAGCTGCTCGAGCGCCTGGGCGCCGCCGCTAAGGGTGAGGGCGACAGCCGCGGCTGGCCCATGTTTACGAGCTGCTGCCCGGGCTGGGTGCGCTTTGTGAAGGCACGTTACCCCGAGTTTGTCGACAGCCTGTCCACGTCCAAGTCGCCGCAGCAGATGTTCGGCGCTATTGCCAAGACCTACTACGCCAAGGCGCTGAGCGTGGAGCCAGAGCGCCTGTTCGTGGTGTCCGTGATGCCGTGCACGGCCAAGAAGGCCGAGTGCGCGCTGCCGAGCATGGTGGGCGAGGGCGGCGCGCCCGACGTAGATGTTGCGCTGACGGTGCGCGAGATGGTGCGCATGATCCGCGCGAGCCACGTGGGCGTGGACACGCTGGTCGAGGAGCCGCTCGACACGCCGCTGGGCTTTGGCACGGGCGCGGGTGTGATCTTTGGCGCCACGGGCGGTGTGATGGAGGCTGCTGTGCGCTCGGCTTACTACCTGGTGACGGGCAAGAACCCCGATGCGGATTTCTTTACCGACGTGCGTGGACTCGACGGCTGGAAGGAAGCCGTCGCCGATATCGATGGCACTAAGGTGCGTGTTGCCGTGGCGCACGGGCTGGGCAACGCTGCCCGCCTGCTCGACGCGATTCGCGACGGCCGTGTGAGCTATGACTTCGTTGAGGTTATGGCATGCCCGGGCGGCTGCGTCGGTGGCGGCGGTCAGCCCATCCACGACGGCTGCGAGCTGGCGGCCGAGCGCGGCCAGGTGCTCTGGGGCCTCGATGCGAACGCCGAGATTCGCTTCTCGCATGAGAATCCCGATGTCCAGGCGTGCTATAGCGAGTTCTTGGGTGCGCCGCTCTCGCCGCTGGCCGAGGAATTGCTGCATACCGATCATCACGCATGGACGATGCCTAACGAGGGGACGTGCTAGCGATGCGCGCGTTTGATGTTGAGCTGTCGCGCCGGGGGTTTGCCTCGGCGCTCGCCATGGGCACCCTGTCGCTTGCGCTCGCGGGCTGTGGCGGCGGGGCTGCCGGTGTCGGGT
>OLON01002206.1_pt1 | contig 10312 bp, 7 predicted proteins | sample 1672691 | NCBI WGS metagenome assembly OLON01 (sample SAMEA3136714, study PRJEB25190) | human gut metagenome | biome: human gut; feature: human-associated habitat; material: faeces | place: Austria | collected 2013
ACCTCATGGAGGTCATGGCGGTCTCGCGTTCGGGCAGCATTTTGTCTACCTCCTCCGGCTTTGCGCCGGACCAAAACCAGAGCAAGCCCGATTTTGAAAGTGCCTTGCACAGTGAAAACGGGTACGGCTATTGGATCGGCAAGCTCGCGAGCGGCGAGAAGGTCATGGCCGTCTCGCGCGTGGCGCGCGGCGCAAACGGCGCGGTGCTCGGCGCGGTGCGGTACATCGTCTCTATGGAGCGCGCAGACCGGCAGATTACGTATGTCGTGCTGGTTTTGATCGGCATCGGTGTGCTCATTTTGGTGCTCGTCACGCTTTCGGGCATCTATTTTGTGCGGTCTATTATCACGCCCATTCGGGAACTCAATGCTACGGCGGAAAAAATCGCAAAGGGCGATTTTGACGTGCGCGTCAAGAAAGAGAAGGACGACGAGCTCGGCGCACTGTGCGACTCCATCAACGACATGGCGGCAGAGCTTGGCACAGCGGAAAAAATGAAAAACGACTTCATTTCCTCTGTTTCGCATGAGCTGCGCACACCGCTGACGGCTATTAAGGGTTGGGCGGAAACGCTGCAAACAGGCGGCATCGGCCGCGAAACGTATGATAAGGGCATGAACGTCATCGTGCGCGAGGCAGAACGCCTTTCCGGCATGGTGGAGGAGCTTCTGGATTTTTCCCGCATGCAAAGCGGCAGAATGCGGCTAATCCTCAAGAAGATTGATCTTTTGGCGGAGCTCGATGAAGCTGTGTATATGTTCACCGACCGCGCGCGAACGGAGCATAAAAACCTCATTTACGATGAGGAAGACACGATGCTTTCGCCGATTTTGGGCGATGTGAATCGCCTGCGGCAGGTGTTCATCAACGTCATCGACAACGCTTTGAAATACACGAATCCCGGTGGTACGGTGCGCGTTTCCGCGTATGAGGACGACGGGTTTATCCGCGTCATCATTAAGGACAGTGGCTGCGGCATCCCGGCGGAGCATCTGCCAAACGTCAAAAAGAAGTTCTACAAAGCAAACCAAAACGTGCGCGGCAACGGCATCGGCCTCGCCGTCGCAAATGAGATCATGGAGCTGCACTCCGGCTCGCTTGATATTGACAGCGAAGAAGGCATGGGCACCACGGTCATCATCACGATACCGACCATGAAAAAGCTTGAGATGAATCCCGAGCTTTCCAATACAACGCAGATTCCCACCGCTACCGCGCAGGTGCAGGTCGTGGAGAGAAAACAGGATTAAATATTGTTTATAAGCAAAAGGAGAAAGAATGGCAAAACGCGTAACATCTATCGGCGGGCAGGCCTTGCTTGAGGGCATTTTGATGGTTGGCCCGAAGAAAAACGTAGCGGCTTTTTGTGACGAAGCCGGAAATATTACAACGGAGGAGGTTTCCACGCCGTCGCTGCGCGAAAAATACCCTATTTTGAAAAAGCCGTTTATACGCGGCGTGTTCTCTATGGTGGATACCCTGCGCCTCGGTATGAAGGCGCTGACGCTTTCGGCGGATAAAGTGGGCGGCGAGGAAGAGGAAGAGCCCTCGAAATTTGAAAAGTGGCTCAAAAAGAAATTCGGAGACAAGGTGATGAATGCGGTCGTCGCCGTGGGCGGTGTGCTGGGCGTGGCGCTTGCGGTGCTGCTGTTCTTCTTTTTGCCGGCGGTGCTCTTTAATGGGCTGATGGTGCTCACGGGCGACGGCATCAGTGGTTGGCGTTCGGTGTTTGAGGGCCTTTTACGTATCGTCATTTTTGTACTGTACATTGTTGTCATCTCTAAAATGCCGGAGATTGACCGCACATTCCGCTACCACGGCGCGGAGCACAAGACGATTTTCTGCTATGAAAACGACCTGCCGCTCACCGTGGAAAATGTGCGGAAGCAAAAGCGCTTCCACCCGCGCTGCGGCTCCAGCTTTATGATCTTAATGCTTTTGCTCGGCATCATCATCGGTTTTTTCATTCCATTTTCCAATCCGTTCCTGCGCACATTCTGTAAGCTCTTGTGCCTGCCGATCGTTGTCAGCATCGGTTATGAGCTCATCAAGCTTTGCGGCAAGTACGATAACGTGCTGACGCGCATCATTGCGGCGCCGGGCCTGTGGTTTCAGCGTTTGACCGTAAAAGAGCCGACCGATAAGATGATGGAAGCCGCTATTGCGGCGATGAAAGCGGTTATCCCGGAAAACGGCGAGGATATTATCCGATGACGCTGAGCGAGCTGTACCGCACAGCGAAGACGGCGCTTGAACCCGTCACGGAAGACCCGACGTTTGAAGCCGCGTGCCTTTTGGAGCATTTCTGCGGCGCGAACCGCACAGAGTTATTGTTGCACGGCGATAAGCCGGCGGAGTTTGAAGCGGAGCAAGCGGTGCTTTCCGCGCTCGAAAAGCGCAAAACGGGCGAGCCGCTGCAATATCTGCTTGGCGAGTGGGACTTTATGAGCCTGACGCTTTCCTGCGGAGAGGGCGTGCTGATTCCGCGTGAGGACACCGCTGTTTTGGTGGAAGCAGTGTGCAAGCGTTTGTCGAAAACCGAGAATTTGCCGAAGGGGCTTGACCTTTGCGCCGGCACGGGTGCGGTGGGGCTTTCCATCGCGAAAGAAGCACACGCCGAAGTGACGGAAGTGGAGCTGTACGACGGCGCATTCAACTATTTAAACGAGAATTTGGCGCGTTACCCGGAGCTGCCGATGACGGCGGTAAAGGGTGACATGTTAGATAAAGCGTTTGCGGAGACGCTGCCGGATGGGTTCGATTTCATCGCGTCGAACCCGCCGTATATTGAGACAAGCGAGCTGCCGCTTTTGCAGCGCGAAGTGCAGAAAGAGCCGAAAACGGCGCTGGACGGCGGCGCGGACGGCCTCATCTTCTACCGCGCGATCTGCGATATTTGGGCGAAAAAATTGCACCCGAACGGCGTGCTTGCCGTGGAAATCGGTGAGACGCAGGGGCAGGCGGTAAAGGTGCTGTTTGAAGCCGCCGGTCTGCGCGATGTGCGGATTCACAAGGACTTGGGCGCGCTCGACAGGGCGGTTTCGGGGGTTAGATAGAATAAGTCGATTTTTTAAAGGCGGCTTTGGCCGCCTTTCGGGGAAACGTCCACCGGAAGTTTCGTCCTCCCTTCCTGACTTTGCGAACGCAAAAAGATTTCGCTTTCTGCGGAAAGCGATGTAGGGCGCTGCCCTAAGAACCTGCAAGCTTTTGAAAAAGCTTGAGCAAAACTTTTAACCATGGTTTTCTTTAGCTATGCAATAATTTTATCCGAAAGGAAGTTTTTCAAATGGTAAAACATGTTTTAATGATCAAGCTCAAGGACAATTCCAAGGAGCAGTGCGAAAAGCTACGCGATCTTTTTATGACGATGAAGGGCCGCGTGCCGCAGGCACTTGACGTGGAAGCCGGTGCGGATTTCCTCCACTCCGAGCGCTCCTTTGACGTCTGCCTGACCGTTACGCTCGAGAGCCCCGAGGCGCTCGAAGAATACCAGAAAGACCCGTACCACTGCAACACGGTGAAGACCTATGTTGCGACAGTTCGCGAAAAGGCGGTTGCGGTCGATTACATCGTTTGATTGAACAAAATTCACGCGGCGCTGTGCGGCTTTTGCATGGCGCTGCTTTTTTACACGGCTTGTTGCTGAAGCCGAAATTGCGCCAAATTAGCCAAAAAAGAATAGGAAAATTCGGCGTTTACACCCCTCGAAAACGACATACAGGCATTGAATTGCAGCGTTTTATCCGATATAATGGTAATCAAAGTGTCTTTTGAAGGGAGCAATTTTGTGGTTCGCAATATGACGAAGGGCAGCCCGGTAAAGCTTTTGTTGGCATTTGCACTGCCTTTGCTTGTTGCCAATGTGTTTCAGCAGTTATACTCTGTGGCGGATGCTATGGTGCTCGGCCGCGGTGTAGGCGTCAACGCGCTTGCGGCAGCGGGTTCCACGGGTTCGGTACATTTCTTTATTTTTGGTTTCATCAACGGTTTGACGCACGGGTATTCCATTTTGATTTCGCAACGCTTCGGCGCAGGCGACGAAAGCGACATGCGCCGCACGGTGATGAACGCGGGCTACCTCGGTTTTATGAGCGCGGCGGTCATCACGGCGTTAAGTCTCATTTTCTCGCGCCCGCTCATGACACTGATGGGTACGCCGACCGATATTTTCGACGACGCACTTTTGTACATCCGCATTATTTTCATCGGTATTTTCACGACGGTGTTTTACAATATGCTTTCGAGTATTCTTCGAGCGCTCGGCGACAGCATGTCGCCGCTCATTATCATTCTCATCAGTTCGGCAGTGAACATCGGGCTGGACATTCTGTTTGTCATGGCCTTTAAATGGGGTGTGGCCGGCGCTGCATGGGCGACCGTTTTGGCACAGCTGCTTTCCGGCCTGATGTGTCTTTTCGTGTTGTGCCGTATGCCGGTTTTGCGTTTTAAAGCCGGCGAAAAGCGCATGGATAAGTCTATTATTTTTGGCTTATTGAAGCTCGGTTTGCCGGTCGGAATTATGAATTCCATTACGGCGATCGGCGGTATGATCTTGCAGGGCGTTGTGAATGGTTTAGGTTCTACGATTGTGGCGGCATATACGACGGGCTCGAAAATCGTCGGTCTTGCGGAACAGCCGTGCAACATCATCGGGTTATCCCTTGGCACGTATGTCGGGCAGAACCTCGGCGCGGGACGCGTTGACCGCATTAAGGTTGGCGTGCGCCGCGGCATTTTGATGGTGCTCATCGTCGATTTCTTCATCGGCGGCGCAATGATTCTGTTCGGCCGCCAGCTGACGGCGGCGTTCGTCTCCGGCGTGGAGCAGACGGTCATCGAAGCTTCGTATCCGTATTTGCTGTGCGGCGGTGCGATGATGTGGGTGCTGGGTTTGCTGTTCGTCTACCGCTTTTCCCTGCAAAGTCTCGGCGACACGGTGGTGCCGATGCTCTCCGGCGCGCTGGAGCTAATTCTGCGCATTTCCGTTGTGCTCGTGCTCTCTAAAGTGTTCAATCTGGGCTTTCTTTCCATCTGCATTGCAGAGGTCTCCGCGTGGTTCGGCGCGGCGGCACTGCTGTGCGTGACATATTACATTCGTATTCAAAAATTGCCGGAAAAACTTTCGGCGAAATCATGAGGGGTTTATGGCAAAAACAGAACGCATTCAAAATATGACAAAAGGCAGCCCTGCAAAGCTGATTTTCACCTTTGCGATACCGCTGATGCTGGGCAACGTGTTTCAGCAGTTCTACACGGTGGTGGATACCGCCATTGTGGGGCAGGCGCTCGGCGTAAACGCGCTGGCGGCGCTCGGTGCGGCGGACTGGCTGAACTGGCTCGTGCTGGGGCTTATCCAAGGATTTGCGCAGGGCTTTTCCATTTACATGGGGCAGCGTTTCGGCGCGGAAGACCACGAGGGTCTTAACCGTTCCATTGGCGCGACGATCTCGCTTTCGGCAGTCATTTCAATCTTGACCGTCATTCTGAGCCAAGTCGCCATGGCACCTGTGCTGCGCGCCATGAACACGCCGGAGGAGATCATCGGAGGCGCGTTCACATACCTGCGCATTATGTTTGCGGGTATACCCATCATCATGGCGTATAACGTGCTTGCAAGCATCCTGCGTGCGCTCGGCGACAGCAAAACGCCGCTGTATGCCATGGTCATTGCATCTATTCTGAATATCGGGCTTGATCTGCTGTTTGTTATGGTGTTCCACTGGGGCATTGCGGGTGCGGTCGTCGCAACGGTCATCGCACAGCTTTTTGCAGCGCTTTACTGTTTGCGCGCTGTGCTGCACGTGAAGGTCATCCACCTGAAAAAAGAGTATTTCCGACTTAATCCGGAAATAGCAAAGCGCCTTTTGGGACTCGGTACGCCGGTCGCCGCACAGAATGTTATCATCGCCGTGGGCGGCATGGTGGTGCAGTCAGTCGTCAACCGCTACGGCACGCTGTTCGTGGCGGGCTTTACGGCAACGAATAAGCTGTACGGTATTTTGGAGATTGCCGCCGTTTCGTTCGGCTACGCCGTGACGACGTATGTCGGGCAGAATCTCGGCGCGGGGCTTTTAGACCGCGTGAAAAAGGGTATGCACTCCGCAACGTGGATCGCTTTGCTGACCTCGGTCGTCATTACGGTTTTTGTGCTGATTTTCGGAAAATACGGCATCGCACTGTTTATTTCCGGCACGGCGGAGGAAGTGTCGATCTCGTCGCAGGTGGCAATACACTATCTTAATATCATGAGTATTTGTCTGTCTATCCTCTATATGCTGCACATTTACCGCTCCGCGCTGATGGGGCTTGGCGATACCATCATGCCGATGGCTTCGGGCATCATGGAATTTTTGATGCGTATTGGCGTGGCGTTGTTTCTGCCGCTTATTATCGGGCAGGAGGGTATTTTCTATGCGGAGATCACTGCTTGGGCCGGTGCGGCTATTTTGCTTGTCACGACGTATTTTTTGAGAATGCATAAGCTGACGAGAGAACTTGACACAAGCCAGAGTAAAGCGGGCGAATAAAAGAAGCCTTTCAGAAAAATATGAAGCTAAAAAGCGTGCAGAAATCAAAATCTGTACGCTTTTCTTTATTACATGCGCATAAGAACGCGGCAAAGACTAAAGAATGAAGAATGTGAAACTCACTCTTGAAGTTTGTCCGTACAACCTGTATACTGGGTGTAGATTACGCGCGGGAAGCCGCGCTGACGGAGGTATTTTATTATGAGACCCCTTACACCGAAATTTCCGAAGCTGCTGCATGGCGGCGATTATAATCCCGAACAATGGCTGCGCTACCCCGAGATTCTCAAGCAGGACGTGGAGCTGATGAAGAAAGCGGATATCAACTGCGTGTCGGTCGGTATTTTCTCCTGGGCACATCTGGAGCCGAATGAGGGAGAATACGACTTCGACTGGCTGGAGAAGATCATCGACAATCTCTACAAAAACGGCATTTATACCGTGTTGGCCACACCGTCCGGTGCAAAGCCGCTTTGGATGAGCGAAAAGTATGAGGAGATTCGCCGTGTGCAGAATAACGGTGTGCGCGACCTTTCCGGCGCGCGTCACAACCACTGCTATACATCCCCCGTGTACAGAGAGAAGACCCGCGAGATGGATAAGCGCCTTGCAAAGCGCTTTGCAAACCACCCGGGCGTCATTTTGTGGCACCTTTCTAACGAGTACGGCGGCGAGTGCTACTGCCCGCTGTGCCAACAGGCGTTCCGCGATTGGCTGAAAAAGAAGTATAAGACGCTCGACGACCTGAACCACGCGTGGTGGACGGACTTCTGGAGCCACACGTATACGAGCTGGGACCAGATTCACGCGCCGCAGCCGAACGGCGAAATGAACGTGCACGGTCTGATGCTCGATTGGAAGCGCTTTGTCACGTACCAGACCGTCGATTTCATGAAAATGGAGCGCGACGCCGTGAAGGAAGTAAACCCGGATATCCCGGTGACGGCGAACCTGATGGGCTTCTACGACGGCCTCGATTACTTCAAGTTCGGACCGGAGCTCGACGTTGTTTCCTGGGACAACTACCCGCAGTGGCATACGACCGACAACGTAGAGATTGCGGTCTCTTCCGCGATGACGCACGACGTGATGCGTTCGATCAAGCACGAAAACTTCCTTTTGATGGAAAGCACGCCGAGCATGACGAACTGGACGCCCATCAGCATGCTGAAGCGCCCGGGCATGCACCTGCTTTCCTCCATGCAGGCGGTTGCACACGGCTCAAATTCCGTGCAGTATTTCCAGTTCAGAAAGAGCCGCGGCTCCTGCGAAAAGTTCCACGGCGCGGTCGTCGACCATGTCAGCCATGGCGGCGTGTTCGACTCCGTCACGAACGAGAACACCCGTGTGTTTAAGGACGTGCAGTCCGTTGGCGCTGAGCTGAAGATCATGAATGAGCGTAACGACGTGTATAACACCGAAGTGAAGCCGCAGGTCGCCATCGTATACGACGTGGAAAACCGCTGGGCGTTGGATGCTGCCGCGGGCCCGCGCAACAAGGATAAAGACGAAAAATATGTGGAGACGCTCTTGACGCACTACCGTCCGTTCTGGGATAAGGGCGTGCAGGTGGACATCGTCGATATGGACGGCGACATCTCGAAATATAAGCTTGTCATTGCGCCGATGCTCTATATGTACCGCGCAGGCTTTGAAAAGAAGATGCGCAAGTTCGTCGAAAACGGCGGCACGCTCGTCACAACGTACTGGAGCGGCATCGTGGACGATACCGACCTGTGCAAAATGGGCGGCCTCCCCGGCGACATGATGGACGTGTTCGGCGTGTGGAACGAAGAAATCGACAGCCTGCCGGACGGCATGAAGAACGGCATTGCGTTTAACGGCAGCCGTTACGATGCTATGGAGCTTTGTGCACGTATCCACCCGCTGACGGCGGAGGTGCTCGGCACATATGAAAAGGATTTCTACGCAGGCGAAGCGGCGCTGACGAAAAACAAGTTCGGCAAGGGCGAGGCGTATTACATTGCGGCCCGTACCGGCAGCGATATGCTTTCTGTACTGTACGGCGAAATGATTGAGACGCTGCACATTGAAAAAGCACTCGATTGCGCCCTGCCGCACGGCGTAACGGCACACATCCGCCACGGCGAAAAGGAGAATATCATTTTTGTAGAAAACTACACGGAAAGCGGAAAAACCGTGGAATTGCCGCGCGGCTACAAGTTGTACGGTACAGATCAAACGGTAAATTCAATCAAACTCGCTCCATTTGGCATTGCCCTCTTATCGGATTTAACAAAAGTTTAATATTTTGCGTATTTGCTGTGGAAATTCTCGCTATTTTGTGCTATATTGAAATAGACAAAAGCCGACATTGTTCGTGTAAAACGGACAGGCAAATAACGGAATATGCAGTTTGAAGGAGTAATCAAATGGCAATGGAATCACAGACGTTTTTCAGTGCAGAGAATCGCGTAGCACCGCTTGGCATCGTACCGCTTGCCGGTGCGCGTGAGCTTTCCGAAAAGGTTGAGGCCCATCTGGTGCGTTGGGCAAAGCGTGCCGGTATGGATGTGGACACGTTCATCATCGAAAACAGCTGCCCGCGTTTCTCTTCCGGCGACAGCAAGGGTCTTATCAAGTCGACCGTGCGCGGCTATGACCTGTTCTTTGTTGTAGACGTAGGCAATTACAGCCTGACCTACAACTACTTCGGCAACCAGAACCACATGTCCCCGGATGACCATTATCAGGATTTGAAGCGTCTCATTCAGGCGGCAAGTGGTAAGGCACACCGCGTTAACGTCGTGATGCCGCTGCTTTACGGCGGCCGTCAGCACCGCCGCAGCTACCGCGAGTCTTTGGACTGCGCATATATGCTGCAGGAGCTTCAGCAGATGGGCGTTTCCAACGTTTTGACTTTCGACGCACATGACCCGCGCGTGCAGAACGCTGTGCCGGTTATGGGCTTCGATAACCTGATGCCGACTTATCAGGTTTTAAAGAAGCTCTTCAAGGACTTCCCGGATCTTTCCACCGATAAGAAAGACTTCATGATCGTCAGCCCGGACGAAGGTGCGTTGAACCGCAACATGTACTATGCTTCCGTGCTCGGTGTGGATATGGGCATGTTCTACAAGCGCCGCGATTATTCCCGCATCGTAGACGGCCGCAACCCGATCGTCGCACATGAGTACCTCGGTACCCCGGTCGAGGGCAAGGACGTGTTCGTTGCCGATGACATCATCTCTTCCGGCGAGTCCGTGCTCGACATTGCAGAGAACGTCAAGGCCCGCAAGGCACGCCGCTTCTTCGCTTACGGCACGTATGCCATCTTCACGAACGGCCTCGCAAAGTTCGATAAAGCGTATGAAGAGGGCCTCATCGACGGCATCTTCGGCAGCAACCTGACGTACCTTAACCCGGAACTGAAGAATCGCCCGTGGTTCCATGAAGTCGACGTTTCGAAGTACATCGCTTACTTCATCTCCGCTTTGAACCACGACGCTTCCATCAGCTCCCTGCTTGACCCGCACGCCAAGATCGACGCACTGCTCCAGAAGCGTGCGCTTGAAAAGGCAAAGATCATCGACGAGCAGCTCTAATTTTTGAATCACAGCTAAAATAAACAGGGTATGCACTGTAAAAAAGTGCGTACCCTGTTTTTGTGTGCGCGTATTTTAAAAGAACCAAAAGAAAAAAGCCGCATAAAATGGCGCGGAGAGGTGATCTTTGGGCTTGCGTTTTTAAAGGGGCTGTGTTAAAATACTGTCATAAAGCAAACGCTGAGACCGAACGAGTACCCCGGGGGCAGTCGATAGAGA
>OLON01002210.1_pt1 | contig 10297 bp, 8 predicted proteins | sample 1672691 | NCBI WGS metagenome assembly OLON01 (sample SAMEA3136714, study PRJEB25190) | human gut metagenome | biome: human gut; feature: human-associated habitat; material: faeces | place: Austria | collected 2013
CCACAGCAGAACGGGCAGCCAGCCGAATGCGGCAGCCTGGATGGCACCGGTGACAGGGCCGGCACCTGCGATGGAGCTGAACTGATGGGCAAAAACGGTCCATCCGTTGGTGGGGACGTAGTCGCGGCCGTCCTCGTGGACGACTGCGGGGGTCTTAGCCTTGGGGTCGATGCCCCACTTGTTTGCCAGCCAGCGTCCGTAGAAGGTGTAAGCTCCTAACAGACACACGGCTGCGATCAAAACAATGACCAGCGTGTTCATTTCTTTTACCTCTTTCCTTTCTTTCCAAACGGCAAAACGGCCAGGGTCCATCTGGCGGCTGCACTCAAAAACCACAAGCGCCGGGCGGCAGGGGATGAAAAAAGCCCCCATCTTCGTTCTGGATGCAGACCGCATCCACCCGAAGACGAAGGCCTGACAACCGGTCTCCCGGCTGCAATTCTCCGCGGTACCACTTCGCTTGCTGCTTTTGAGGGCAGCCACTTTCTGCCCGCTCCGGGAGAACATCACCGGAGCGGGACGCCCTGTAACGGGGGCGGATCGGCCAGGTGCTACTGTTCGGTTCGCACTGGCTGCTCGCAGGGGATAACCTTTCTCTCTTTGCTGCCGTCTCACACCAAAACCAACAGCTCTCTGGGAGCAGGTGTGGGAAAAGGTCGTGTCCTGTTCACTGCATTTGCCGAATGATTGTGTATACTTTAGTCCCGATTTCATAATTTGTCAATATATTTTGGGCAAGTTAGGAGGATGTGCCAATTCGGGAAAAATGCTGGTAAAAATTTTTAGGTGATTTTTGTTCATGTGTGAAGAGAAGAAAACTGTGCACATTAAAATGTGAAAATCACTCACGTTGCGAAAAGACTTGACTTTCACGCTTTCGTGTGCTAAAGTGATAATACGAAATCACAAAATCTTCCAAATACCCGGCGCTTGCCGCAAAGGAGGCCGCTATGGCTGAGAAAAACCCCAGAAAGAACCCGACCACGGACGCACTGTTCGATGCGATCCTGAGCCTTGAAACACGGGAAGAATGCTACAATTTCTTTGAGGACCTGTGTACTGTAAAGGAGATCTCCGATATGGCGCAGCGCCTGGAAGCGGCCAAGCTGCTTTTGGGTGGCAGCACCTATGACCAGATCGTCAAAGCTGTGGAGATCAGCACGGCCACCATCAGCCGGATCAACCGCTGCATCCAGTACGGTTCCGGCGGCTACCGCGACACCATCGAGAAGGTGCGCGCGCAGGCTGAAAAGCAGTAACAGCCGCACCCGCCGCAGCATAGGATAGGGCACACGACCGGAAAGGAAGGTTTTGCCCTATGATGATCGATACCCCCTGTGCCCGTTCTCAGTGCCCGGAGATGCCCAAGGTCAGCTTGGATCAGGCCGTTGTGGACCTGATGGAAAGCATTGCCTTACAGGAAACGGCGCTCAGCCACATTTTGTGTGCGGAAAGCCGGAAGATGCAGAAGGCCATGGATCTGGATGGCCTGGATCTTTGCAAGTTGCTGGAAGTGAACGACTCCGCCACCAACATGGTGCACGCCGTCGCAAACCTTGAGCTGGTGCTCAAGGATAAGCTGGAGTTCGTTTCCAACAACCTCTATGTCCCGGGGGACAGCGGCTGCCCATCACCTGCGCAGTAACGCTTTTGCAGGGGACGCTCGCTGCTGCAATTTGATCCGTGAAAATGCAATGCCGGGTAGCCCGCGGGCTGCCCGGCATTGTGCTGCCCCGCGCTGCCGCAAGGGAGGGTGCTGTGCAAAATACGGCGCAGCGGCCTCCCTTTTTAGGAAAATTCTGCATAAGAGACAGAAAAATCTTTTGTTGGAATTGCTGATGTATCAAATCTGTGCTATACTATTGGATGTATCACCATGAAAGCGAGGAATATAACATTGCTGCATTATGATGCAATCCTATTTGATGTGGACGGGACGCTGATCGATTCAGCCCCCGGTATCATTCATACATTGCAAGAGGTTTTCTGCACCATGGGTGTGGATGTATCCGGCGTAAACCTGCGCCGGTATCTGGGTCCGCCCCTGCGCAAAAGCTTCGGCGAGCACTTTACCGACCCGGCGCTGATCGAAAAGGCCACCGACCTTTACCGCACGAGCTATGCGGTGAAGGGCAGCCACGAGTGTGCCGTGTTCCCGGGTGTTCCGCAGATGCTGCAAACCCTGAAGCAGGCTGGTTTTCTTCTGTGCACCGCCACCTCCAAGCCCACCAAGGTGGTCACCCCCATTCTGGAAGAACAGGGGCTGGCGCAGTATTTTGATTTTATCGGCGGTGCCTCTATGGACGAGAGCCGGGACACCAAGACCGAGGTCGTGCGTTATGTGCTCGGTCAGCCTGCTTTGCTGGGCAAGCGGGTGCTGATGGTGGGTGACCGCAACGATGATATGCGGGGCGCTGCCGACTGTGGTCTGGATGCTGCCGGTGTGCTGTACGGCTACGGCAGCCGGGAAGAGCTGGAAGCTTTCCATCCGGTGCTGCTGGCCGAAAGCTGCGCCGACCTTACCGACCGGCTGCTGGCAGCCCGGGTATGACAGGAAGTTTCATTCCTTCGGAAGGAGAATGGATAGAATATGAGAAGCAATAATCAACAGGAGAACAAGGCGCTGACCCCGATGCAGAAGCAGGCGGTGCTGGTGTGCATCGTGTGCGCACTGGCGGCGCTGCTGACCATCGGCATCACCCTTACCATGCTCAAGCGGGGCAAGAACCCGACGGAGCAGCCGGGGGATTCTTCCATTATTACCCCCGCGCCCGCTCCGGAAGGGGAGGAGGATATCTCCGACCACTACCAGATCAACGAGACTTCCAGTGCACTGCTCACCGGGACTGCTGATGCTGGTGACGCCTATCAGGAGCAGACCCTTTTTATCGGCGATTCCAACACGGTGCGTTTGTACGCCAACGGTCTGATCTCGCTGCAGCAGTTCTGCGCCAAGGAAGGCATTGGCACCAGCGCCGCCCTGAACGAGGGCATCGTTACCTTTAAGCGGGACGATAACCGCTACACCATCGCGCAGGCGGTGGCCAAAATGAAGCCCCGCCGGGTGGTCATTATGCTGGGCACCAACGACAACGGCATGAATACCGAGGACTTTATCAGCAACTACACCGCGCTGGTACAGGCCATTCAGGCCAGCTATCCCTATACCGATATCATCGTCAACACGGTGCCGCCGGTCCCGTCCAACCACTCCAACTACCCCAATATGGATCAGACCCGCATTGATGATTTCAACATGGCGCTGCTGACCATGTGCGAGCAGCTGGGCGTCAAGTTCCTCAACTCTGCCGAGGCACTGAAGGACGCCAACGGCTACGGCAATGTGGATTACTACCAGAGCGGGGATATCCACCTCAAGCCCGCAGGCCTGAAGGTGCTGCTGAAGTATCTGCGCACCCACGCTTACGAGACCGAGGATCGCCGCCCGGATACCAATAATATCCCCACCCGTGCCGAGTATACCGCCAACCCCAGCTCTGCGGTGGAGGCACCCAGCAGCTCGGAGACGGTCTCCTCCTCTGTTGTTGAGGAAAAAACGGAGTATCAGGCGGACTATCGCGTGGACAAAACCGGCGGCGGCTCCCTGACCTGCGGCGACGAGAGCGGCAAGTCTCTTACCGTCAAGGTGACCAGCGCCGCCCAGAGCGTTAAGGTGACCGCTGTGCCGGAGGACGGCTATGTGTTCGTCAAGTGGAGCGATGGCGTGACCAAGCGCACCCGCACTGATACCAATTTTGACCAGAACGTGGATGTGACCGCTGTGTTTGCAGCGGCCTCTATCCAGATCAGCAGCAGCGGTAAGGCTGGGCTGGGGGATTCCTATACCTTTAAGGCAACCCTCAAGGGCAAGTATCTGGATGCTTCCAGCATCCGCTGGTATGTCAACGGCAGCGAGGTAACACAGGCTGCCGGTAAGACCACCGTAAAGGGCGAGGTAGACCCCTCCATGGTGGGCGGCACCTTCCGGGTGTATGCCACCGCCAGCTATAATGACTGCACCGTCACCAGCAACAAGCTGGAACTTACGGTCAGCGGTGGAACGTCCGGCAGCACCAGCAGCTCCAGCAGTTCCAGCAGCTCCAGCGCTTCCTCTAAGGAGGATAAGCCTGCATCCTCCAAGGAAGAAACGTCCTCCTCTAAGGAAGAAAAACCGGCCTCTTCCAAGGAAGAGAAACCCGCTTCCTCCAAGGAGGAGAAGCCCGCTTCTTCCTCCTCGAACGGTACTTCTGAAAGCGCTGGCAGCTCCTCCAAGGTGGAGAAGCCTGCCTCTTCTGCGGCATCTTCTAAGGAAGAAAAGCCTGCTTCCTCTAAGGAGGAAAAACCGGCAACCTCTAAAGAGGAAAAGCCCGCTTCCTCCAAAACCGAGGTAAGCGCCAGCAAGGAAGCTGCCAACTAAGGGCACATTTCCTCTTTGCGCCGCATAGGCTGGCGGGAGAGGAAGGTGGAGCCTTATGTACTGGGAAGCGATGCGCACGCCCGCCCTGCCCGGCGAGTATGACGTGACCGATGGCAGCGTGGATTACTACGATACCGACTGGGAAAACGTGGATAACAGCGCACTGGAGGAAGAAATGCAGAAATGCGGTCTGACGCCCTGCGAGGGAAAGACACAGTGCCCGGACAACACCCCGGCACAAACAGACCTGTCTGCGTATGAAATCGTTTCTGAATAATGGGAAGCCAGCTCTGCCGGGGGTGGGGCTGGCTTCTCCCTGTTGATACACCAAAGTGGGAAATGCTGAAAAGAAAGTGAGATACTATGGCAAAATATTATTGCATCCTGTTCGATGCAGACAATACGCTGCTCAACTTTGACGCAGCGGAAAACAAGGCGCTGACCGAAACGCTGGTGAACTACGGCATCGAGCCGGACGCCGAGACCGTGCAGACCTACCGCACCATCAACGAGGAACTGTGGCGGCAGCTGGAAAAAGGCCAGATCCGCCGCGAGAAGCTGTTCAGCGAGCGGTTCAGCCGCTTTTTAAAGGCCATCGATGCCGCCGGTGACGGCGCGGAGATGAACCGTTTTTATCTGGAGCAGCTGTCCACCCACCCGGATCTGATGAGCCCGGAGGTGCTGGACGTGCTGCGGGAGCTTTCCGAGGTGGCAACGCTGGCTATCGTCAGCAACGGTGCCCAGATGGTGCAGACCCGCCGTCTGGCGGAAAGCGGCGTGATGAACTTTATGGAGGACGTGTTCATCTCCGAGAAAATGGGCTGCGAAAAGCCCAATGCCCGCATCTTTGATGCGGCTCTGCGCGCACTGGGCGTGGAGAACCGGGAGCACGTTCTGATGGTGGGCGACAGCCTGGCCAGCGATATTCAGGGCGGCAGCAACGCCGGGCTGGATACCTGCTGGTATAACCCCAACCACGCCGAGAACCCCGGCAAGGTGATCCCCACCTACGAGATCGCCAGTCTGGAGGAACTGTATCCGCTGGTGATGGAGCAGGAGGAACTGGCCAACGTTGGCCTGAAGAACCGCCGCCACCAGTGCTGAAACTTGAAAAAACGGATAACGGAACAAAATTATGCTGATACATTTGGAAAAATTGGGTAAGACCTTTGGCGAAAAGGTGGTGCTGCACGATGTGACCGCCAGTGTCGAGCGGGAAGATCGCATCGGCATTGTGGGACAGAACGGTGCAGGCAAGACCACTCTGCTCAAGATTCTTACCGGCGAATATCAGGACTACGAGGGCGAGTTCAGTGTGACCCACGGGGTAACACTGGGCTATCTGGAGCAGAACGCAAAGCTGGACGCCACGCTGGATATCTACGGCGAGATGCGCGCCACTTTTGCCCCGGTGCTGGATGCCATGGCGCAGATGCAGATCTTGGAACGCCGCATGGCTGCCCAGCCCGATAACGCCGACCTGCTGGCACAGCACGATGCCCTGCAAAATATTGTGGACGCCGCCGACGGCTACAACATGGACGTGAACATCAAAAAGGTGCTGTCCGGCATGGGTTTTGCACAGGATACATGGCAAAAGAACATTGCAGTGCTCTCCGGCGGTGAGCTGACGCGGCTGCGCTTGGCAAAGCTGCTGCTGGAAAAGCCCGATGTCCTCATTCTGGACGAGCCCACCAACCACTTGGACTTTGCCACCATGGAATGGCTGGAAAATTACCTCAAGGGCTACTCCGGTGCGGTGCTGGTGGTCAGCCACGACCGCTATTTCCTTGATAATGTCTGTACAAAGATCTGGGAGGTGTCCTTCCAGACCATGACCACCTACAAGGGCAACTTCTCGGCCTATCTGCCCCAGAAGGAAGCCGCCGATGCCCTGCGCCAGAAGCAGCACGATGCCGACGTGGCACTGGCTGAAAAGCTGCAGGACTATGTGGACCGCAACCTTGTGCGCGCCTCCACCACCAAAATGGCACAGAGCCGCCGCAAGCAGCTGGAAAAGCTGGAGATCACCGAGGCACCCAAGGACGAGACCAACCAGCTGAAGTTCCGCTTTGAATATGACGTAGAACCGTGGAATGAGCTGGTGATGCTGAAAAATCTCAGCATCAAGATCGGGGAGCGTACCCTGCTGGAACCCTTTACCTATACGGTCTGCCGCGGGCAGCGGCTTATCATTGCCGGCCCCAACGGTGCGGGCAAATCCACCCTGATGCAGGTGCTGGATGGCAAGCGCCGCCCCTCCGGCGGCATGGTGCGGCTGGGCACCGGAGCACGTCCCAGCATCTTTGCCCAGCAGCAGAACCGTCTGGGGCAGGGCAGGGTCATTGACGTCATCTGGAACAAGTACCCCCGCATGACCGAGCTGGAAGTGCGCAGCCACCTTGCAAAGCTGGGCTTCCGGGGCGATACGGTGTTCAAACCCTGCGAAGCATTGTCCGGCGGCGAGCTGGCGCGTCTGCGCTTTGCAGAGATCGTGCTGGAACGGCCGAACCTGCTGTTTCTGGACGAGCCCACCAACCACTTGGACATCTACACCCGCGAGAACCTGACTGAGGCACTGATGGCCTACACCGGTACCCTGCTGCTGGTCACTCACGACCGTCACCTGATGAACAGTCTGGCTTGTCCCATCCTCTATCTTGAGGACGGCAAGGCTGTGCTCTACCCCAGCTACGATGCCCTGATGGGACGTGCTGCCCCGGTGCAGGCCGCCCAGAAGGCGGCCGAGCCCGCCAAGACCGGCTACGGCAAGGAACAGCGCCGCCGCCGTGCCGAGCTGCGCGCCAAGATCAAGGCCTGCGAGGACGAGATGGAGGCCTGCGGTGCACGCGAGGTGGAGCTGGACAACGAGATCAACTCCCCGGAGGTGTACAACGACCCCGACCTGCTGCGCCAGAAAAGCGATGAGCTGAGCGATCTGCGTTTCCATCAGGAGGAGCTTTTTGCCGCATGGGAAGCCGCTATGGAAGAGCAGGAAGCCTACGAGCAGACGCAGCAGCCCGAAGAATAAAGGAGCGTATCCTCTATGCCTAAAAATCACCGCAACTATCAAAAAACACGGCACATCGCCCTGTCCGGTCTGCTGTTTGCGCTGGCCATGGCGCTTTCCTTCATCGAGGGAACGCTGGTTATCCCGGGGCTTTTGCCGGGCATGAAGCTGGGGCTTGCCAACATCGTGGTCATGTACGCCTTGTTCTTCATGGGACCCCGGCAGGCACTGGTGCTGGATATACTCAAGGCGCTGTTCGTCTTTCTGGTGTCCGGCTTCACGGCGGGCTTTCTCTCGCTGTGCGGCGGGCTTTTGTCCCTTGCGGAGATGTGGGTGCTGTATTATCTTTTGCCGGTGCGCCCTACATGGTTCATCCTGTCGGTCTGCGGCGCACTGGCGCATAACGTGGGGCAGCTGCTGGGCGCAGGGGTCATCATCTCCTCGTCCTTGTCGCTGTATTATGCGCCGGTCATGCTGGTGCTGGGGCTTGTCATGGGGGCGCTCACCTCGGTCACGCTGCGGGCGTTGCTGCCCGCGCTGGGCAAAATGGGCTTCAACACCCACGAAAACCGCCCCGAATGACCGACCATTTCGGCAGGGCAGTTGCATTTTGGCCGGAAATCTGTATAATAAGGAAACAACTGTATTTTTATCAAAAAGACCCCAAAAGATAGCGCTGCCGCAGCATGGGAACTTGAGCGGCAGTCGGGAGGTGTTTGTATATGTCTGAAAAAGTTACCATCAAGGTCGAGCGGAAGGAGCTCCATCTGCCCACCATCGCACTGCGCGGGCTGGTGGTGTTCCCCAACAACCTTGTTCATTTTGAAGTCGGGCGGGAAAAGAGCATTGCCGCCGTGGAGTGGGCCATGGCCAACAACTCCAACGTATTTCTGGTAGCCCAGAAAGAGATGGAGACCAGCGAGCCCACCCAGCAGGACCTGTACACCTACGGCGTAGTAGCTGAGGTCAAGCAGGTGCTGCGCGTGTCGGACGAACTGGTCAAGGTGCTGGTAGAGGGCAAGTACCGCGCCAAGCTGACCGAACTGGATACCACCGGCGATTTTCTGCTGTCTGCCGTGCGCTCCGCTCCGGTGCGTGCCGCAAAGCCCGAAGAGGCTGTGGAGACCGAGGCGCTGCTCCGCGCCCTCAAGACCGGCTTTGACGAATATCTGGGTATGAACCCGCGCCTTGCCAAGGACGTGGTGTTCACCATCGTTTCCAGCGATGACCCCATGTTCCTCACCGAGTATATGCCGGCAAACCTCTTGTTCCGCTACGAGGACAAGCAGGCCGTGATGAACGAAAACACCCTCAACGGCCGTCTGCAGCGCCTTGTGGAGATGCTGCGCCGCGAATGCCAGGTGATGAAGATCGAAAAGGAGATCGCGGAAAAGGTCAACGAGTCCATGGACAAGAACCAGCGCGATTACTACCTGCACGAGCAGCTGCACATCATCAACGATGAGCTGGGCGAGGGGGACGATACCCACGCTGAAGCCGATGATTACCGCCGCAAGATCCGGGAGCTGCACCTTGCCGAGGACAGCGAGAAAAAGCTGCTCAAGGAGGTAGACCGCCTGTCCCGGATGCAGAGCAGCAATCAGGAAGCCACGGTCATCCGTACCTATCTGGATACCTGTCTGGATCTGCCGTGGAACACCATGACCGTGGATGATCTGGATATCCACCGCGCCCAGCAGATTTTGGATCGGGACCACTACGGCCTGAAAAAGGTCAAGGACCGCATTCTGGAAATGCTGGCCGTGCGCAAACTGGCACCGGACGTGAAGGCACAGATCATCTGTCTGGTAGGCCCTCCGGGCGTTGGCAAGACCAGTATTGCGCGCTCCATCGCCGAAAGCCTTGGCCGCAAATATGTGCGCATCAGTCTGGGCGGCGTGCGGGACGAAGCCGAGATCCGCGGTCACCGCCGCACCTACATCGGTGCTATGCCCGGCAAGATCATCAGCGCCATGATCACCGCTAAGTCCTCCAACCCCCTGATGCTGCTGGACGAGATCGACAAGCTGGCAGGGGACTTCCGGGGCGACCCGGCGGCTGCGCTGCTGGAAGCGCTGGACCCGGAGCAGAACAGCACCTTCAACGATCATTTCATCGATATCCCGTTTGATCTGAGCCATGTGCTCTTTATTACCACCGCCAACGACTTGGGCAGCATCCCCGGCCCGCTGCGGGACCGCATGGACGTCATTGAGCTGCCCAGCTATACCCGCGTGGAAAAATACAATATTGCCCGCAAACATTTGCTGCCCAAGCAGCTCAAGGCCTGCGGCCTGACCGGCAAGGTCACCATGAACCAGAGCGCACTCTACGGCATCATCGACGGGTACACCCGCGAGGCCGGTGTGCGTAATCTGGAGCGTACCATCACCAGCGTGCTGCGCAAGTGCGCCCGCAAGATCGCCGCCGGCGAGGTGGAAAGCGTGGCGGTGACTGCCGCCATGCTGGAGGAACTGCTGGGCCCCCGCATCGTCAAGCCGGACTTCCTCAACCGCACCAACGCCGTGGGCATCGCCAACGGTCTGGCATGGACCAGCGTAGGCGGCGAGACCCTGCCCATCGAGGTGCAGGTCATGGACAACGGCACCGGCAAGATCACGGTCACCGGCTCTCTGGGCGATGTGATGAAGGAGAGCGCACAGCTGGCAGTCACTTGGGTGCGCGTCCACGCCGAGGAATACGGCATCGACCCCGAGCGGCTGAAGAAGTGCGACCTGCACATCCACGCCCCGGAGGGTGCTGTGCCCAAGGATGGCCCTTCTGCCGGCGTCACCCTGACCACGGCACTGGTGTCCTGCCTGTCCGGCGTACCGGTGCGCGGCGATGTGGCCATGACCGGCGAGATCACC